>Ga0181572_10002667_pt1 | contig 12668 bp, 11 predicted proteins | sample 101ome_26_FD_133004 | JGI IMG/M metagenome (GOLD analysis project Ga0181572, IMG submission 133004) | Coastal salt marsh microbial communities from the Groves Creek Marsh, Skidaway Island, Georgia - 101408AT metaG (megahit assembly) | ecosystem: Environmental > Aquatic > Marine > Intertidal... | reverse complement strand
GCGGCTCAAGCAGCCGTTGCACTGCTTTGTGACAAGGATCGCGAGGGAAAGCTAAATCAGGCAAGTGAATAGGATTTATCTACCTTCATCTGCGAATTCAAAGTTCTATCCATCCCTGCCTGAATCTGCACATGCAGCACTCATTGCAAGCGAGTGGCTAAAATCAGGCAATCAGTGCCTGCTTCTTTTAACTGAATCAATAACAAAAGCCGAATTATGGGGAGAGGATGTAGCAGGAATCACCGAGCAGTTACTACCAGAAGCTTCTATCCGACTCCATCTCTTCGACGAAATGCCTGACAGCTCTCACCCGGATTCTTTCGAAAGAATGTGCGAAAGAGTAAGCGTTCTTTCGCTACTCGGTGACAACTGCAAGACTAACACGGAAAAAGAATATCTAATTATATCTAGCACTCCTGAAGCATTGCGTTCCCCCTGCCCGATCTTCGAACGAAATCGAGAAGTAGAAATTGAGATCAGCACTGGGCAAGAAATTAACTTTTCACAGTTACCAGATAAACTTGCTTCTGAGCTTGGGTATTCCTCAGAAATTCTCTGCGAAGAGCCTGGGCAGTTTGCGACTCGCGGTGGAATTATTGATGTTTATCCAGTTAATGCCATTACGCCATACAGGATTGATTTCTTTGGAGATGAAATTGAGGAAATAAAAGATTTCGACCCAACGACGCAAAGAACAAAGGAGAAAATCGAATCTTTTAAAATTTCCGCTGCGAGAGAAAAGGCCCAGGACTTAAAGGAGGGTGCCTTCTTTAGTTATGCCAATACACCAACCACATGGGCCATACAGGAACCGGAATTAATGATCTCCCAGTTTCCTTTATGCTTTCATGAATCAAGCAAAGCAGCATCAGGTAAGGTCACTTTATCAGAAATGTGGAATCAGCGAGACATAGGTAAGGATACATTTTTAGGTCTCAGTGAAATTGATGCAGGCAGTGGAATTTTCGAGGCAAGTCAAAGGATAGAGCTTCCGGTCCAGTCCTCTTCCAAAAGCAGGAATATTTCTTCGAGCGTAACCGAAATAAATAAAACTTTTGAAAACGAGAAAGGACAGAGAGTAAGTCGACTTTTTGAGTTACTCAAAATTCAAAATGAAAAGAATTATGAAATTATAATCGCTGCGGGTGCAGATGCAGAAACAAATCGAATTCAGGAAATTATCAAGGAAGAGTCATCTTTGGCTAGGCTCAAACCGAGATATATTCCACTTGGCTTAACCGAAGGGTTCTCATGCCCTTCACCTGGGGCGGGCAAATACTTCAGTGGGCTCGTTGGAGATAAGAGCAAAGGGATTGCGTTAGCCACGAGTCGCGAAATCTTAGGGAGAGAGCGAAGTCGCCGACCTATGCGCTCCAGAAAAGCGTTTGTCCAAAGAAAGGAAGTGGACCAGGCCTTGGATTTCTCTGAACTTGTAGATGGCGATTACCTCGTGCACCATCAGCATGGGATTTGCCGATTTTGCCAAATGGGTAAAATTGAGGAAGGAGATTCTACGGAAGAAGCAATAACCCTTGAGTTTGATGACGGCATCACCCTTCATCTGCCTCTTCAAGAGTCTCATCTACTTTCCCGTTATGTCGGCTTAAAAAAAGCAAAACCCAAACTTGCCAAGCTTGGCGGGAAGGCCTGGGCCAAAACCAAAAGCGAAGCCGAGCGGGCGGCACTTGATTTAGCTGCTGATTTATTACGACTGCAAGCCACTCGTCAGACAAACCAAGGGTTTGCCTATTCGCCTGATGATCAATGGCAGAAAGAATTTGAAGACGCGTTTCCGTTTACAGAAACGCCTGATCAGCAGAAAGCCATCAATCAGGTAAAGGTCGACATGGAGCATAGCGAGCCAATGGATCGCTTAGTCTGTGGAGATGTGGGTTTTGGTAAAACAGAAGTTGCCATCCGAGCTGCCTTTAAGGCAGTGATGGATGGAAAGCAGGTGGCTATGCTTGCCCCCACCACCATTCTTTGTCAGCAGCACCTGAATCACTTTCGTGATCGAATGTCAGACTTTCCGGTAATTATCGAGATGATGAGTCGCTTCCGCACATCATCCCAGCAAAGAAAAATTGCGCAAGCAACGGCTGATGGAAGTGTTGATATATTAATTGGTACACATCGCCTATTGAGTGCAGATATTTCCTACAAAGATCTGGGGCTTCTGATAATTGATGAAGAACAAAGATTTGGCGTGCAACATAAAGAAGCCATCAAAAAGCTACGTGCCAGTATCGATGTGCTTACCCTTAGCGCAACGCCTATTCCCCGGACACTCTATTTTGCAATGGTAGGCGCACGTTCTCTAAGTGCTATTGAGACAGCTCCCGTGAATCGTCGCCCAATTCGCACAGAAGTAGTGCAACGATCTGATGATTTGCTTAAGCGGGCAATTAGCTTGGAGATTAGGCGTAATGGGCAAGTTTTCTACCTCCATAATCGTGTCAAAACCATTCATTCGGTGGAAAAAAAACTGCAAGTTCTTTTTCCTAACCTTCGCATAGCAGTTGGGCATGGGCAAATGAATGAAGATGAACTTGAATTGGTGATGACACAATTTGTTGCAGGAGAGTATGATATCCTTGTTTGCACCACGATTATTGAATCAGGACTTGATATCCCTAATTGCAATACGATTATCATAGAGGGAGCCGATAAATTTGGCCTTTCCCAATTGTATCAATTGCGTGGACGGGTAGGTCGATTTAAAAGGCAGGCCTATGCCTACCTTCTAGTTAATCAAAGCCTAGGGATCACTGATACGGCGAGGAAAAGACTCTCCTCCATCAAGCAAATCAATAATTTTGGAGCTGGGTTCCGGATTGCCATACGAGATCTGGAACTTCGAGGGGCTGGAAACCTTCTAGGCAGTGAGCAAAGTGGACATGTCGCCGGCGTTGGCTTTGAAATGTACTGCAAACTCCTCAAGGAAAGCGTTTCACGTTTAAAAGGAGATGAGGTTAGTCTTCGACCAAAGGCATCCGTAAGGCTTGATTTTCTCCAGAACGAAACTGCTAACGAAGGAAGTGAGCTAATCCATTCGCATATTCCAGAAGATTATATACTTGAACCTCGTTTAAGAATTGATGCTTATCGCAAGATCGCTTCACTTGCGACTATTGAACTTATTGATGCATATGAGGAGGAGCTAAATGATCGCTTTGGTTTACCCCCAGATGAAGTAGTTGCAGTACTTAAGGAGGCAAGAATACGCTGCCTCACGGAGGAAGCTAATTTTGACTTAATCGAAACGAAAGGTGCAGAAATTATGCTTCGTCACACACTGAAGGGAAAGAATGGCGAGCGAACTTACCACCGAGTGGCCGGCCGACTACCTAGGCTAAGGGCAAAAAAAAGCCTTTTAAAGTTGAATGAAATAATACAATTCCTCAAAATGCATATTCATGGGAATAAAAGTCTATAAGCATTGCTTACAAAAACTCTTACCACTCATTTGCTTGCAATCATTCTGTGATGCAAATGATCAATTAATTGAAATTAATAGAATTGCAGCAAAAGTAGACGGGAGCATTGTCACTTGGGGTGAAATCGAGCGATCAATGGAGCAATTTAATTTCACTGATACAGAGAAAAAAAACAGGGCGGCTGAATTTATAGACGGAAAAGTGGATAGGCTACTTGCAATTAGTGCCTTCAACAGCAAAGGCATGGCTATCCCTCACTCATACATTGAGCAAGAATACAGCAAAAGATTAATTTCAGAATTTAACGGAGATCGGAGACTTTTCCGCGATTTTCTCCGCAGTAAGGGCCAAACAGTCTCAGAATATAAGGATGAGATCAGGGAGGAAATTGTTTACAAGCATATGCTTTCATCGAGAAAGAGACTCAAGGCTGATGTCAGCCCTAATCGAGTAGAATCTTACTACAAGGAAAATGAATTGAAATTCAAAACTGACACAAGGGTCAGACTAAGGGAAATTATGCTTATTCCGATTGCCGACGAACCGATTTCAGTCTTATTACAGCAAGCGAATAAAATCGTTCGAGAAGTGGAAAGCGGAAAACCCTTCGAGGAATTAGCCAAGTCTTATGGGCAAAGTAGATATCGTGAGAAGGGTGGTGACTGGGGATATCTGTATTCTGAACGCGAAATTAGTACGCCCGAAATTCGAGAACAGGCTTTCTCTCTGAAAGAAGGTGAAGTCTCCAAACCATTTACGGTTGAGAAATCTGGTAATATTGCTGTCTACATAATGCAGCTAATTAAGAAAGAGTCCTCAGGGACCCGCCCTCTTTCCGAGGTGAGAAGTGAAATTGAATCTCAAATAGCCAGGGATATTGAATCTCAGGAGCAAAGAAAGTGGCTTTCACAGGTAAAAGAGAGATCTTTTGTTAAAATCAGTCTTCCAAATTGAAGTACTAAAATCCGCTTCTAACCAGACAAAAAGGAGGGTTAAATGTGTTTAGTAATATCCCGCCTAGTGAGCGACCTCAGGAAAGACTAGAGAAGCTTGGTGCTGAAGCACTCTCTGATCGCGAGCTTCTGGCGATGCTCATTCGGAGCGGAACCGCCAAGAAGAATGTCTTACAGATTGCGGACGATATGCTTTCGGAAGCTGGTTCTATTGCCGGACTATTAAGGTGGGGTGCCCCCGAATTTATGCAAACGACAGGAATAGGGAAAGTGAAAGGATTGCAATTAAGTATCCTGGTCGAAGTTGCTAAAAGAATGATTCATGGGAATCGTTGTGCTGATACCATCTTGGATGAACCCGAAAAAGTTTGGGAATACCTCTATCCGGAAGTAAGAACGAGCAGTGTAGAGAAAGTTTGGGTATTGTGCCTCGATAGAAAAAATAAATTGATTCGGTCTGAGCTTGTAACGTCGGGTACCGCCACTGCCAGTCTAGTGCACTCGAGGGAAGTTTTTCGTCCTGCTATCAGACACGGAGCAACTGCAATCATTCTTGCCCATAATCATCCAAGTGGTGACCCAACTCCAAGTACTGCTGATTTACGGGTTACTAAAGAGATATTAAAGTCTTCCACTATAGTTAACATAGAGTTGCTCGATCATCTTATTATCGGCGAACCGGAAAATTGCCCGAACGGTCTGGGTTTCTATAGTTTTTCCGAAGCCGGTGTTATCTAGACTTTTTAGCGAAGCGCAAGAATCCTTACACTGAAGCAGTTTACCGAGAAAGATATAGAGTGAGTTTGTCCGGATTGATTGCCATTATACGCAGTAAACTCGGTGCCGCCCGACGCCCCCTCACCACCATAATGAGGAGAGTCAGAATCAAATATCACATGCCACAATCCCGGATGAGGACAGCACCATTCACGATGCTGCAATCTATCCGAGAAATTACATGCAATCAACAGAGTCTCCTGGGGTAATTCTCCAAATTTAAGAAATGACAGGGTCTGCCCTTCCCTGTCATCACAATCAACCCATTTAAACTTTTCGAAACTGCAATCATATTTGCTCCAGGCATCATGATTATTGTAAAGTCTATTTAAGTCAGCCACTAGTTTCCTTACTCCATCATGTTTCGGGAATTGTAGTAATTCCCAGTCGAGTGGAGAGTCAAAATCCCATTCCCTCCATTGAGCAAATTCGGATCCCATAAAAAGGGTCTTTTTGCCAGGCCAAGTCCATTGTAAGGAAATTAAAGCCCGAAGATTTGCAATACGATCAGTTTCACTGTCCAGATTCATCTTATTCACAAGTGAGCCTTTGCCGTGAACCACTTCATCATGCGAAAAAACCTGAATAAACTTTTCACTAAATTGATAAGTTGCACCAAAAGTAAGACGGTGGTAAGAATCTGCTCGTTTGTCGGGTGGTGATGAAAAATAGCTTAGCACATCGTGCATCCACCCCATATTCCACTTAAAATCAAAACCTAAGCCGCCTGTAGGCACTGAGTGCGTGACTTGAGGGAAGGATGTGGACTCTTCTGCGATACTAATGACACCAGGATATTCCTGATGAATAGCTTGATTAAATTGCTTCAGGAAATCAATCGCTTCAAGATTGTAGTTACCTCCATCTTTATTGGGAATCCACTCATTATCCCTACGACCATAGTCCAGGTAAAGCATGGAGGCAACAGCATCGACCCGAAACCCATCAACCCCAAATCGATCCAACCATGCGATGGCACTCCCAATTAAAAAACTACGAACTTCCGGTTTGCCGTAATTGTAACACAATGTTCCCCATTCTGCATGCTGACCTTGCCTGGGGTCTTCATGCTCAAACAAACAGGTTCCATCAAAGCGAGAAAGAGCGAACTCGTCCGAAGGAAAGTGCGCAGGAACCCAATCAATAATCACACCAATTCCTGCAGATTGAATAGATGAAATAAGAGCGGAAAAATCTTCAGGTGTCCCGTGCCGATATGTTGGAGCATAATAACCGGTAACCTGGTACCCCCATGATGCACCGAACGGATATTCGCTTACGGGTAAGAATTCGACATGGGAAAATCCATTTTCATTTAAATATTCAGGCAACTCTTTTGCTAATTCCAAGTAGGAAAGAGGTCGGTGCTCATTAGAATGAAATCTCCATGAACCTAGATGAATTTCATAAATGGAGAGAGGTTTAGAATGAGAACTTCCCTGGTATGAATTATTCCTTTTCTTTATTTCTATACAATTTTCAATAATTGATGCATTCCCTGTTGGACCTTCAAACCGAGAGCCAAATGGATCAGTTTTTTCACGCAAAATTCCATCAAAACCAAGAACCCTGAACTTGTATTTATCCCCGACCTTTGCACAAGGCACAAATAGTTCATGGCAACCGGATGAACCCAATGCTCTCATTGGTAATGATTGCGTATCCCACTTATTGAAATCACCGACAAGGTGAATGCTTTTGGCTGAAGGTGCCCACAAAACAAAGGAAACCCCATCAATACCTTGGTGGGTCTTTGGAAAAGCACCAAGCTTTGTAAAAGGTCGACGATCAAGCCCTTTATTAAAATCGAGAAACGAATCATTAAGAACTGTTGGTTTGAAAAAGTAAGGATCCTTCCTAATTTCCTGGTTTCTCTCATAGACGAAAAGAAGCGAATAATGGAAGAGGGAGTCAACTTTAGCCAGATGAAGTTCAAAAAAACCTCGCTGATCAATTTTTATCAATTCCCATGATTGGGAATTATTATCATTAATTAAAAAAATTTTCCGAGCAGCAGGATCCCATGCTCGAGCAACCATACCGGGACGATCTGCCAAAGGGTGTAAACCAAGGAAACTATGCGGTTCACCAATTTCTCCTGCAATACAGGCCTCTAGTTCATCTCGATGAATGATCATTGAAAAGGTTAAGTTATATTCGCTTAAATTATTTGCGAGCCTTCATCTCAAGAAAGAAATCATAAATTTCTTTCTTGAGAGAGTAATAATTGATAGGGTCGAAAGCTTCTGTGAATCTATCTTTGTTTCGTAATTTATTTGTAAACTCCTTTCTGTTCCTTTGCCATACCCTAATGGGAGTCGATCATAACGGAAGCGATCGATTTACCCTAGACTCCATTGAGCCCTTTGTTTACAGCAGTGACGCCCAAACTATTACCGCGAAGGGAGATGCAGTCCTTCGGGGACCAAACCTGTTGATTCAGGCTGATGAAATCAAATGGGATAAGAAAAACTCATTCATATTTGCTGAAGGCTCAGTGATTATATCAAACTCTATATATCGAGTATTGCTTGAGGATGCGATAATAGACATTTCAAAAGGTACTTTTACTGGCAAAAAAGTCACTACCGGTAAATATCCCTGGGTTGTAACTGCTAATGAACTTAAAGCTAATGAGGATGAAACCCTCCTGACTTCTGCAGAAATAAAACACGAGAACCATACATCAGAATCACCTTATTTGTCATCAACGGAAGTGAAGTTCGACACGAACAACAGTAAACTCACCGTAACGGACTTTGGCTTACAATTGAAAGATTTCACTTTAATGCGGATCCCTGAAATAACCTTAAATACTCAGCAAAATATCCCACAAATTGATTTCCTTTTAGGCAAGCAAGTTCCACTCGGATGGTTTGCTGGTGCTAGAATCCATTTATCTCCAAGGGATCAATTGCAGTCTTCGCTTGGATTACAATCCTATTTTGATCATGGTTTGTATGTTACACCAGAACTGGAACTTGAAATGACTGAAACCAGTGCTTTTGAATACCAATTTTACTCAATTAAGCTTGGGGGAATAAGGGATCATGGAGATAAAACAAAAGACTCGTTTGGTGATAGCGTTAACGTAGACAGAGGCTTTGCCAGAATATCTTCTATTCTAAACAAAGATGAAAACTGGCATTTCGCTATAATGGCAAACCCGACAACTGACTCAGAGTTTTATAAGAATTACGAGAGAGATTTGTTTGCAGACAATCAATGGGTCGAAAACTTTGCTGAATTAACATATGACGGGGATTTTCTTTCGATGTCCATTCTTGCGGATATGCAGGTTAATAATTACGAATCCCAATTAGAAAAAAAGCCTAGCCTGGAACTTTTGGGGGGACCACGCTCCTGGTGGCACAAAAATTTCCACGACACGATCAAAGTCGAACTTTGTCATTTAGGAAGCGAAGGTGATGACCTCGAACTGACTCCCAACACGGAACTGTATGATTTTTCATATAGATCCGGCGGCATATTCAAAATCACAGACTTATTTCAATATTCACCATCCTCCACTTATCGGAGCCAGAATATCAAAAGACTTGATACACAAAGAAGCCATAGGGACTTTTTTGAATTCCAAAACACCCTCACTTACGACGTATTCTCTCCGGTTGATTCTTTTATCCCATCTCCCCATGGTGACAACTTTTTTCATTTCCTGGAAGTCAGCTTACAGCATAGTCACATGGAAGAATTGCGTGCTACGAGTACTGATGAAATAATTGTATCAAAGGATCGCTTGATTAATCCTTACTTAGAGAATTTCGACCTTTTTGAATTAAGAGAGACTGACGAATTCGAAGAGATCGATATTGTGAGGCTTGGGATGGAGAATTCTTTGACCGGTTTAAGCCCCAGAGATGGGATGCATGAAATAGCTTCGGTTCTTATATATCAAGATCTTTGGGTTAACGAAGATACAAACGATAGTCTATCAAAGTATTTTTACGGAATCCTGAAATTAGCTCCCCACCCCAATTTGGCTTTAAATTATTACACAAAAATAGAAACCAAATCAGGTCTACAGCTTACGAATAATTTAAATATTTTATTAAAAGACGGGAATATAAATGAATTCTCAATTTCCTATTTAGATTTTGACGATAGCTCTGAGAATATCCAATATTTCAGCAGGCATTTAATTCGAAACAAAAATTCCTTGGAGTATGGATTACGATATGATCCTGATGGTGGAGATATTCCTTATTGGATGGTCAGCTTTCAATCCAAAATTCTTAACGGATGGAAGATTAACGCCATACTATCAAACTACAATTCAGAGAAAAGGAAGGAGACTCGTTGGGCTTTAAATTTTAATGCTTTTAGTTTTTAAAATGACTCAAGAGATATTGACTAATTGAAGATTCGGTGAATATATATATATATTAAAAGCATGAGAAATCGCATAACTAACAAAAACTCCCAGCAGAATAAAGACCCTAAATTTCTTTCACATCTTATGGGCTTAGGTTTGGATTGCACTGACGGACATAAGAGGATCACTCAGGGAGATAAATTTTCGATTTTAGGTGGTTCAGATAAAACACATGACAACATGACTGAGACTCTATGCAAGACCTTCGAGGATTTATCCAAAAAAGGAAAAACCCTTGAAGAAGCATCCATGGAAGAAATTTCCGAGCTGATCATTAAACATACACCAAGCTGAGCAGGTAATTTATGGCTGAACAGAACCCTCCACCTCGCCCATCCTTAAAATTGCCTTCCAAGCCTGGAATGCCAGTCAAACCACCAGGCGGTCCCACACCGCAGTTTGATGTAACTAAGTCGCCTTTTAACGAAAAAGGTCCTGGTCCTGCTAATGCTCCACAACCTGCACCACTTCCACCTTCAGCAGGTCCATCCAGTGGACCTCCTCTCCCCCCTCCAGGGTCACTCGAACCCGCCAAATCGCAACAGCCCGCTGCCCCAGTTGCAAAAAATCCAAGTTCCCCTCCAAAAGTTTCTCCCACGCTTGCAGTTCAAGCCCCTACACCTGCAGTAACACCCCCACCTGCATTATCTGCTGGGCCTATTCCAGCCCCTGCTAGTTCACCAGCTCCATTACCTTCCTTAGGCTCCACTCCGCCTATTGCCCAACCTGCCCCTATTGCATCACCTACACCTCCGATTGGGGGTGCTGGAATACCTGTTCCTGGCAAAAGCGGAGATAAGCCTCCCTCAGTAAATACCGCTGATCCAAAAAACATTTCTCCAGTCGCCAAAAGCAAGCCTAGTATTATTTTCTTAATTTTAGATTTCTTGATCTTTGGTGCAGCGACCGCAGGGTGCGTACTATTACAACTTCACTACTAAAATATATGACAGAAGCAATAAACCTGACTAAGGAAAATTTTGACAAAGCGATCGCTGATACAAGCAAGCCATCAATTATCGACTTTTGGGCACCTTGGTGCGGGCCTTGCAAAGCTCTCTCTCCTATTTTAGACGAAATTGCTTCGGAGAATCATAATTCCGTCTCTGTCTACAAAGTAAATGTTGACGAAGAAACCGAGCTTGCTCAAGAGCATGGAGTGCAATCAATCCCGACAATTCTACTTTACAAAGATGGTGCTCTTCTGGAAAAAATTGTTGGTCTAAAATCAAAGGAAGAGCTTCTAGCATCAATTGGGGTATAGACTATTTTCCTTTTCGCCCCCCGCATATCCTGCAATCAGCTCCCTTCGGGAGATTAGTCAGTTCTCCCCGGCCTCTTTGGTAGAAAGAACACCCTGGTCGATGTACTTTCCCAAGTGAAGTCACCCAGTAGCGAATTTGCGGCAACATTTGATTCGTCCTTGAGTATATTCCTGGCAAAGCGGGTAGAGGCTTGCTTTGTATGCCCGCATTATTGAAATCGTAGTCAATCGACCATAAACCGGTCTTTCTTCTCTTTGCTTTTAATTGTGCAATTACAAACGGACCGAATCGATTAGTTTCTTTTTCGTTATGCCAACCGATACCATTCTCAATGGCGAGTTTTGAAAAACCAGATTCGTTTGCTCTCATTGTTAAATCAGCCACCTTGAGGTTTTTCTCATCGAAAGTCTTTTTTACTGAAACTTGTGGAGAGGTGCCCAACAGTTCTTTTTCAGTAAAATTTAAAGCTTCCTGGTAACCAGGTTGACCTTTTTTTGGAAAAGATACCCCCCAAGCACGAATTCTAATAATAAACCTACTGCTTTGATAATCGATAACCCCGGGTTCTAAAACCCGTATGACTTCAGGTTTAACTTGTTCTGAACCAGTCGAATTTTCATCGATGCTGAAAACTGAAGAAACGGAGATGATTGTAACAATGAAAATGAGAAATTTGTGTTTCATGACTTTTACTTAAATGATTCAAATCTTGCTAACTACTTCTCAAAACACAACAATATCGTTATTTAATGAACATGCCGCGCTTTCAAAAACCTAAAGCATCCACAATTGGAACCCCCATTTATCACCGAAAAAGGAGAAGTTGGGAGGATGACAAGGATTTGATGATGGAACTTCACGGTATTCTCACAAAACTAGATGGTCCGTACGATTATTTTGATAAGAATGTAATTCAATTTAAAACTAAAATTGATTCTTTCATCAAAGATGGTTTTCAGGAAAATGTAGAGGTTTTCTTTTTATGTATGTGGATCAGAGAGCAACTTACTGAACTCACTATAAAAAAAGGAAATTATAACCTGCAAGTGGATCCCTTAATTTTCCCTTCTGATATTAATGAAATAATTCGTAGGGAGGAAAGTAAGACGACTCAGAAGGGAGGTTCTAAAATCCTCAATGTTTCAATATCAGATTTATTTCCAAATCCTAAACTTAGAGCATTTGCACTTGAAAGAATACAAATGCTTCACCGAGGAGACTTGATCGCATATTTATCTTCCCTCGTCGCAAGAGAAAAGGAGTCTTTGATGAATTACTCCGCAAACATTATGGATTTAATTCATATCTGTGAGCATAAACTAGCTCTGAGGAACCTTAAAACAAAGAATAATTTCTCTGTTGGCGAAACCGATATTTGGGTGCCTGAATTGAGCCTTGGTGTTGAGGTGCGCGACACTTGGGACGAGAGTGAAGAAATTGCACTTATTCAGACTTTGAGTGACACAAATTTTCGAAAAAGAGCGAACCATCTTTGCCTAGTTACAACAGATGATTTGTCTGATGCTAAGTTTTTGAAGTTAAGGGAGATCGAAAAAAGGGGCGTAATTGAAAATTTATCCGTAATACGGGTTGGGGATTTCGCAAATTATTTAGATGCACTCAAGCAGTCAGTTAATGACTGAGCAGATGCTCTAATTTTCCAGCAATTCTTCGCGAATCAGTCTGCCCGTTTCATCCCATAGTTTTCGGCCATTATAATTGCCGTTACTCCAATACTCCTCCTCCCGAACTGAACCATTCCTCCACCATCTAGTTTTAACTCCTGAAAGTATCCCCTGGTCAAATATTGCTTCAAGTGATCGCTGACCATCCTCAAAAAATT
>Ga0181572_10002660_pt1 | contig 12674 bp, 14 predicted proteins | sample 101ome_26_FD_133004 | JGI IMG/M metagenome (GOLD analysis project Ga0181572, IMG submission 133004) | Coastal salt marsh microbial communities from the Groves Creek Marsh, Skidaway Island, Georgia - 101408AT metaG (megahit assembly) | ecosystem: Environmental > Aquatic > Marine > Intertidal... | reverse complement strand
TGCGTTTGGAAGAAGATGTTGTAATTCCGGAAAAGGTGGTAGAAATAACAAAAATAACAAAGGCGAAATGTAGAGACGAGGGAAGAGATATCTGTGTGGTTTTGGAGAAGTTCTACGAAGCATATATGTTCTGCGAAGGACTTGTTGCCCATAACATAGATTTTGATGAAAAGATGATCCAAGTAGAATTAGAAAGAAATCGTGAAAAATTAATGAAAAGTGCACCTTATTGTTTTATGACATTCAATACAATGTACGAACGCGTGCATGGAATAGATAGATATTGTACAATGAAAAAAGGTACCGACTTATGTAACATTTATCACGCATCACCCGATGGGAAAAAAGACAAGAAAAAATGGCCCTCATTAAAAGAATTATATACACATTTAAACCCAACTGAACCGATTACCGGTCTACATAATTCAATGGTAGATGTAAAAGCGTGTCTGCGATGTTATTTAAAAATGAGACACAATATAGATGATAAGAGCGTGGTTGATAATTGATAATATAAGGATATATTATCAAGTGTATATAGTGTAGAATTGTTTTTTTATGCCGAACACATTTCACAGATTTCGTCTTCCACGTCTTCCAAATCATTTTTTTCAACCTTTTCGGGTTCAATTGTGAATTGTTGTGCTTGGTGTCTGGCCCGTCTTCTCAAATAATAAATACCCGTTTTCAAACCTTTTGACCAGGAATGAAAATGCATAGAGGTTAGTGTAGAGTATTTGGGTTCTTCAATCCACAAATTCAAACTCTGGCTTTGACAAATATATGCTCCGCGATCTGCCGCCATATCAATAAGCGTCTTCATCGGAATTTCCCAAACCGTTTTGTATTTCTCCCTAACCTCAATAGGAATAACTTCCATGTTTTGTATAGATCCATTGTTTGCAATAATATGGTTTTTTATTTTCTCATTCCATAAATTTAAATCCATCAAATCTTTCATTAAATATTTATTTGCCAAAATAAACTCCCCTGCAATTGTACGTCTATTATAAATATTACTAGTAATCGGCTCAATACATTCATTATAACCTAATATCTGTGACGTAGAGGCAGTAGGCATAGGCGCTAATAATAAAGAATTACGAATACCATAGGTTTTAATAGACTCTTTAAGCCCATTCCAATCATAACGATCACTCGGGGTAACGTTCCACATATCAAACTGCAATATACCTTGAGAAGCAGGTGAACCCATAAATGTACTGTAACTTCCAATTGTCGTATTCATATCCAACAATTCTTCGCGCAGATTATTCTCAAACTCATTAAATAATTTATGCACAGATTTATCATCTGTATTCTTTATTTTATGATATCGCTCCATTGCAATCTCATTGGATTGTTCTAATGCTGCATGATAAATGGTTTCAAAAATGCGTTTATTTATTTCAATGGATTGTTGACTTCCAAATGAAATATTCATTTTAATAAACACGTCCGCCAAACCTTGAATACCAATACCAATAGGGCGATGTCTCATATTACTTCGTTTTGTTTTTTCTGTTGGATAGAAATTTATGTCAATAATATTATTCAAGTTATTTGTAACCACTTTTGCCACATTATGTAATTTATCATAATTATACACAATTTCACCGTCTTTCTCTTCTACAAACGCCGGAACCGCAATACTAGCCAGATTACATACCGCAGATTCATTATGATCCGAATATTCAATAATCTCCGAACACAAATTACTGGATTTAATCGTACCTATATTTTTTTGATTGGATTTGTTATTTGCAGCATCTTTATAAACTAAATAAGGTGTACCTGTTTCCATTTGTGCATCTAATACTTGAAACCACAAATCACGCGCTTTCATTGTTTTTCTACCTTTACCTTCTTTTTCATATTTTTCATATAATGTGTCAAAGTCTTCGCCGTAAACATCGGCCAAACCTGGACATTCGTCTGGACACATTAATGTCCAATTTCCATCACTTTTCGTTCGTTTCATAAATAAATCAGGGACCCATAATGCATAAAATAAATCACGCGCCTTTAATTCTTCATCGCCGTGATTTTTCCTCATTTGTAAAAATAATTCAATATCCGCATGCCAAGGTTCTAAATAAATAGCAAAACTACCATTTCGTTTACCACCCCCTTGATCCACATATTTCGCAGTATTATTAAAAACCTTTAACATGGGTACAATACCATTGGATGAACCATTTGTTCCACGAATATGACTACCTGCTGCACGGACATTATGTATATGAATACCGATCCCACCTGCCCATTTGGAAATAAGAGCACAATCCTTTAATGTATTGTATATACCAGAAATACTATCGTCTTCCATTGCTAATAAATAACAAGAAGACAGTTGTGGATGAGGTGTACCCGCATTAAATAATGTAGGCGTAGCATGAGTGAAATATTTATTAGACATCAGATCATAGGTTTCCTTGATTTTTTCAAGATTATTACCATGAATACCCATACTAACACGCATCCACATATGCTGGGGTCGTTCTACGGATTTTTTATCTATTTTAATCAAATAGGCACGTTCTAGTGTTTTAAAACCAAAATATTCTATGTTATAATCACGGTCATAATCAATCATTTCCTCCAATTCATCACTAAATCTATATACATTGGTCATCAACTCACTAGAAATTAACGGAGATTGTTTACCATGTTTATCTGTATACTGGTATAAATCATTCATAACCGAATAAAAAGAATTTTTTGTATTTTTTTGATGATTGGATACTACAATACGTCCGGCCAAAATATTATAATCGTAATGCGTGGACGATAAAGATGCACATTGTTCTGCAGAAAGTTCGTCAATTTGCGTTGTAGAAATACCGGGATATAACTGATCAATAACCTTCATTACCAACGACGTATAATTAATTTTAATATTAGCTTCCGTACCAATCCGTTTTATACGTTTTAAGATCTTATCAAATGAAACGATTTCTTGTTCACCATTGCGTTTGGTAACATACATTTCTGTTTCATCACTATCAAAAGAACTCATATATATTTTAAAGAAGATTTGATTTTATATTGTTTCAAATTGAGATTTACAAATATAGATTAGACTATATTTCCGCTTTCATCAAGACGTATAAGGCATATATGCTGTTTCTTTTTAATATTTGTATTGTATGTGGTGGTATTTCCATCTAATGTAATTTGATATTGGTTTTTACTTTTAGAGGCGCGATGTTCATATCCATGTTCTCTTTCATGAACGATTGTATCCCAGAATTCTTTTATTTTGGGAACCACCTCTTTAAACCATCGTCTATTTCGTTGAATAACAACACAAGAGAATTCATCTAAATACCAATAAATTGTATTAAACCAGGCCATGTTCTTTTCAGACATGGATTGTTTTGTTTCTTGTACCCATTCATCAATATCTGTTTTATTGTTTTCAATAGTAAATGGTTTGTAAATATAAGTAGGAGCACATGGTTTGTATTGAGAAATGATATCATCCTCATTGTGAAGGTTCGGTTTATCAATAAAATGCAAAATGACACCTTTGTATTCTTTCGTATGTTCGTTATAAAAATCTTCTTCATTTTCAAATTCTTTGAACCGTGTTTCAACAAAATCGCATTCATTCAAGTTGCATGTTTCCATTTGAATTTGGGTTTGTATCCAATATTCTGTTTTGGGAACACCCGTGATCTCACGATTTACTATGTTTTTAATTTCCAACATTTTACCGTATTTATTATTTGTTCTATCCACGTTTATTCCATCAGGGGAAGCTCCGATAAACGCATATTCAGGATGTTGGATACAACCATATTCTTCAACAGTTGTTTTATACATATCTTCATATATAGATACAGTAACGGGTTCATATTTAACACCCCAATGCATAGGTCCCGACGAAGTAAAATTCATGGTTTCGCATCTAGATAAGTCTAGTGGTTTACATTTTTCATAAATTAAACTGTTGCGTTGTGATTCGGTTCCAAATATTTTCCACAAGTTACTTGCACTAATCAGGTTATACCTAAAGTCATACCATTCCAATGATTTTTGTTGAGGCTGTGGAATGCTTTTTAGATACTCCAATTTCACATTGATTTCATCTTTGGTTTCATTGTTTACGTTATCATATGTATTTAACGTGATTGTTAAAGATCGTTTGGGTATAGTATTATTATCCAATTCTAACTCAACAATTTGTTCAATTAATTCGTACACATCTTCGTAAATATCAGGTGATTCTTCTAAATAAATACCATACATATTTTGAAATGTTTCAAACGTATCTGTACAAATAAATTCTTCAATATTTGGATTAGAGAATAAAGCTATATTTTCATGAATAATAGAATGTACAATCTCGTGAATAATAGTATATATCTCTAACCAATCATCTTCGTTAATCTCCATTAATAAATATACGAAAAATAATTTTATATATATAACGAAAATTATATATGTAATATTATTTAAATGTCCTAATTATGTTTTTCCATTGTTTTATTCGCATTAATGAATGCTGTTTAAGTATTGCAGCTTGCTGTTTAGAAAAATCATATGTGAACAAGTTGTGCGTTTCATGTTTGAACATCCGTCTATTAAACAATTCCACGCTCTCGTCGTACGCAGCTTCCACATCTGCATCTATATTACTTAAATGATATATCATAGCCCTATCAAAATCATATGCACACAATAAATCAGCTTCTCTAACAGCATGAAACGCAGACTGATATTTACCAAGATCTGGAAAACCATTTTTCATTATTTTTGAATACGACATTTTTGTAATTATATTATGTACAGCCTTTATTTCCAGTTTTGTCATTTCTTTTTCTAAAAATGTATCAATTATTTTTGCACCACTATCTTGATGCATATATTTTTGATCACACATATCATGAATAGCAGACGATACATAAATAATCCGTTCATGTGGAATTATTTCAGGATGGTTTATATGTTCCGCTTGAAATAAATTATGTGCATAATGCAATGTATTTAAACTGTGTATAATACCATGTGATTCATCTATTGTATTATTAGCAGTTGTCATCATAATAAATTTTAATAAGGGCGATAATAGGTTCATATAGTTATATAGACACCATTATTTTAAGTTGTTGATTATGCTTTTTCTTTTTCATCACTTGGTTTATCACTTTTCTTGGGTGTCAGTGATTTTAATGTAGAAACGCGCTTTGTATCCATTATACGCAATGTAAAATTACGTGTGATAGGATTGAATTGCAATGCAGGAATGGAAACCACTTCACGCGTTTCTTTATTATAGACAACATCTTTTGCCCTATTTAATTTATTCCTATCTAAACACGATTTGAAAAAGTTTTTCAATAGTCTAATGTCCTTTGCAATCATATTCTTTTCTTTTCCATAATTATCCGCATAATCATATAGTTTCTGTATTCTAGCTGTTTTGTTTAATTTGATCCAAACTTCACCCTTATTTCGCTGTTTTTCTTGTTCTAATAATATATTCAAATCATCAACGTCTACTTTTGTTATTTTATTTTCCAAACTCATTTTAATAAAATAATCTTTATATATAAATTAATAGAATATGTTTATTCTCTTTTATAATATATTATAAAAATTTATGTAAATCGTTTTTGTTGGGTCCGTTTACGTGAATAAATGTGGGATTTTTGCCCTTATATGTACATACTTCATTCAGCCAAATGATTTCGTCTAGGTTGATTCCATATGTGTTTAAAAACAATTCGTTTTCATAATCTAATTTGATTAGATGGGGTTTCGTAAGAAATTCTGTAGTCCAAAAGCGTTGATCGTCATGTGAATCATCATATACATAGTGTTGCATGCATTTACGAAGAGCCCAAACGTATCCAATAAACATACCACTGTTTAAATATGGAAACGTGACATCTTTTTTGGTATATTCAACGTGTCTATCGGGGTCTGGATTACAAGTAGTTTCACAGCCGAAAACAATCGGAGAATTCATTTCTAAAAATTTGGAAACAAGATTTTTTTGATTACCACTGTAAATGACGTCATATGCATCTGTAAAAATGACAATAGCGTTTTCATTAATATTTTTTTGAAATAGGAAGCGATATACTTCTTTTAATTTTACTCCGAAGTTTCCATTTGCATTCCAACCAATAAATCTGTCTTCGTGCATTCCTAAAACATACATTTGTTCTTTGTTTTTATTTATTTTTTTAAAAATATTCTGTAAAATGGGGTGTTGTTTGGTTGCAACAGTAATATAATAAACATCCATTATACTATAGGATCTATTTATTTATATTATAACAATTATATATTGTTTTGTATTATTTGTTTACTTCTATTTAAACTAATTTTTATAGTTTCGTAGGATAGATCCATTAATTGGGCTATTTTGTGTAATGTGAATTTAATTTTAAGAGTATGAATGTCAAATCTATACAAAAAGATGCGTTTATCAACTGGTTGTAGTTGATTCAGTTTATTATATATGTATTCTTGAAGATGATCGTATGTATTACTATAAGAATATTGGGTCTTTTCAATATATAGTCTTTCATCAGACATAGGTTCCACTCTTGTGTTCTGGATTGGTTTTATTTTGTCTTTCATTAATTGATGGTGTTTGTACCTTCCAAATGGTTGGCGATTCGTTAAGCATCTATATAACTCATTTTTTATATAAAAACAACTGTAATAAGGTATTTCCACACTACCATCATAACAATTCATAGATTTACTTAATCCATACAAAGCAGACTGTATAAGTTCAGCATTTCTAATGTAATCCGATCTTATTTTGTATTTTTGTTGAAAAATTCTAGCCTGACCAATCGCCCACCAACTATATTTGTCTACTAATATACGCTTCACTTTCATCTTTATTGAATCATTTACACTTTTATTTTGAAGAATATTTTTTATATATACTTTTTGATTTGTAGTAAGGTAATATGCAGTGGTTACTGATAAGAAAATAATAAATAGGATAAACATATATTTATTATTTGATTGTTTTTAAATTATTATCTAATATACAAAAATTTCCCATATTTGCTAATATATGTAACCCAAGATGGAAATAAATATACGTCCATGTTTGTTTATTCTTATAGTAGTTAAGTCCAATGTAATAACTTATTATTCCAGGAACTGTATAAAATAAATAATTGTATTTTCCAGTAATTACAGATTTATATAGTTGATACAAAGCAAGCGAACGAACACAAAATATATCTAGGTCTTTTCTCCAAGAGTCAATGGGGTTTCTCCAATAATTAATAGAGGTAAGAAACACAACACCGGTTCCAAATGCTAAATCATATTGTTTTCTTTTTATTGCTTCAATAGTTGGGAATAAAGGAATCCAAGAAGATGTCCAAATAATATTGTATTGTTCAGGAATCATTATATTTATTATTTGATTGTTTTTAAATTATTATCCAATAAACAAAAGCAACCGAAATTAGCTAGCAGATGTAGTGCAAAGTGGCAATATACAGATTTCCATGATTGATTATGTATATAATAATATTCGCCAACATAATAGCTCGTAATCGCTGACAATGAATATGCAAAATACATATAATTTTTATTTGTAATTGCCTTGTAAGATTGGTATAAAAATACTGATCTGACAGTCCACATATCTAGCGTCTTTCTCCATGAGTTTATTGGGTTATTCCAAAAGTTAATAGATGTAAGGAATACGGCACCAGATCCAATAGCCAAATCGTATTGTTTTCTTTTTATTGCTTCCATAGTTGGAAATAAGGGAATCCAAGAGGATGTCCAAAGGATATTGTATTGTTCAGGAATCATTGTATTTACATAGCAGATTGTTTTATATAAATTAATATATATATATATTAATGAATGCAAGTGAATATAAAAATTATTTAACATTTAGTAATCAAAAAATAGAGTATTTGTATGATGATTGTCCGATTTGTTATTCTTTTATAGAAAAATCACAAAACATAATTTTTGGTTGCAAACACAATTCATGTGTAGACTGTTGTTGTCGTTTCTTGTCAAGATCTTTTAAATATAAAAACGTACCTTCTTGTTTTATTTGTCGTGATCCGATCGTGACTGTTCATATATTATCTGACGATTCAAAAGAGAAAATTATGAATATTTTTGAAATAGAAAAAGTAGAAACGGAAGTGGAAACGCCTGCGACACCACATAGAATAAATGCACAAGAGATTATGGTACTTTTGCGTACGGTTTTTGGATTGATATTTTTAATGATAATATACATGGCAATTTTAAACGATGATAAACGTGTTACTTGAGTTAAATATGTTTTATTATATATAAAAATTCCTTTACATTTGTGTATTCTTTTTCGCGTTTATAGTTGCTAATTCCTTTTAATTTATTGTATGTTTTGTGATTGATGGGAATTTTAGTGACTTCTTTTTCATTTTCTTGTAATAGTTTATCTAGTTCGGGTATAGGTATAATACCACCGTCATTGTAAGACAATAATATATATCTAGCATTGGTGTTTTTCAATAAATCAATCATAGCATTTTTAGCGTTTTTTAGACTATTATAGTTAGAAGTTCTCCAATTAAGTGGTTGACCGCGATTAGAATTTGGAATTTCCAATGTAGTATCCCAATCATTAATAATATCCAATAAGAAATAATAAATATTGTACGGATGTTTATTGTAAGGCGGATCATAATAAACAATATCCAAAGGTTCTCTATTTTGAAATTGTTTCACCCATTCATTTGTATCATTTTGAGAACAATGGACTTTACATTTATTACTATAAAAGATAGGATATGGAATACGAATGGGTGCAGTAATGCGTTTAATATCTATTTCATTTTTACCACCATATTTTCCTTTACCAGATTCATCTTTATAAAATGCGGAAAATTGTCCGTTCGTATTATTATGAATGGAACATTCAACAATAAGCGGTGCAAGAACATATGGAATATATTTTTTAGGTATTGTTTCAATGTAGTTTCGGAGAACATCAATGCGTTTGCCATTTTCATATGTAAAATAAGCACGATCGGATTTTGATATATTTTTATTATTAGGAGACCAATGAAGTGAAATGAACGGGTTCTCTACTTCTTCAAAATCTTTTGCTAATTCATTGGCATGATCAATATATTGTTTAATTTTTTGTTGAGTTTGAGAACTTGGATTAGATAAATAACATAAATTGATGGTGTGGCTGTATCCGGCGATATCATTTACATAAAGGGTATTGCATTTTGTTTTTAATAAACGACTAACGATACCTGATCCAGAGAACCCATCGCCAAATGACAATGATTTTTTATCTAATTTAACAACAACATCGTCAATGGCATTTTCAATAACATCTAAAAGCTTTCTTTTATTACCCATATATGTAATAATTTGATCTTTAAAGTAATTGTTCTCCATTATATATTATTTAAACATAAATAATTTATAAGTTTATTTTATAATGTATTTTGTGTTAATACTACTTGCGTCCTTTTTTCCAATATTCAAAGCGAGTTCGTGTGTATGTACAACAGTAGATTGTCCAATGGAAGGTAATAACACAGTAATAATGGGAAATGGGTATGCAGAAATGGCATATGTATATACGTTGCATGGGGATTATGAGGTGGTGGTGTCTGCAAAAGGGAATGTACAGAAGGGATCTTTAAATGAGGGTACAGAAACGACTTCATGTACACAGAAATATTCAAGGATGTTGGAAGACGACGGAAATGAAAATTGTGATGCAGGACATATTTTAGCCAACCGTTTGGGAGGGTATGGCAATCTACCATTGAATATTTTTCCACAAAATGCTTCTGTAAATCGGGGTACGTATGCAGAGTTTGAAGGTGAAATATACGATTGTTTATATAATACCGCAAATGAAGCCTATTTGTCCTGGAAGTTCTCCTACGAGAATGAAAAAAGTACAATGCCATTTGAAGTAGAATATAGTGCACAATTTGATAAAGGTTGTGTAACAATGACAAAGATTTTCCCAAATAAATAATCTAAAATTAATTCATACTAGAGAACATGTCAAATATAAAGAAGATAAATATAACATTTGAACCGGAAAAGGATAAAGAGAAACAACCGAAGAAGCGAGTGGTGACAAATTCCATATCTTGGATGGATTTTGAGAATAAATATGATAAGGAGAAACAGTTAGCGTATGTGTTTGATATATTGAATAAAAAGAATGGAAAAGAAACGGCAATAATAACAAAAGAAATAAACAAGAAGATCAGTGGTTATAAGAACCAAGATAAAATAAAAAAAATATACGATGCAAATAATTTTGTGACTTTTGAGAACATTATCATAAAAATGTGTGATTGTAGACTAAAATGTTATTATTGTAAAATGCAAACGAGTGTACTGTATGAAGAGGTACGGGATAGTAGTCAATGGTCATTAGAAAGAATAGAGAACGAATATGGTCATAATACGGAGAACGTGGTAATAAGTTGTTTGAAATGTAATTTGACAAGAAAAACAATGTATCATGAAAGATATTTGTTTACGAAAGAAATAAAAAACATAAAAAAAGTGTAAAAAGGGAAAAGATATAAATAATTCAAATAAGTATACTTATGAATGAAAATTATTTTACACAGAGACATTTTGATAATAATGAAAAAATGATAGATATGAATATACATAAAAATATTTATAAAAAGTTGGATCATTTTTTGAAGAGTGAGAAGGTGCCGAATTTGTTATTTCATGGTAGTTCGGGAAGTGGTAAACGTACCATTGTAAATTACTTTATAAATAAGATATACAATCAAGACAAATATAAGATAAAACAGAATGTGATGTTAGTGAATTGTAGTCATGGGAAGGGTATTAAATTTATAAGAGAAGATTTGAAATTTTTTGCGATGGTGAACATTCAATCAAAGAGTGGGGAGAACTTTAAAACGATTGTATTGATAAATGCGGATTATTTAACAACCGATGCGCAATCGGCATTGCGGCGTTGTATAGAACAATTTAGTAAAAATACTCGTTTTTTTATAATTGTAGAGAACAAGGATAAATTATTGGTGCCGATATTGTCACGGTTTTGTGAGATTTATGTACCGGAATATACATATAATAATGAGATAGTGAATTTGCATCAAAAATATAGTAAAAAGAATTACGATATAAGTGTACATAACAAGTCGGATACGTGGTTAACATTAAAGGTGAGTGAATTGGATTTGGAAAGTATAACACATGAAGATTTGTTGAATTTAGTGGATGAATTGTATGAGAAATCATTTTCGTGTATAGATATTGTAAATTGGTTAGAGAACACGACGAGTGTGGATGAAGAAACAAAGAAGTGTGCAAGGTTTTATTATGAAAAGATAAAAATAGAATATAGATCCGAACCGTTGTTGATGTTTACAATTTTGGATTATGTATTTTTAAGGAAAGATAAGGAGATATGTTTTGAATAAGAAAATACTTAAAGTAATATGACGGAATATTTATATATGGACGATTTTGTAATTTCAAATCTTCATGAATCCAGAAATGAATGGTGTTCTAGATTGGTTTCAATATTTACTCCATTGGTAACTGATGGTATGAGGTCAATATTTAATGAATCGTGGAAGATTTGTTCAGACAATGATGAAATGAATAAATATTTGATGACGTTTCAAAATTTATTATCAAGGATTCCGAAATGGAATAACACGATAATTGAAGAAGAGAAGAAGCGAATAATAGAAAGGAGTGGATGTGATTATTTGGAGGATTTGATTACATGTGTACATATAATACAATTGAAGGTGTTGACATGTATTCGGGTAGGTAATAAACAGAAAAAGATAGATATTTCTATACCAAAGTTGGATTCGTTTATTCACAAGGTATATATAAATGTGGCGCGTAAGGTATATTCAAATGTATATTTATTTGAAAGAAATATATCTCCGTTGCAATCGCAGATGAATAATAGAGAACTTGAAAAGATAATACAGGAATGTATTATGATGGCAATTCGCGAGAGTGTACCGACTGAATCAATAATAAAGGCGTATATGGAGGAGAGTGTAGAACATGAAGAACAGGTATTTATTGAGGATGTTGAAGATGAAGAGGCGGAGCAAGAGAAGGTGCAAAAGCCAATTGAAGATGTGATTGTAGCGGATGGAGTTGAAGAAAAGAAGGATGAGGAAGTGGTTCCGGAAGTAGTGCCGATGATTAAAGATGTAGATAGTGAGGAAGTGGTAACAAAGTTGTCGTTTAATGATATAGATAGTGTATTGGAGAAGAATGATGAAGTAAAAGAGATTGAAGCGCCGAAGACGATTGAAAGATTAGAAGATATTAGTGTAACACGTAATTTGCAGAGAAAGTTGGAAGAAGAGGAGGAGAATGATGAAGATGAAAAAATAAAGATATCAACAGAACAGATAGATTTAAGCGGTTTTGATGTATTGGACGAGAAGGTATCCAAGATATCAACAGATGATATTTTGTTGAATGATTTTGATGAATTGCCACCACTTTAGGAGATTCGTTTGCATTTTCATATAAAATATATAATTAATTTTATATGGAAAAGTTGCTTTTGATAGCAGGGTTCATTGCATTGGTGTATTTTATAATAAAGATTTTAGAGATGAAATACATTGATAAGGAATTTAAGCCATTAAAGAATGTAATACGTGACACGG
>Ga0181572_10002650_pt1 | contig 12698 bp, 18 predicted proteins | sample 101ome_26_FD_133004 | JGI IMG/M metagenome (GOLD analysis project Ga0181572, IMG submission 133004) | Coastal salt marsh microbial communities from the Groves Creek Marsh, Skidaway Island, Georgia - 101408AT metaG (megahit assembly) | ecosystem: Environmental > Aquatic > Marine > Intertidal... | reverse complement strand
TCCTTGCTTGGCTGGCACAAACAGATGATGAAAAAACGCAATGCTTGGGAAATACTGCGATCAGCTTAAACAGCGTGCTAAAAGACATGGGCCTTTTGATGCACAATCTAAACCGCCCACATCAGATACCAAACCACACTCTGTGCAAAAGCGGAAAATGGCTGAAAAACAGGGACGACGAGCAGAAATTATCGTAATGTGCAGCTATATGGTGTGTGGTTACTGGCCAGTGGCACGACGCCTGCGAACAGCCTTTGGCGAGATTGATCTGGTAATGCGGCGCGGCAAAACCCTTATCGCCATCGAGGTTAAATACCGACGTGAATATCTGGCAGAGACAGCATTGCCTTCAATGCGGCAACAGCACAGGCTGTTAAGGGCGTTGCAAAGTATCTGGCCATATTATGCGGAAAATGGATGCACAAACGTCCATCTTGATATTGTGGTGCTGGGTAAATGGGGTAGATATAGACGTTTCAGGCTAGCACCAGTATAAATAGCATCAGCATTACCGAAATAACCAAAATGGTATATTGAAGAAATCTGTCATAATGCGTATTGTCATTAAGGGTTAGCTAGCCAAAGGAAATTGATAATGATTCGCCACATAATTGCTCTTTTCATGATTATCGGGGTATCTGGAATGGTGCTAAGCGCTTGTGCACCTGCCGCAGTTGGCATTGGTTCGGCCGCCATTGCAGCTGGCACGACTGAAAAGGGGATTTCTACTTCTGTTGGGGACACGGTAATTTTTGCCAAACTCAAAGATAAATTTATTAAAAGCGATCAGTCTTTGTTAACCAGCATATCTACGTCGGTTAATGATGGTTCTGTGCTGCTTACCGGACGAGTTGAAACCCAAGAACAGAAATTTCTGGCTACCAAGCTAGCTTGGGAAATCAAAGGCGTAACAGAAGTGGTAAATGAGGTTGTCGTATCTCAGAAACCAAGCATCAAGGACAGAGCAAAAGATGTATCTGCCTCAGCCCAGTTACGCGCCGCATTGATAGCAGACAAAAATATCTCATCTTTAAATTATTCATTTGATGTGATTGACGGGGTGATTTATCTGTCTGGCATTGCAGAAGATGCAGAAGAACGTGACCGCGTGATTGCCCATGCCCAGAAAGTCAAATTTGCCAAAAAGGTGGTGAATTACACTATTCTGTCTACAGATAAGCGCGACTGAGGCAGATAGATGTCACTTAGCATCGGGGTTCAGATGGACCCGATTTCCAAGATTGATATTACTGGCGATACCACCTTTGCGCTGGCACTAGAAGCGCAGAATCGCGGCCATTCTCTATTTGTCTATGAAGTTGATAATATGAGCAGTGATGCGCGCAATCTATGGGCTCATGGCACAAATGTGATTCTAAGAGATGATATTGGCAATCATGTTGACATAGGCAAGATAGAAAAGCGGAACTTGTCATCCTGTGACGTGATTTTAATGCGGCAGGACCCGCCTTTTGACATGGGATATATTACGGCAACCCATCTGCTAGAACGTCTGCCTGCCTCAACTATGGTGGTAAATAATCCTGCTGAGGTTAGGAACGCGCCAGAAAAAATTCTGGTGACATTATTTCCTGAATTGATGCCGCCAACATTAATTTCAAGAAATCTGGCTGATATCAGGGCATTTCGGGAAGAACATAAAGATATTATCGTCAAGCCGCTATATGGCAATGGCGGGGCCGCTGTCTTCAGGTTGCAGCCTGAAGACCAGAATCTGTCAGCCTTGCTTGAGATGTTTTTTGCCCAGTCAAGAGAGCCTGTGATCGTGCAGCGCTATCTTTGCGAAGTTACACAAGGTGATAAACGGATCATTCTTATTGATGGCAAGGCCGTTGGCGCGATTAACAGAATGCCACAACAAGGTGAGGCGCGCTCTAATTTACATGGAGGTGGTACGGCACATGCAACAGCGCTCAGCAAACGAGATCAGGAAATCTGTGAGCGGATTGGTGATGAGTTGCGCAAGCGTGGCCTGCTTTTTGTGGGAATAGATGTCATTGGTGAGTATCTGACAGAGATTAATGTCACCTCTCCTACCGGCATCAGAGAAATGAGCCGCTTTACCGGTCAGAATATTGCCGGCCTGTTCTGGGATTGTGTTGAAGCAAAACATCCCCATCACCTAAGTAATGGCATATTGCATCCATAAGGCTGTTAGCCAGAATGTAGCTTTCCTGTCAAAAACTGTCGATATGATAGGGCTTCAAGCATATGAAGCTTGCTAATTGAAACGCTGGCATTCAAATCTGCAATGGTTCTTGCCACTCTGACAGCTTTGTGAAGTCCGCGGGCAGATAATTTTTGCGCCTTCATTGCGCTATTTAATATATCTGTGATCTCAGGATTATTTTCCAGTTCGGACTTTATATCTGCGGCATTCATGACAGAATTTAGCGGAGCGTTTGTGGTATTTAGACGCTGGCTGGCAAATTCTCGTGCTGCTTCTATCCTGTTCTTTATGCTGGCCGTTGCCTCAGATTCTTGGGTGGTTAATAAATGTTCTGGTGAAACTTCTTCGACATCCAGCATGATATCAAACCTGTCTAGCATCGGCCCTGAAATACGTGCCATATAATGCTGCGCACAGATAGGGGCTTTTGAACAAGCACGTTCAGAATCAGACAGATAGCCACACCGGCAGGGATTCATGGCGGCAATTAGCTGAAACCGTGCAGGATATCGGATGTGATGATTGGCACGTGCAAGGGTAATTTCACCTGTTTCAAGAGGCTGTCTGAGCCCATCTAGCGTTACACGGTTAAATTCTGCCAGCTCGTCTAGAAATAGAATCCCATTATGGGCAAGTGAGGCTTCACCAGGCAATGCCTTGATCCCGCCACCCACCAGCGAAGCCATCGAGGCAGAATGATGCGGGTCACGATATGGACGTCTGCTTACCAGACCTGAGACTGGCAACAGCCCCGCAACAGAATGGATGATGGTTGTCTCAAGTGCTTCTTCAGGGGTTAGTGCAGGAAGCAATGCTGGAAGTCTGCTTGCAAGCATTGATTTTCCAGCACCCGGCGGACCTATCATCAACATGTGATGACCCCCTGTTGCCGCAATTTCAAGCGCATGTCTGGCCGTTTCCTGTCCAGCAATATCTGCCATGTCAGGTCCTGCTTCTTTATCTGACAGCAAATAGGGTTCTGGGGAAGGTAATCTGGTAGTGCCCCTGATATGTGAAATCAGATCAGATAATCGTGACGGTGCGGCAATATCTATCTGGCCAGCCCACGCCGCCTCAGGTCCGTTTTCATGAGGTCATACCATACCTGAACCAATAGATGACGCATATAACGCAACTGGTAATATTCCAGATACTTTATTGATATAAGCAGATAAGGATAATTCGCCTAGTACCAGAAACCCATCCAGACTGTCTGCCGGCACGACCCCCATCGCCAGTAAAATGCCCATCGCAATTGGCAAATCAAAATGTGCGCCTTCTTTTGGAATATCGGCAGGTGCCAGATTTACCGCCACATGCTTTGCTGGCAGGGCAAGCCCCAAAGATGACAAGGCGGCTCTTACCCGTTCTTTTGATTCTGCAACAGATTTATCTGCCAGCCCCACAATTGCCATTGTTGGCAGTCCGTTTGATATATGTACCTGCACAGAAACAGGCACAACATCAATTCCCCTTAACGACACGGTATAAATTATAGATTGCATGAAAATTCTCTTATAACGAGCATATATTGATATGCTTATGCTAGCAGAGAATTATCAAAAGGGTAACTCATTAAGCTAAGAAGTGATGGTGTATCTTCTAAATCAGGCGCAAAATAAGATATTAAGCCTTGCGATACAGCATTGGCCCTACAGCCTCTCCGCCCAGAATATGGATATGCAGATGCGGGACATCCTGATGGCCGTCTGTGCCTGTATTGGCAATTAGCCGATAGCCCGAACTGCCAAGTCCGGCAATGCCAATAACGCGCGCAATCGCGGCAAAATAGGCGGTCTGTTCTTCTGCAGAGGCATGTGTGCAAAAATCAGTCATATCTGTATAGGCGCCTTTGGGAATCACCAAAATATGCACCTTACGTTGTGGCTGAATATCATAAAAACTTAGCGTATGATCGCATTCATCAACCTTATTACAGGGAATTTCACCACGCAGAATTTTTGCAAAAATATTATTCTCATCATAGGGCTGGCTCATCTCTATCTCCTGAATGCTTCTCATCATAGGGCTATTATCGCATAAATTGGCTAACGATGTGGGCGGGATGCTTTTTCATCATGACCAGAAATACCCTGCCGCGCCTGAAGAATATCCCAGACCTGCTGCGGGGTAATACCTGCCGCCTGCCAGACAACAAGTAGGTGATATAGCAGATCAGCTGATTCTTCGGCCAGCTTTTGCTGATTTCCAGCTAGGGCTTCGATCAGTGTTTCTGTTGCTTCTTCAGTCAGCTTTCTGGCAGGTAGTGCAGGGGCATTGGCAAGCAGATGGGCAGTATAGCTATTTTCAGCTGTATCTGTCGCACGCTGGGCAATTACCTCTGCTAGCATATCCAGAATATGGGTAGATTTTTCAGTCATTGCATCCTCAGCCTGCAAGCCGCCTTACAGGCACATTAGCGGCCTGCATGGCTGATTTTGCATCATCTATTGAAAATTGTCCAAAATGAAATACCGACGCTGCCAGTACCGCACTTGCATGACCTTGTGTGATGGCTTCGGCAAAATGCTCGGGCTTGCCTGCGCCGCCAGAAGCAATAACAGGAATTCCCACCGCATCGCTAACCGCGCGTGTTAGCGGAATATCAAAGCCATCTTTTGTGCCATCACCATCCATCGAGGTCAGCAATATCTCGCCTGCCCCTCGTTTTTCGGCATCTATCGCCCAGCTTATGGCATCTATGCCAGTTGGATGGCGTCCGCCTCTGGTAAAGACTTCGAAAAATCCTTTATCATTTAGACGTGCATCTATGGCCAGCACAACACATTGCGAGCCAAATTTATCTGCCGCCCGCGAAATAAGATCAGGGTCTGTAACTGCTGATGAATTCACAGACACCTTATCTGCACCACATCTCAGCAATTTTCTGAAATCATCAACCTCGCGCACCCCGCCACCCACCGTTAACGGCATAAAACATACATCTGCGGTACGTGATACCACATCATAAATCGTATCCCGCCCTTCATGGGTAGCGGTAATATCCAGAAAACATAGCTCGTCTGCACCTGCCGCATCATAAATCCGTGCCTGTTCGACAGGATCGCCAGCATCTTTAAGATTGACAAAATTCACGCCTTTGACAACACGGCCAGCATGGACATCAAGACAGGGAATAACGCGCGCTGTTAACATGATGACTCACCTTTTACATAAGCCAGCGCTTCTGTCAGACTAAGCCGACCATCATATAGCGCGCGCCCTGTAATCACCCCATCAATGCCTGTATGGGCAAGTCTGGCACAATCTTTAATATCATCCATCGAACTCACCCCGCCAGAAGCAATGAGCGGAATAGATACCTGTTCAGCCAGCCTTGCCGTTGCTTCTGCATTCACCCCTGTTAATGCACCATCGCGTGAAATATCTGTAAAAATGACTGCGGCAACCCCGCAAGCCTCAAAACGCTGGACAAGCTCAAGCACTGGAATTTCAGAGGTTTCAAGCCAGCCTTCTGCGGCTATCATGCCATCTTTTGCATCTGCCCCTACAGCGATTTTATCTGGAAAAGCCTTTGCTGCCTGTTTTACCAGCTCAGGATCTTTAAGCGCGGCGGTGCCCAGAATCACACGGCTTACCCCCGCCGCCAGCCAACCCTCAATCGCCGCCATGTCGCGAATACCGCCGCCAAGCTGTATTTTTGCACCGGATGATAGGATGCCAGCTACTGCTTGTTTATTGACTGCATTGCCAGCCACAGCCCCGTCAAGATCAACCACATGAATCCACTCGCAACCTGCTTCGGTAAATTGTTGTGCCTGTATAGCAGGTTCTGAGGCATAGACAGTCATTTTATCAAAATCGCCATGCAGCAGGCGAACAACCTGTCCATCTTTGAGATCAATCGCAGGATAGATAATTAGCTGGCTATTTTTTTTCATGGGTTTTTTCATCATATAGCTTTTTGGTAAAATATAGTCCGGCAACATAATCATCATCTACAAATGCATAATATTTATTTGTGCCAAAATGTTCATACCCAAGCGCTTCAAATGCGTGGATTGCCCTGTCTTGGGTGGCGCGTACATCGAGATTTAATACCCGAAACCCTGCTGAACGGGCATAATCTTCTGCTTCGGCAACCAGCCTCTGGGCAATGCCATATCCTCTGGCCTCTGGCATCAGGAAAAATGTCGTAAGCTGACAGGCAAATGCCTGTGCTTCGTTATTTTTTGGCGGGGTAACAATTTGGCAAGACCCAACAATCACCTCATCAAGCCTGCCCACAAATAGCTGTCTGTCCGGAATAAGCAGAACACCTTTCCAGTAATTTTCAAGCACAGAACGAGGTGGCGGGGTAAGCCATCCAAAACCGCCACCTGCCGCGATTGCGCTTTCAGCCGCATCACTAATTTCAGAAATATCATTTCTGTTTAGTTCGGTGACCATTTCAACAGAAACATTCCAGCGTTGTTGTTTTTTTGTCATCTTTGCCATCTTAGAAAACTATTCAGGAATTTCTGCCCTGCATGCTGGCTTTTTTCAGGGTGAAATTGGGTTGCGATAATATTATCCTTGCCGATTATCGCAGGAATTTCATCACTATAATCTGTGCTGGCAAGCAGATATTCTTTTGGTAATTGCTGATAATAATAGCTATGCACAAAATAGGTGCGCGTGCCCTGCTCAAGTTCTGATAGCATCTCATGTTCTGGCTGCCATAAATTCAGACTATTCCAGCCCATATGCGGGATTTTCCAGTCTCTGCCATCTGCCGATCTAGATGGCAGCCTGTCCACCACCCCGCCAATCCAGCCCAGAGAAGCTGTTTCTTCTCCGCCTTCGCGCCCACAATCAGCCAGCAGCTGCATTCCAACACAAATTCCCAGAAATGGCACAGCGCGGCTGATTACGGCCTCACTCAATGCTGGCACCAGCCCATCAATCGACGATAATGACTGATAGCAATCAGCAAAATGCCCGACACCCGGCAGTACAATTCTATCTGCCTGGTAAATTTTTTCAGGGTCATCTGTAAGCTGCAATGAAAGCGCAATATCCGCCTGCGAGGCGGCATGGGATATCGCACGCGACACAGAATGGATATTGCCTGATCCATAATCAATTAATGCCAATTTCATCTGTTCTGATCCGCAACCGCAATTACGCAGCGCCTAATGTACCTTTTGTAGAGGGAATACGTCCATTGCCTCTGGGGTCAATCTGTGTTGCCTCACGAAGCGAACGCGCCAATGCCTTATAACAGCTTTCGATAATGTGATGGGTATTTACCCCATAGTCATTTCGCACATGCAAGGTGATGCGTGCGCCCATTGCAAAAGCCTGAAACCATTCTCTGAACAGTTCTGTTTCCATATTCCCTAGCACATCAGAGGGCAGTTCAACCTGCCAGACCAGAAAAGGTCTGCCAGAAATATCCAATGCCACTGTAGATAGCGTTTCATCCATTGGCAGAAGACAATGGGCATAGCGGGTAATTCCTGCCCGGTCGCCAAGTGCCTTGTTTAATGCCTCACCAAGTGCCCAGCCAGTATCTTCGGTTGTATGGTGTGCATCGATATGCAGATCACCCTTTGCTTTTAGCGTGATATCCATCAAAGAATGACGTGCCAGCTGCTCAAGCATGTGATCTAGGAACCCAATACCGGTATCGATATCATACTGGCCAGTACCATCAATATTTATGGTAAGCTGTATATCTGTTTCATTGGTTTTTCTGTGCAAATCTGCTGTACGCATTGTTTACCACTTTCACCTATCTGCCATTTTGTGCATCATTATCAGATTTCACCCATTCTGGCTAGTGAGCCAGTCTTGCTAACCTATTTCCGGCAAGTTCAAATTCAGCTTTTTAGCAAGCAATTGCGTGATTTCACGACATTCCGAGCTAGACAGCCTGTCAATATTCTGTGCCAGAATATTGGCTAGCATGGTTGCTTGTGGTGTTAAATTTCCAGTATCAAGTGAAGGTCTGGGATGAGACAGGGCTGCCATAGATTTGAGCGTTTCTGCTTCATCCCAAATCAGCCCTAGCCATACACATATCTGATCGACAAGCGCGGCCGAAGGTTTGCTTTTCATTCCCCGCTCAAGTGAAGACAGATAAGCAATTGAAACACCTAATGCGTCTGCCTGATTTTTCAGGGTGAGATTACGTTCTGTACGGTAATGCCGCATCATCAGCCCGAACGGTGTCATCAATATTCCCGCTTGCGTTTAAGTCTGATATAAAATGCGCCTGCCCCGCCATCACGTTTAACCGCGTGATCGATCGCAACAATCAATCCTTCTAAAGGGGGCTGTTTAAGCCAGAAAGGTACCTGATTCCGCAAAATGCCCTGCCCTGCCTTTCCTTTCCCTGTAATTACCAGCACTGTTCGGTCACCTCGTTCACTAGCTGAGAACAGAAATCTGGTAAGCTGTGCCTGCGCCTGTGCCTGATTCATGCCATGCAGGTCAATCCGGCTATCTATTGGCAATTTACCTGTGTGCAATTTGCGGGCAGAAAGCCTGTCAATGCCAGCTGTTTCTCCATGCCTCAAATCTGCGATTTGATGGGTTTTTCCTGAACGGCCTGGCACTGAGCTGACAGGCTGAGGGCTGGCCTGTTGTGTCGGCAAAGTGCCAGCAGACACGCGTTTCCTAGTTGAGTAGGCAGGTTTTAGGGAGTTGGCAGTATATCTGTTAGAGCGGGTTTTGCGCACTGACTGCGTAACTTTGAACCATAAATCATCATCTTCTGGCGGTATCTGCTCAGACATCATCCTCTGCCCGTGTTTCAACCAATTTCCAATTTGGATCGGCAAGACTTATGTCGCGCTCAAAAACCCAAATATCTGTAAGTTCTGTTTCATCAAAACTTTCTTCTTCTATCACCACACCATCTTTATCGGCTAGTTTGCGGGACTGGATTGAGGTAAATTTCACGGTAACAGAGGCAATATTCTGGCTGACCTCACCATCAAGCAAGTTAACGTCCTGAATATCATGAATAGTAATTGACAGCTCATCGCCCTCTTTAGCACGCTGACGGATACTTTCAGAAAAATCTTCATATAAATCATAGCCCAGAAGACGGCGCAAACTTGCAATATCTCCCTCAGCAAATGCAGACAGAATCATTCCAAACGCACTTGCAGCACCTTGTGAGAAACTATCTTCGGAGAATTGTTTATCTAGTCTTTTAACAGCCTCAAGCCCCTCGCCATTGGCCTTTTCGCCATGAAGCGAGATAATATTTTCAGCATCAGACGCCCTATCTGAAAGTGGGGATGAAGACTGTTTTTGTTCAAACCCTTCACGCGACCCCAAAATAGAACGCAATCTGAAAATCAGAAAAACAGCGATGACTGCAAAAATTAATATATCGACAAACGGCATTTCAATTCCCATTTAGATTTATCATGGTGTTCTGTTCATAACACCTTATTGGTGCTAGTATAGCGCAAAATCCATTCTTGTGACACTGTCACATTATATATGTTGTTTTCGGCACATTACATCATTTGTTCTTGGCACCATATGACCAGTATAGATATCATTTTGCACCTTGTTACAAGAACACAGACTTCCTACTTAATAAAATAGGAAGTAAGACCGCAAAGAACAAGCATGGGAGACAGAATGTTTGTGTACATTTTCATTATATTCCTCCTATATGGGTGGATCGAATTAGAAATTCTGATGATGATAAGTGACCAGATTGGCGGACTTGCAAGCTTTTTAGGGGTTTTTGTGACAGCGATTATCGGTGTTTCGCTTCTTAAAAGCCAGTCACGTCAGGTGATACAAGGTCTGCAATCAGGCTCTGTCACAAAAGGCGGAGGATTAATCGTTTCGCTAGCAAGCGGCATTTCGTTATTGCTAGGGGCATTTTTAATGCTATTGCCAGGCTATCTTACCGATGCGATGGGAATTATCTGTTTTATTCCGGGCATAAGAACATTAATTGGCAGCTTTATCCTGTTGCGGATGAGCAAGCTAAATTTTTCTGCCATGAATACATCTTTTGGCAATGGCCGTTTTTCAGGCTTTACCTCATCAGGCTTTGATGGTTCTCAGCATACACAGGACAGCGAAACAATCGAGGGTGATTTTACAGAAAAAACACTCTCTAAAAAACGTTAACTGATATATAAAACTGATCAGTAACGATTTTAATTGATAAACAGGAGAGCTTCGTCATGGCGAAAGCACCGGCAAAAAAGTCCGATAAAAAAGACGCAGAAAGCGGCACTAGCAACCAGCAGCCCGCCCAGCCAATATTGCAGGTCAGAACACAATATGTAAAAGATTTGTCGTTTGAAAGCCCTTCAGCGCCACAGGCCTTTTTAGAAGGCGGAGAGGCACCTCAGCTAGATTTAGGGGTAAATGTAAATGGCGAAAAAATTGATGACACGCATTTTGAGCTGGTCCTTACCATTAAGGCAACAGCAAAAATAGAAGAAAAAATCATGTTTGATCTGGAACTTGATTATGCAGGCATTTTTGTGCCTGAAAATATTCCAGCTGAAAATCTGAATGCGTTTTTAATGATCGAGGGGCCTCGCACATTATTTCCTTTCGCAAGACAGGTTGTGTCAAATGTCACACGTGAAGGCGGATTTATGCCGCTAAATCTGAATCCTATCGATTTTGTCCAGCTATTCAGACAGAATATGGCAGCACGTGCTGAGGCCAAAAATCCGGAAACCAGCCCAGCTACAAACTAGTCTGTTTCTTCACCTGACAGAAATATAGCTGATGGCAGTGATGATATCATCACCTGATGAGCATCCAGCTCGCCTTGTGTTGGCTGATGAGAACGGGCGGGGCGGACTGGTCTATCCATAATCTGGAAACCAGCAAATGGGTCATGATCTGTTTCCTGTGTTGTGCTATGTGAGGCATTGTCCACAACATTCAGATTAAATCCAGGTTCTTTTCCGCCTTCAAGCTCCACAAACACCTCTGCAAGCAGATGGGCATCTATCAGCGCACCATGTAGGTCACGATGGGTATTATCAATATCAAACCGGCGACACAACGCATCAAGGCTGGCTTGCGCGCCGGGAAATTTCTTTCTGGCAAGCTGCAATGTGTCAACGACCCTGTCCATTGCCAGAGCAGGCTTGGCAAGGCGGGCAAGCTCTGCATTAAGAAAACCAATATCAAATGGCGCATTATGGATAACCAGAATATCTGAGCCAATAAATGCCAGAAACTGGCTGGCAATTTCGTCAAATTTCGGCTTGTCTGCCAGAAAATCAGCGGTAATGCCGTGAATTTCGACAGCCCCAGCATCAATCTCTCTTTCAGGATTAATATATAGATGTAGCCGCTCGCCGGTCAGGCTATAATTTATCATTTCAACAGCGCCAATTTCAATAATTCTGTGCCCCTCTTGATGGGATAGGCCTGTTGTTTCTGTATCAAGGATTAAATGCCGCATCTTTGTTGCTTCCGGTTTGCATTCATGATCATAAAATATTGGCTAGCCATTTTTTAAGCCGCCGTGCTGTATCTGCACGCCCTAGCGCCGAACATAACTCTAAATCAGCATAGCGTCTTTTTTCCATTTGTGGCCATTGTGCCGCTAAAATCTGGTCAAGTTTTTCTGCCGTCATCGACGGACGCAACAGCGCACGCCTGCGCTGAAGTGTTTCAGGTGCCCATACTACAATGACATAATCACATAAATCTTGGCCACCAGTTTCAAACAATAGCGGGACATCGAAAATTACCGCACGTTGTCTGCTTTGTCTGGCCCGAATCAAAAATGCCTGTCTGTGCTGGTGGACTAGCGGATGGACAATCTGTTCAAGCTGATATCGTAACTCAGCCTGATTAAATATAATTTTTCCTAATGCAGCTCTATCTATGCCTGAAGCCTCATCACCAATATTCCCAAAATCAGAAGCAGGAAAAGATGATAATATCTGGCGAGTTGCTTTGCCGTTCGGGCCAAGCAATTCATGAACTGCTTTATCTGAATCATGCACCATAAATCTTAACTGCCGACATAGGGCGGCAATGGTTGATTTACCAGTAGCAATAGAGCCAGTAAGACCAATAATTTTCATCTGTGCTGACCTTTATATTCAAGACCCCTCTGCCTTAAAAAACCAAGCAATGGAAGAAGGGGCAGTCCCAGAATATCAAAAAAATCACCCGAAATTCTTGAAAATAAATGTGCCCCGCCATTTTCTAGCTGGTAGCACCCAACCGAAGAAGTAAGCGCATCTCTATTCAATGCACAATAGCTGGCAATATCATCATCGCTTAGCTGTCTCATGGTTAGCTCTGATATCGCAACATGATGCCAGATACGCTGTTTGCCAAAATACATTACCGCAGCCGAGATCAGCTGATGGGTAGAACCTGATAATTGTCTTAAATGCTGTTCTGCTATTTGCGGGGTTTGTGCTTTGCTATAAATTTGGCCATCACATACCAGTATCTGGTCACAGCCCAGAATATATTCATCTTTTGACAGGGCAATTTGCTGAGCCTTGAGATCAGCGAGCATTTCTGCGATGCCGGCAGG
>Ga0181572_10002645_pt1 | contig 12714 bp, 12 predicted proteins | sample 101ome_26_FD_133004 | JGI IMG/M metagenome (GOLD analysis project Ga0181572, IMG submission 133004) | Coastal salt marsh microbial communities from the Groves Creek Marsh, Skidaway Island, Georgia - 101408AT metaG (megahit assembly) | ecosystem: Environmental > Aquatic > Marine > Intertidal... | reverse complement strand
GCCGCCCAGACGCCTGACGTTGCCGACGAGCTATGCGAGATGTACAGCGCTGTTACTTCCGGTGGCGTATTCCGAGCGGCCGATATCAAAACCGCGGAAGCCGCCAAGGTCATCGAGAACGCCCAGCGCGATATCAACATCGCCTTCGTGAACGAGGTTGCCACCATCTTTCACAAGATGGGTATTTCGATCCACGACGTTCTCGAAGCCGCAGGCACGAAATGGAACTTCCTGAATTTCCGCCCGGGTCTGGTGGGCGGTCACTGTATCGGCGTCGATCCGTTCTATCTGGCACATGCCGCGGTCGCGGTCGGCCATCATCCGGAAATCGTTCTGGCGGGGCGGCGGATCAACGACGCGATGGGGCCTTACGTTGCCGAATGCATCGCCTCCGAACTTGCCCAGCAGGGCCGCGGCGCCGGCGCGCGCATTCTGGTTCTCGGGCTGACGTTCAAGGAAAACGTTCCCGACCTGCGCAATTCCCGAGTGATTGATATCGTCACGGCGCTGCAGGTGCGCGGATTCGAGGTCGACGTCCACGATTGTTTCGCCGACGCGGACGAAGCCAAACACGAATACAATGTCGATCTGATGCCATCGCTTGACGACGCATCCGGTTACCACTGCGTCGTCGGCGCGGTGGCGCACGAGGAATACGCCGCTTACACGGCAGCCGACTTCGCGAAGCTGGTTGTGGACGACGCCGTCATCGCCGACGTCAAAGGCATGTGGCGCACGACCGACCTGCCCGCAGGCTATCGGCGCTGGCAGCTGTGATCGCCGCCGGCGTCCGCCCGGCTTCTATTTTCCGGTAAGTTTCGTCAGCGCCCATTTGACCTGGGCGGCGCCTTGTTGCGACGCGCCCGCGATCACGATCTGCTCGGTGCGCCGTGTCTCCTGGCCGTCTCCGAGATAGATGCTTTCCTGCAGAGACGCGATTCCCCCCGAACACCGCATCCGCCAGCCCGATTTGTCGGGCAGTCTCAGCAATACCGAGGCGCCGTCCTGGACCAGCGACGCCTTTACCGACGGATGGAGGTGAAAACGGATCGAAAATTTATGATCGCCCGATCCGTCCAGCGTGTCCTCGCCGCGAATATCGGACCCCGATGCATTGATATAAATCCGCCGCCGGTGAATTACCCCGTGACTTGCCATGTAGCCGTCGTGCGACATGTCTATCCACGTATTGCCGTCCGCTTCCAGCCGTTCCGTCGTCACGGCAATGCCGTTCGCACCGATCGTGCCGTCTTCGCGAACCTCCGCCGAATTCCGGTCTTCCACGACCAGCGTGGAATGGGCGGCGGTTGCGCGTTGCGCCAGTCGCCAGGTTGGATCGCGCCCCGCGTAGGCGCCGCAATTGACGATGACGCGTTGCTTGCCGACGCTCATTTCGAAACTCAGCGCGCCGGCATGGGCGCCTTGTCCGGCCGTCGACGGCGCCCCGCCATCCGCGATCACCAGCGTACGGTTCGCGGCGACGCGCTCGAACCCGGTATGGGGCGCCGACGTCAGCGGTTTGCCCCGCGCCTCGGCCTTGGTCAGCACCACGTCGATCAGCCAGGGTTCGCTTTCCGTGCTGCCGTTGAAAAGCGCGAAGCCGCCGTCTCCGTGGCGATAGAAACGCAGCATGGGTGCGGCGCGGGCGATCGCCTGATGCAGGGCTTCCGGAATTTCGATTGACGACTTGCCCAGGACCGAGCGGATATCGATCAGATGGCGCAGCGCCTGCATCTGCGCGACCGGATTCCGTTCCAGATGTCCGCCATCGGGCAGGATCTGACGCTCGCTCATCCGCGTGACGGCCTTGATCTGGCGCGGGACGTAGCGAATGCTGTTGGGCAGACATAGCGATGCATAAATCAGCGCCTTGGTGACAGACATCCGGTCCACCCCGTTGGGGACGAACCGGCCTGCGCGCCGCAGGTGACGTACCTGCCGGGCGAGACTGTCGAGAAACTTTTCCGCGAAATCCCCGTCCGCCCCGGCGGAAACGAATTCGGCATGCGTCAGCCAGTTGCAGACACGCCGCGCCAGTACGTCGGGCCGCCAGCTGACCGGATGCCATTTCTGGTTAGCGGCTATCCACTCGGTCATGTAGGTCCGTGCCTGTACGCGGGCAGCTTCCGTCCCGACCGCACGCATGTCGCGCAGCCAGTCGAAGCTGTGATACTCGGCCTGCCACGACGGTCCCGTGTCCGCCCGGCCGGCCGCCAGGTGTTCCGCCGGTACCGTGTGGTTCAGAAACCGGAACCGTCCGTCCACCAGCCCGGCGCCGCGGTCCGAACTTCCCGGCCAGTTTTCTTCCGGAATCATGGTCAGCGCCTGCGGGCGCCGTCCGCGAAGGGTACGCCCGTAAAAGACTCCGCGGAACCAGATGCGCGCGACCCAGTATATGCCTGCGCGCAGGCTTTCTCCGATTCCGTTCTGGCTAAGACGCGGCATGTTTCGTCCGGCCCGCTTTCCCCGTGAATTTGGTTTTGACGCCGCCGTTTCGGTGTCGGTCTTTGCGTCTTCCGCCGCGTTCATTTACCGCCGCGAAGTCTGCGGATATTAGCAGCATATCTGCGCCGGCCACCCTTGAAAGTTGCCGACCCGGCGACCAGCACGTCGGCGCCGGCCTTGATGGCCGCCGTCGCCGTGACCGGATCGATGCCGCCATCGACCTCCAGGTCGATATCCCGTCCCGTTGCGTTGATCGCTTCCCGCAACGCTTCGATCTTGGCGATCGAGCCCGGGATGAATTTCTGCCCGCCGAAGCCGGGATTCACGCTCATCACCAGCACCAGGTCGACGTCTTCGAGCACCTCGTATACCGCAGATGCGGGGGTTGCGGGATTGATCGAGACCCCTGCTTTCTTGCCCAGCGACTTGATCAGCTGGATCGTCCGGTGCAGGTGGGGGCCGGCTTCCTGGTGCACCGTGATGATGTCCGATCCTGCTTCGGCGAACGCCGCGACATAGGGGTCGACAGGCGAAATCATCAAATGGACATCGAAGGTTTTACGGCTGGTCTTGCGCAGCGCCTTCACCACATCCGGTCCGATCGTGATGTTGGGCACGAAGTGACCGTCCATAACGTCGACATGGATGTAATCGGCGCCGGCGCGTGTGATCGCGCGCACTTCGTCGCCCAGCGCGGCGAAGTCTGCTGACAGGATCGACGGGGCAATTCTGACGGGTTTCTGCACGGCGGTTAGGTATCAGGTTGGCCGAGTCGCGGCAAGCAAACGACGGCCCGCAAACATTATTTTTTGCGCAGCCTGGCGATGAAAAACCCGTCGACGCCGCCCTTGTCCGGCAAATGGGCCGGTGTTGTCTGCACCCAGCCCCCGGACCCGATGCAGGTTTCGAAATCTGGCACTTCCACGGGCGCGATCGGATCGACCGCCAGGTTCGGGTTCCGGGCAAGCAACGCCTCTATCTGATCGGCGCCTTCCGCTCTTTCCATGGAACACACGCTATAGACGATGATGCCCCCGTCGCGGACCAGCTCGACGGCCCGGTCGAGGAATTTTTTCTGCACATCCGCCTGGCGGGTGACGTCCGCTGCGGATTTCAGCAGCGGAATGTCCGGGTGCCGCCGGATCGTGCCGGTCGCCGTGCAGGGCGCGTCGAGCAGAATGCCGTCGAACTTGCGATCCGGCGTCCAAGACAGCAGATCGGCTTCGACCACGGTAGCGTCAAGTTTCAGGCGCGCCAGGTTTTCCGTCAGCACCCGCAGCCGGCTCGGCGCGATGTCCAGCGCGGTGACGTCGTATCCGGCCGCCGCCAGCTGGGCGGTTTTCCCTCCCGGCGCGGCGCAAAGATCCAGCACCTTGCCGCCCGGGGCAACGTCCCGCATCAGCTGCGCCGGCAAAGCCGCCGCCGCGTCCTGAACCCACCAGGCGCCATCTGCGAATCCCGGCAGAAGGGCGATGTCTCCGCCGCCGGACAGCCGGACCGAACAGGTGCCGATCCTGTCGCCGTTCAGTTGACCGGCCCAGGCATCGGGGTCGGCGGGCACGGTCAGATCGACCGGCGGCGTCCGCAGGTGGGCGGCGCCGATTTGGGCTGCATGCTCTTCGCCGAACGTTTGCGTCCAGGATTGCCGCAACCAGTCGGGCACGTTGGCGCGTTCCGCATCGGCCGTCAGCGCAATGTCGTCCGCGGTGCGAACGATCCGACGCAGGATGCCGTTGACCAGGCCTTTGAACCGGTCCGGTCCACGCTGTCCCGCAAGCGTTACGGAGGTATCGACCGCGGCATACGTCTGCGTGTCGAGAAAAAGTATCTGGCAGATTCCGAGTCGCAGGGCGTTCCGTGCCGCCGCGGCGGATCGCGGCAGGGGACGGTCCAGGCAATCGTCGATGATCGCGTCGATCTGGCCTAGGCGGCGCAGGGTGGTGGCGATCAGATTGCGGGCGAAGGCGCGGTCGCGCGTGTCCAGTTTGGCGAATCGCTTGTCGGATTGCAGTACCTCGTCCAGCGGCCGGCGGCGATCCAGCACTTCGTGCAGGATCGTGTGGGCGCGGGCGCGGGCGGCCAGGCCGGTGGTGTCTGTGCCGGGGGTGTTCATGGCCGGACCATAGCGAAAAGCCCGTTCCTTACAATCGGGTTGTCGCCGGATGTTTTTTCAGCTCCACGGACCGCGTCGCCGGCGATCCTGGCCGCCGGTCGACGGGATGCGAGACCTTCCCGCGCGAGCGGGGCCGGTATGGATTGCCGGCCCGGCACTCGCGCCTCCGCCGGCCGCCATCTCGTGCAGGGCGGCGACCCGGTTTTCCGTGTTCGGATGCGTGGAGAAAAGATTGTCGATCGACCGGGCATGGAGCGGGTTGACGATGAACATATGGGCTGTCGCAGGGTTGTTTTCGGCTTCCGGGTTGTCGATGTGTTCGGCGCCGCGCTGCAGTTTTTCCAGCGCCGAGGCCAGCCAGATCGGATTGCCGCAGATTTCGGCGCCGCGCCGGTCGGCCGCGTATTCGCGGGTCCGGGAAATCGCCGACTGCACCAGCATGGCGGCCAGCGGCGCCAGGATCATGAGCAGGATGGTGCCGATGATGCCCAGCGGGTTGTTGCGGTTGCCGCCGAAGAACAGCGCGAAATTGGCCAGCATCGATATCGCGCCGGCGATGGTGGCGGTAATGGTCATGATCAGCGTATCGCGGTTCTGGACGTGGGCCAGTTCGTGGGCCATCACGCCGGCGACCTCTTCGTCCGACAGGATGCGCAGCAGACCGGTGGTCGCGGCGACGGCGGCGTTTTCCGGATTCCGGCCCGTCGCGAACGCGTTGGGCTGGTCGTTTTCGATGATATAGACGCGTGGCATCGGTAGCTGCGCGCGCCGGGCCAATTGCTCGACCATGCGGTAAAGATCTGGCGCCGTGCGTGCGTCCACCTCGGTCGCGCCGTACATTTTCAGCACCATCCGGTCCGAATTCCAGTAGGCGAAGGCGTTCATCGCCAGCGCGATTCCGAACGCGATCAGCATCCCGGTCGGCCCGCCCAGCATGAAGCCGATCCCCACGAACAGGGCCGTCATACCCGCCAGCAGTATGGTTGTTTTCAGGTAGTTCATGAGATCAATGTGGGACGCACCCCGCTCCGGCGCAAGTGACAAGCGCCAAATCTGATGATGGGCGTCTGACACACCCGCCACGAGCCGGTCCGGCCCCGGGCGAAGGTTTCAGATTGGTCTGCATCACCCGGTTTTCTTTTTTGTGCCGCTGCCGCGCGGACAGGCACGACCCGGCGGCATGAGCACGTCGCGCGTCCTCCGAAACGGCGGGGCTGGATCGTATGTGGCGATGACCTGCGCAGCCGGAATCGTTCGCCGTGCCGTTTTTACGGCTGTCGTGTATGTTTTGCGAAATCGCGACGCGGTACACCAGAACGCAGAAGGATCGGATTCAACAAATGACCAGTGACGAAAAACCCAAGCCCGCCGCAGATCGGACATCGGCAAAGCCGACGCCGGAAGCGGATGCCGGAAAAAAAACCTCAAAACCTGACGCCGAGACCGAAATAGGCGGTCGGGAAGGCCCCGATCCCACACGTTACGGCGACTGGGAGATCAACGGTCGCTGCGTCGATTTTTAGGAAGAAAAGCCACCTCGATTCAAGGTCTTGCGTGCCAAGGCGCCAAACCCCCAAGCGAATCGGTTAGGCGGTTGATTCAGAATAATATCGTTCGTCGACACCGGGCTGACGTTCCCGGTCTGCCCTACTTACGTTCGATGTTTGTTCTGAATAATCGCGCCTGTCCTTAATCCAAATTACGTCCGTCCGCGCGCCGTTACCGGTTCTGTCGGTTCTCCACCAGGTCGTCCACCACCGCCGGATCGGCCAGCGTCGTGGTGTCGCCCAGCTGGTCGTGTTCGTTGGCGGCGATCTTGCGCAGAATCCGGCGCATGATCTTGCCGGATCGGGTCTTCGGCAGTCCCGGCGCCCACTGGATCAGGTCCGGAGAGGCGATGGGACCGATCTCCTTGCGCACCCACTGCACCAGCTCCTTGCTGAGCTCGTCGGACGTCGTCTCGCCTTCCATCAGGGTCACATAGGCATATATCCCCTGTCCCTTGATATCGTGCGGGTATCCCACAACGGCGGATTCCGCCACTTTCGGGTGACTGTCCAGGGCGCTTTCGACCTCCGCCGTGCCCATGCGATGGCCCGACACGTTGATGACGTCGTCGACCCGCCCGGTGATCCAGTAATAGCCGTCTTCGTCGCGGCGGCAACCGTCGCCGGTGAAATAGTTACCCTTGTAGGCCGAGAAATAGGTTTCGATGAACCGGTCGTGATCGCCATAGACGGTGCGCATCTGGCCCGGCCAGGAATCGGTCAGGATCAGGTTGCCTTCGGTCGCGCCCTCGAGAACCTTGCCATCGGCGTCGACCAGGGCGGGCTGGATTCCGAAGAACGGCTTGCTCGCCGAACCGGGTTTGAGATCCGTCGCGCCCGGAAGCGGCGTGATCGCAATTCCGCCGGTTTCCGTCTGCCACCAGGTATCGACGATCGGACAGCGGCCTTCGCCGACCACATTGTGATACCAGCCCCAGGCCTCCGCGTCGATCGGCTCGCCCACGGTGCCGAGCAGGCGGAGCGAGGATCTGTCGGTCGCTTCAACGGGGCCGTTGCCTTCGCGGATCAGCGACCGGATCGCCGTCGGTGCGGTGTAGAAAATGTTGACCTGGTGCTTGTCGCAGACCTGCCAGAATCGCGAAAAATCCGGATAGTTGGGAACGCCTTCGAACATCAGCGTGGTCGCGCCGTTGGCCAGCGGGCCGTAGACGATATAGCTGTGGCCCGTGATCCATCCGACATCGGCGGTGCACCAGTAGATATCCCCGTCGTGATAGTCGAACACGTACTGGTGGGTCATCGACGCATACACCATGTAGCCGCCGGTGGTGTGCAGCACCCCTTTGGGTTTTCCGGTCGAGCCTGACGTATAGAGGATGAACAGAGGGTCCTCCGCGTCCATTTCCTCGGGCGGGCAGTCGGCGGAGGCGGACGCCATCGCTTCGTGGTACCAGACATCGCGACCGTCTACCCAACCCACATCTTTGCCCGTCCGCTCCACGACGATGCACTTCTGAATTGTGGGGCACTGTGTCAGGGCTTCATCGACATTGCCTTTCAGCGGGATGGACCGGCCGCCGCGAATGCCTTCGTCGGCGGTGATGATGACGCTGGAATCGGAATCGTGGACGCGGCCGGCGATCGAATCCGGCGAGAACCCGCCGAAAATGACCGAATGAATGGCGCCCACCCGGGCGCAGGCGAGGACGGAGACGGCGATTTCCGGAATCATCGGCAGGTAGATGGTGACCCGGTCGCCTTTCCTGACGCCGTTGGCCTTGAGCACGTTGGCGAATTTGCAGACCTGTTCGTGCAGTTCCCGGTAGGTCAGCGTTTTGGAGTCCGCCGGGTCGTCGCCTTCCCAGATGATGGCGGTCTGGTCGCCACGGGTTTCCAGATGCCGGTCGAGGCAGTTCGCCGATGCGTTCAGCGTGCCGTCGTAGTACCAGCGGATGTGCAGATCGTCATGCGCGTAGGAGACGTCCTTGACCTTCGTGTAAGGCTTGATCCAGTCGATCCGTTTGCCGTGCTCGCCCCAGAATTCCTCGGGCTTCTCGATGGATTGCCGGTACATTTCCTCGTACTTCGCGGCATCGGCGTGGGCGCGCTGCGCCCACTCGGCGGGAACCGGATAAAGCTGTTTCTCGGTCATCGGAGTCTCCCTCGAAATTATAGACGGCGCATTCTCGCGCCCGGTTTCGGGAATTATGTTTGTTTCGGCCATTTTCGGCAAGGCGGCCCGCCGGGCAGGCATCCGGGCTTTATCCTTCCGAAGGCTTCTCGGTCAGGTATATCGCGCCTTCGTCGATACTTACGTTGATCGAGGTCAATGACCGGCCCGGGCACGGACCTTCCGTGCATATCCCGTCGTCGATACTGAACAGCGCGCCATGCATCGAACACAGAATCCGGTCTTTGTCGTAGGACAGGAAGGCATCCGGTTTCCAGTCCAGCGGTGCGCCGTAATGCGGGCAGGAATTGCGGTAGCCGAACACATGGCCGCCACGCCGGACCACGAAAAACGGATCCTGACCGTCGATGTTCTCAAACCCCTTGGATCCGGGATCGGCGATATCGTCGAGCCGGCACAGAAAAACGCGGCCTGTCATGCCCGCCTCAGGGTTTCACGCCGCACATTTTGCACAACAGTTTCCACTCGTCCTTGCCGACGGGCACCACCGACAGGCGCGACTGTTTCACCAGCGCCAGATCGGCCAGTTTCGGTTCCGCCTTGATATCCGCCAGCGTCACCGGCGTCTTGACCGGTTCCACTGCCTTGACGTCGACCATGCCGAAGCGCCCCGATTCGTCCGTGTGATCGGGGTAATGCTCCTTCACGATTTCGACGATGCCGACGATCTGTTTCTCATTCACCGAGTGATAGAAGAAGCCTTTGTCGCCTTTCTTCATCGCCTTCATGTTGTTGTTGGCCTCGTGGTTGCGCACGCCGTCCCAGTGTTCGACGCCCTTTTTCACCTGATCGTCCCACGACCACGCGCCGGGTTCGGATTTGAAAAGCCAGTACTGCATCTGCGTTTCTCCCTCGAATTATCGGACCAAGGCGTCTTTCCCTGCTGGTACCTTGACGGCGCCGGTTTAAGCGGCGCGTCAGCCCGCTTCCGCGCGCAGCGGCCGCGCCAGCAGCGCGCCGATCACGTCGTCGATGTCGGCTTCCCGGTTTAGGACCGCATCGACGGCCGTCGCGATCGGCATGTCCACGGCTAGTTGTTCGGCCAGCGCCACCGCCGCACTGGCGGTGAACACGCCCTCGGCGACGGAATTCCGTTCGTCCAGAATGTCCGCCAACGTGCGGCCCTCGCCGATCGCCCTGCCCAGCGAATAGTTGCGGGACTGTGGGCTGGTGCAGGTCAGCACCAGATCTCCCATACCGGACAGGCCCATCATGGTCTCGGCGCGCCCGCCTTTGGCGACGCACAGCCGGGTCAGCTCGGCCAGGCCGCGGGTAATCAGCGCGGCCCGCGCGTTGTCGCCGAAGCCGCGGCCGTCGGCGATGCCGCAGGCGATGGCCAGCACGTTCTTGATCGCGCCGCCGATCTGCGCGCCGATCACGTCGTTTCCGGAATAAGGCCGGAACCGTTCGGAGCTGAGCCCGTCGGCGACCCGCTGCGCCGCGTCGATATCGTCGGCGGCCAGCGTGACCGCGGTCGGCAATCCGGCCGCCACGTCCGACGCGAAGGTCGGTCCCGAAAGAATCATGATCGGGTTCGCGGCGAACAGGGACGACACGGCCTCGCTCATCAGGGACAGCGTTTTCTGTTCGATGCCTTTCGAACAGATGACCAGCGGCGTCGACGGCGCAAGCTGACCCGCGAGCGGGCCGACGGTGCGCCGCAGATGCTGCGCCGGGGCGGCGAGCAGAACAATATCCGCAGCAGCGGCATCGCCCAGATCGTTCGTCGCGCGGATCGCCGGATCCAGTTTTACGCCAGGCAGGTACGGCCGGTTTTCGTTGTCCTGCGCGATTCCGTCCGCGACCTCCGGCTCGCACGCCCAGATCAGCACATCGCAGCCCGCGCGCCGCGCGGCCATCGCCAGCACGGTGCCCCAGGCGCCGGCTCCGACGATTGCTATCTTCATTCCCGGATCAGGCCGGCGCGCCGGAGGGCGCGGGCGTCATGTTGATGGCGATGGATATGCGGACGCCGTCGCCGCGATAGGGCCGCACGGCATGCGACAGCCAGGACGGGAACATCAGCAGCAGGCCCGGTTGCGGCCGCACCAGTTCGCTGGCCCCGATGGACTGGCCGCCCGGCATGGCGAAGGCGAGATCCGGCGCCAGCATCGCCGGGGCGACGCCGCGCGGGTCCTGGATTTCGAATTCGCCGCCCAAAGACGGGTCGCTCGCCGCGCCGCCGTCATCGACATAGTAACTCGCCGACCAGTAGGCGCCGGGATGGGTGTGAAACTCGTTCCCGTGCCCGTCGCGGTTCACGTTGGCCCAGGCATTGCTGATCCATTTGACCGGGACCGGTTTGCCCATGCGGTCGCAAGTCGCCTGCGAGGCGACGGCATGCGCCGCGCGCTGGATTTCGTCGAACGCATCGCCGCCCCACTGCGCCATATCCCAGCCCGACTGCCAGCCGCCGAGATTGCTGTGCTGGGTGCCCTTGTCGCCTTTTTCGCGTTCAAGGATGACGCGTTTCAGCTCCGCGTTCAGCGCATCTGCGTTCGGCAGCGGGCATTCTATTACGGGCGTCGCGAAGATGGCGCGGAGCGACGCATTGGCTTCCCGTATCGGTTGGTCGTTCATCGGCGCGGGCTCAGGCGATGGGGTGACGTTTGATAAAATCGGCGACGGCGGCGTTGTACTCGTCGACCAGCACGTGGAGGACAAAGTGGCCACCGGTCGGCAGGATGACTTTTTCCGCACCGGCGACGCCCTCGGCCAGCTGGTCCGACAGGTAGCGGGGCGTCACCATGTCGTCTTCGGCGACGATCACCAGCGCGGGGACGTCGATGTCGCCCATGCGGTCGCGGCGGTCGAAGGCGCAGATCGCATCGATCCGGCTTTCCATGATCTCTACCGGCTGATCCGAACCCGCGAGGTATTTTTCCATGTCGGCGATCTTGTCCGGGTTTTCGGTGATGTACCAGGGCGGCAGCAGGGTCAGAATCGAATGACGCGCGTATTCGACCGTGCCCAGAAGCGACAGCACGCCCTTGCGGGCCGCGAAGGCGCGGTTGAAATATTCGTCCTGACCCGGCCATGTCGCGCTGAGCACCAGCGATGCCAGCCGGTCCGGATAGTCCTGGGCCACGATCTGACCCATGGCGCCGCCGGTCGAATGACCGACCCAGTGCGCCTTCTCGATTCCCAGCGCATCCATCAGCTTGATCGCATCCGACGCCATCTGGTCGACCGAATATGCGATCGGCGAATACGTGCTTTGTCCGCAGCCGCGATGGTCGTGGACGATCGTGCGATAGTCGCCGGACAGCGCTTCGACCTGGTTGAACCAGATCGCGCCGCCTCCGCCGAGCCCCGGAACGAACATGACCGGTTCGCCCCCGCCCTTTTCCTCGTAAAAAATCTCGGCATCGCCGATATCGACTTTTGGCATAGGGTGTCTTCCTTTCGGCTCAGGTGTCGTTCATGCCCATGGACCGCTCGATCGCGACCACGTCGGCCGGCCGCTCGAACGGTTCGGGCGCGGGGTCGCCCGGGCGACGTTCCCTGCCGATGGTTTCGAAGAAATCCTCCAGCCCCGCAGGCGTGATCACCCACATCATCACCAGGTCTTCGTCGCCGTCGTTATGGATCGCGTGCTTGACGTCGTAGCCCAGAAAACAGGACGAGCCCGGCACGATGTCGTGGCGTTCGCCGTCGACCATCACATGGCCCTTGCCCTTGAAGCAGATTTGCAGCTCGACCTGGTCGGCGTGGGAATGTTCGCGCACATGCCCGCCGACCGCGATGGTCTGGTAGCCCATCGACACGTCGCCGAATTTCGTGTTGCCGGGATACAGCATCGGGTCGGCATGGCCGTTGGCCGGCATCGGCTGCCAGAAACTGGGACCGTCTCCGGGGTGCATCACAACCGCGTGTCCGCGGAAATCTTCGGTGCTGCTCATGATATGTCTCCGGCTATCGTGGTTCGAACAGGGTAATGTCTATCTTACGATGAACCGGCTGAATACCAAACCGCGCGCATGGGCCGCCTGTTTCACGTTTGCGACGGGGTTGCTGATTCCGGCCTGCCTGGCGGCAGAGAGTCTGTCTGTGCCCGGAGGGAGCTTCCGGATGGGTGATTCCGTCGGCGATGCGAACGAAGCGCCGCGCACCGTTACGGTCGCGCCTTTCTGGATGGACAGGACCGAGGTCACCAACCGCGATTTCGGGAAATTCGTTTCTGCCACGGGACACGCCACCGATCCGGAAAAATCCGGCGAAGGATACGTCTGGACCGGCAAATGGCGTCCGGTGAAAGGTGCCGACTGGCGGCACCCGCACGGACCGGCCTCGTCGATTGCGGGCAGGGACGATCATCCCGTCGTGCAGGTGTCGTGGAAAGATGCCGCCGCGTATTGCGCGTGGGCCGGCGCCCGCCTGCCGACCGAAGCCGAATGGGCCTACGCCTGCCGCGGCGGCAGCCAGGAAAGCCGATACTTCTGGTGGGGCAATGACCT
>Ga0181572_10002644_pt1 | contig 12715 bp, 13 predicted proteins | sample 101ome_26_FD_133004 | JGI IMG/M metagenome (GOLD analysis project Ga0181572, IMG submission 133004) | Coastal salt marsh microbial communities from the Groves Creek Marsh, Skidaway Island, Georgia - 101408AT metaG (megahit assembly) | ecosystem: Environmental > Aquatic > Marine > Intertidal... | reverse complement strand
CTCAATCCCACCCCATGTCATCCAAAAGCCGGTGTCGTTGTTTGCACCCAGGGGGATGGCGATCGGATTGATCCAAAGTTGCTCCCGGCCAGAAGGAGGATGAACCAGGGAGTGGACTCGCCCCATGGAAGGAATGAGGGTTGCCTTGAGGTAATCATTCTCAAGCACCAAGGCACGGCGAGAACGAGTCACCACCTGCTCTGGAACGGATCGAAAGCGCTTCCAGTCCATGACTGGAAGTCCACGGGAATCGGTTTCCACAGCAAACTCATACCTGACATAGCGCAGAGGGACTTCAGCTGGCGTGCACTCCAGATGCCCAGCAAACAAGCAAGGTATCCCTGGCAGGAGGCAAAGTAGGCCAACAAACCACCGTGGACTGGGCGAAGTAGCGGACATGAGAGCATCATGGAATCGGTCCGGTTTGCTGGCAAGCCCGTGATAGGGGAGAGATCAAAGCCTTGGGTGATCAAGCTTCACCGCACAAGCATTTTAAACACCACAGAGGCCATCATCCTGACAAACCCAGTCACCCACCCGATTGGCCGAGGTCTCTCTTTTGTCTTTCCTTGTTCGACAGCACCATTAGTCTTACCCGGCTACGACTTGGCATGGACCCAGACCTCATCAGAAACTTTAGCATCATTGCTCACATCGATCACGGGAAGACCACCCTTTCCGATCGTCTGCTCAACCTGACTGGAACCATCTCCGATCGCGAGATGGAAGCACAGCTGCTGGATTCCATGGATCTGGAAAAGGAGCGGGGCATTACCATCAAGGCCCATCCGGTGACCATGTATTACAATGCAAAGGATGGAAAACGCTATGAGCTCAACCTGATCGACACCCCAGGGCATGTCGACTTTGCCTATGAGGTTTCACGCAGCATGAGCGCCTGTGAAGGGGCGCTGCTCATCATTGATGCCGCTCAGGGAGTGGAGGCGCAGACTGTGGCCAACCTGCACCTGGCGATGAAGCAGAATCTGACCATCATCCCGGTGATCAACAAAATCGATTTGCCGCACGCCGACCTGGAACAGGCTCTGGTCCAGCTCGAAGACATCCTTGCCATCCCCAGAGAGGAAGCCATCCCAGCCAGTGCCAAGAATGGCATTGGCATTGAGGAGATCCTCGAAGCCATCGTTCAGAGGGTGCCGCCCCCCAAGCCAACCGGTGCGCCTTCCACGCAGGCACTGCTCTTTGATTCTTACTATGACACCTACCGCGGCGTGGTCACCCATGTTCGCGTTTTCAATGGTGCACTCAAGGCAGGTAGTCCGGTCAAACTGCTCCACTCAGGCAAGAATGTGGAAGTGAAGGAAGTGGGGAGCTTTAACCCCAAGCCCTACAAACGAGATCAGCTGACCGCAGGGGAAACTGGCTACTTTACGGCTAATATCAAAAGTCCTCTGGACATCAAGGTGGGCGACACCCTGACCGATGCCAAGCACCCCTCACCACCACTACCAGGCTTTCAGGAAATTCATCCCATGGTCTACAGTGGGATCTATCCGATCAACACCGCTGACTACGAGCACCTCAAAGCCAATCTAGCTAAGCTCCAGCTCAACGATGCCGCTTTTGTTTATCAACAGGAAACCTCAGTAGCCCTAGGGTTCGGGTTTCGCTGCGGCTTTCTGGGCCTGCTTCACTTGGAGATCATCCAAGAACGCCTGCGTCGGGAGTTCGAGATGGACATCATCGCGACCTATCCCAGCGTGGTCTATCAGGTCACCATGACCGATGGGAAGGTCGAAGAAATTGACAATCCCGCCCACTTGCCGGCCACCAATCACATTGAGACCATTGAAGAGCCCATGGTCAAATCCTTCATCATCTGCCCCAATGACTACATCGGTGACATGATGGCGCTAGTTGCTGAGAAGCGAGGCTTGCTCGTGCACACCGAAACCCTGGATGGTTCCAGGGTCATGTTGACCTGCCGCATCCCGCTGGGGGAGATCCTGATCGACTTTCATGACCGCATCAAAAGCCTCACTCGGGGCTACGGTTCCATGGATTATGAGCACGATGGCTACGAGGCTTCAGACATGGTCAAGCTCGACATGCTGGTCAACGGTGAATCGGTTGACGCTTTCTCCTGCATCGTTCATCGATCCAAAGCAGAATCCAGAGGACGCTCTCTGGCAGCCAAGCTCAGTGAAGTCATTCCCAGGCAGCAGTTCCAGGTGGCCATTCAGGCCGCCATTGGAGGCAAGATCGTGGCCAGGGAAACCGTGAGAGCCCTACGCAAGGATGTGACTGCCAAATGTTATGGTGGGGATATCACGCGCAAACGCAAGTTGCTCGAAAAGCAGAAAGAGGGTAAAAAGCGCATGAAGTCGGTGGGTTCGGTGAACATCCCACAAGAAGCTTTTGTCCAAGTCTTAAAATCATGATCCAGTTTGCATGGCGATGGCTCAGCTCGAAGCGGGTGCGCACAGCCACCCAGATGCGGCATTATGTTTGGAAGCATACCAATGCCCAGCGCGACCAGCTCAGCCAGGAAGCAGTTCAGGAACTCGAACAGGCGATGGCTCAACTCCGAAGGGCCATTGTCGACCCAGCTGGTGGCACTTCCCTTGAACAGGCCATTGAATCACTGGAAACAACCGCGCATCGCTGGCTCAAGCCTTACGCGAGTGCCTCCATCCGAGAAAACCTGGAGGTATTCCTGGTCGCCGCAGCGGTGGTGCTGGCTTTTCGGTCGTTTTTCTTTCAGCCCATGGCCATCCCTACAGGATCGGCCCAACCATCCTTTTATGGTATCACCGAAGAGAACCTGAGGGATAGAGCTGATGTCGAGCTTCCCAGTGGCCTGGAGAAAATCTATCGCCGGTGGGTCAAAGGTGAAAAATTCGTCTCGGTCAAGGCCAAGAACTCCGGAGAGTTGCGCCTGCTCGATCCCAAACCCGTTCGCATTCTACCTCTGGTATCCAAGCAACGCTTCACCATCGGCAATCAGCTCCACACGATCTGGTTTCCTCCCGATGATCTCTGGAAACGGGCTGAAGTCTACCCGGGCATGAAGTTTGAGGCTGGGGACGACGTCATTCGCCTCAAAGTAACCAGTGGCGATCATCTGTTTGTCGATCGCATGACCTACAACTTCCGGCGACCCGAACGTGGGGAAACCATCGTGTTCAAGTCAACAGGTGTCCCCAAGCTGACCCAGAACACCCACTACATTAAACGCCTGGTGGGCATGGGGGGAGAAAAGATCCGTATTGGGGATGACCGTCATGCCTACATCAATGATCGCCGCCTGGAAGTCAGTGATCCAGGCTTTGACAGGGTTTATTCTTTTGGCAACAAGGCTCCTGAAGACAGCGTTTATTCCGGCCATGTGAACGGCAAGGTAGCCAGGGAATACGGCAATCTAAGCATTGCCATGCAAACTGAGTTCCCTGATGGCGATACCGCCTACCAAATCCGCGATAATCACTATTTTGTCATGGGAGACAACACCATGAACAGTTACGACAGCCGCGCCTGGTTGGACTTTCCTCGAGAAAAAGTCATTGGCAAGCAGTGCTTTGTCTTCTGGCCTATCACCGAGCGGTTTGGTTGGCACAACTACTAGGTCTGCCTGCAGAAAAAGCCAGGGTCCAGGCAGCCACATCCCTTCGTTGGGCTCATCACAGGCTCCTAATTTCCTGATGCGGCCCGACCACCGAAATCATGCTTTTGATTGAATCCCTCCGATTCATGAGACAAAATCATGGGCATGAAAAACACCCCATTTCGGAGGATCATTCAGCAAGCTCTCACCACCCTTACGGGCGTCATTTGCCTGGTTCTGCTGACCACGGGTTGTGGTGACGACTCGGTCAAGGCCGTATCGAAGGAAATCGATGTGGTCACCCTGATGGAGCAACTGCAAAGCAATCGTAGCGAGGAGCGCCTCAATGCACTGATTGAACTGGGTGATGGCCGCGACAATGCCGCTCCAGCCTTGGACGCCATCCTCGAGGTGCTCACCTCAGACAAGGACGCCAAGGTGCGTGAGATGGCAGCCTATGTCCTACTTCAAATGGGTGAAAAATCCGCCAAACCTGCGATGGCAACCATCAAGGAGGCGTATGCCAAGGAGAAGAATCCGACAGTCAAATTGAACATCGTCAATGCCTGGAATGCTATTGAGCCTGAAACCTCACCCAGTCAGGGCATGACCCCTGCAGGCCCATAGAAGTCATCGCATCCTGATGGCCAGTTCATGATCAGGGCAAGCCTGTGTCGGGACCGCCTGGGTTGTGCACGCGGTTTGGCCTAGAGCTCAAGACCCAAACGACCGACAGGAAACTGAACCAGAAACAAACGGGAAAAGAGCCCGTAGATGGCAAGGGAGAGACCTGCTCCCACGGCCAAGGCATCCCACCAGCGGGCGCCTTGTACCCTGAGCATCCAGGCCCCGAAGAGGCTGCTGGCAAGCAGGAATCCCAGGTGAGGCATGAGGATGGGGTAAGCGACCAACGCCGGAAACCAGCGATAGAAAACCCATCGGCTACCCGAGGGGTTGGTTTGAGTCGGTGAGGGCTCTCCCTCGAGTGTTGGCTTCTGAACCGATTGCCGTGACGAGCGCCAGGCAAGGATCCACCGCCACATCCCACCCACCAGGAGCAAGCTGCCAAGTAGGATGGGGAAAAACGCGGGCCCGGGGTCTTGATTGGTCACCATGCCAGGGCGGCGAATGCCCTGTGCCAAAAGCAGGGCAATCAGGCCGATACCCATCCAGAGTAAGGCTGCGATGCCGCTAGAGGCTTGACCCGTTTTCATGGCTGTTGGGCGTATCCCGTCGCCTGGATCACTTGCTCCCATTTGGTGTCTTCAGCTGCAAGGAAAGTCTCAAATGCCTCACCCATTCGGATCTGAACCCCAAAACCATTTTTTTCCATGAAGCTCTGGTAGGCTTCAGAGGCTGTGATCTTCTCCAGTGCCTGGCTCAAAGTTGCTACAACTGTGTCGGGTGTTTCCTTGGGAAGCAGCAGGCCCCGCCAGCCGACCATCTCCCAGTCGATCCCAGCCTCCTTGCAGGTAGGCACATCAGGGTAGGCTGCCAAGCGTTCGCCGGCCATCACTCCCAGCACCCTCAGTTCGCCTGCCTCAATCTGGGCGGCGGCCTCGGGAATACTGCAACAGACCACGTCGATATGACCTCCCATCAACTCCACCAGGGAAGGCGCCGAACCCAAAGTCGGCACCCACAGGACTGCTTCGACTGGCAAACCCGCTGCCAGTTGCCAGCCAGCTCGGGCTAGATCCCAAGCACCGCCTGTAGCCGTACCCGACATCTGGACTTTGCCAGGGTTGGCCTTGATATGGTCAACCAGGTCCTGAATCGTCTTCCAGGGTGCATCCTGCTGCACGATTAGCGCTGCAGCATCGGCGTTGACCTGCATGAGCGGGCGGTAGTTGGCGTGAGTCAAATCGGAAATACCCATCCAGTGCATGGTGCTCAGCTCAAAAGTGCCCATGGTCAACGTGTAACCATCGGGTCTGGCGTTGGCACCAAAGGAGTGTCCCACAGCCCCACTCCCACCCGTCTTGTTCTGCACCACAAAGGGAGACCCAAGCTCTTGTTTGAGGGCGTCGGCCAAAAAGCGGGAAACGCGATCGGTACCCCCCCCCGCATTCCAAGGGCAGACCAAGGTCGCGGTCTTGCTGGGGTAGGAATCTTCGCTAGCTCCTCCTCCTGATCCAGCTGGGCCGCAGCCCGACCCAAGGCAGACTAGGACTACCAACAAGCAGAGCAGACCATTTGAAACGACTCCGGGGCGTCTGAACAATCCTCTAGGTAACATGGTTGAGGAGTTTGATCCAAGCAAACCAGGGTGACAAGGCTCCAATCCGTAGCCGATGACGCACGCCCATTGAAACGCACTCAATCAGGGCGAATCTGATCTCCTGCCCTGGCCTCTCCCTCCACCAAGTCAGCCGCTATGTGGGTGCTCTGCCTGGGGCCCGTGATCTTGACCATACCGACCTTTTGCTCCCCTCGATAAATGAAGAGCCGCTGGTCGATTTCAGGCATGGCTTGGAGCGGGAAATCCAGGATCACAAACCGAAGGGGCTGGTTCACCGAAATGACCCCACCTAGAGGCGCATCAAGGATGGGGATGATGGTTGGTTTGATCCTATCTGATGAATCAAGCCCGGCAACGGACCCATCCTTCCCAGTCCAGACTGGCTCATCCTCAGCCCAGGGAAGGGGAGGCAAGCCACCCTTCTGACACCCCATCACCAACATAAACAGGCAACAAAACCACCCAGTCGCTCGCATGCAGGCACTTAACGAATGCCGCCAGCAAAAGTCAAGCCACCGCCCTAAAAGGTATCTGGCGAGCCATCCCCATCGGATCCATCCTTTGCATTCCAGCGTGGGTGTTCTAGGTTGAAGCAGGCATCCATGCCACTGACCCGCATGCAACGCAGACCCATAGCCCTGACCATCGCCGGATCCGATAGTGGTGGAGGGGCTGGCATCCAGACTGATCTCAAGACTTTTGCCAGCCTGGCAGTACACGGCACGTCGGTGCTGACCTGCATCACAGCACAGAACCCTAAGCAAGTGCTTGCAGTTCAGCCTGTCAGGCCAGCGCTGATCACAGCGCAGTTTGAGGCACTGCAAGATGGCCTGCGACCAGCAGCTATCAAGTCAGGCATGCTCTACTCCCGAGCGATTGTTCAGGCTGTGATCACCGCTTTAAGCGCCCTGAGAGGGGTTCCTTATGTGTTGGATCCCGTGATGATCGCCACCAGTGGCGCCGCTTTGCTCAGAGCAGACTGCAGAAGCTTGATTCAAAGCTCCCTGATGCCATTGGCCCGCCTGATCACCCCTAATTTGCCTGAAGCGGCCTGCTTACTCGGTCACCCCATCACCTCACAGGAAGAAGCTCGCGATGCGGTCAAGGCCCTGGCAGATCGTTTTCAAACCGCTTGCCTGCTCAAAGGAGGTCATCTTCCTCAAGGCAGTAAAGTGATCGACTATCTGGAAGATGGGAAGGATCTCCTGGTCCTGGAGGCACCCTACCACCGCAAGCGTCAGACACACGGTACCGGATGCACCTACGCTGCTGCCATCACAGCTTGCTTAGCTCGCTCCTGCGACCTGAGAAGCGCTGTGCAAGAGGCAAAGGCCTTCATCAGCCAGGCGATTGCTCAGAGTGTTCGCATCGGATCCCATCAGGCCTTGAACCCCAAACCCTAAGCGATGGAAGCCCCCATTTACCTGGACTACAACGCGACAACCCCTCTGGATTCAGAGGTGTTGCAGGCCATGTTGCCCCATCTTCAAGAGCATTTTGGTAACCCTTCAAGCATCCATCAACTGGGCAGGGCCGCACGCTCTCATCTCGATGACTGCCGTTACCGCCTCGCGGACTGGTGGCAGTGCAAACCCAGTGAAGTGGTCTTTACTGGAGGTGGCACCGAAAGCAACAATCTGGCTGTGTTTGGCACCGCTCGCTTACGCAAGGATAGAGGCCGGCATCTGATCTGCAGCGCGATCGAACACCATGCGGTGCTCCACTGCTATCAATACCTCGAGTCGAAAGAAGGGTTTGAGGTTTCCTATTGCCCGGTTGATGGGGAAGGGCGGGTTGATCCCGAACAACTGGCATCACTCATTCGACCTGATACCCAGCTGGTTTCGGTCATGGCAGCTAATAATGAAACGGGCGCCCTCCAACCCATCGCTGCCATCGGACGCCTCTGCCGAGATCGCGGAGTCCTGTTCCATACCGATGCGGTGCAATGGTTCGGCAAGGAGCCCATCACCTCCATCCATCAATTCGAGGCAGACTTGGTGACAGTCTGTGCTCATAAATGCCATGGACCCAAGGGAGCTGGCGCTCTTTTTGTGCGATCGCCCCTGCTTCCTGAACGCATCCTTTTTGGTGGGGCTCACGAAAATGAGCGCCGAGCTGGCACAGAAAACCTGGCTGGTATCGTGGGCTTGGTTGAGGCCCTGGAGCGATTTGCCCGAAACCCTGTCTTCAAGACCCCAGCCATTGAGGAAGGTGTTTTGACATGTCGAAGCGCCTTGGGCAATATGGAGGGGCTGCGATGGTTGAGCCCTGAGGCTGATGTGCTGGCCAACACACTGACCTTCACCCTCGAAGGGGCCGACAGCATTGGCTTGCTGGCTGCGCTGGATCTTGAAGGGATTTGTGCCTCCAGCGGGTCGGCCTGTTCGGTTGGATCTTTGGAGCCATCACATGTTGCCCTGGCCATGGGAGCAAGTAGGGCTCAGGCCAATGCGATGATTCGCTTTTCCTTGGGGCGAGAGAATGATCCCAGCAGTTTGGCCAAGGTGGCAGGCAGATTACCCGATATTTTGAATCGTTGTCGCAGCACCGATAAGTAGGCCAACAGCCTGTGAATAACTTTGTGAATAGTGTTAATAAGTGGTGTAAGTGGCTTAAGAGCCATCTTGCTGGTCAATTGCTCACAGGTTTTTTATTTGATAACCTGTTGTTGAGCAACAGTTAGAGAAGACCATTTGACTTATTCACTAACCTTAATTTTAATACATTTTGTTCTCTTCCTGAGATATAATAGTCATCCCTGAAGCATGAAAATCACCATCGCCAAAGAAGAATTCATCCGTGGTCTGCAATCGGTACAGAACGTGGTCAATCCTAGAACCACCCTTCCGGTCCTTTCCAACGTGCTTCTGGAAGCGGAGGATGGGAAACTGACCCTCACCGCAACAGATTTGGATGTCACGGTTTCCTGCACCGTGAAGGCCGACATTGCAAGCGGGGGTCGAGTGACCCTGCCGGCCAAAAAACTCTTTGGCATCGTGCGGGAGCTTTCCACCCCAGAAATCGAGCTCGAAGTGAATGACAAGAATGTGTGCAGCCTGCATGCTGGTGCCTCATTCTTCAAGATTGTGGGGCTGGCTGCCAATGAGTTCCCTCCCATCCCTGGCTTTCAGGAAGCCCATCGCATCACGCTTTCTCAGGAAAGCTTACGAAGCATGATCAAGCGCACGGCCTACGCCGTGTCCTCGGAGGAATCACGCTATGTGCTCAATGGTATTTTTTTCAGCATCAAGGAATTCAAGCTGACCCTTGTGGCGACCGATGGGCGACGCTTGGCTCTGATCGAGGAAGAATTGGAGGAAAAGCCCGAAGTGCAGGAGCAGTTCATCGTCCCCACCAAGGCCATCAATGAGCTCAATCGCCTGCTTGGTGATGGGGGTACGGTGCTGATGCAATTTCAGGACAACCAGGCATCCTTCCTCCTGGAAGGCGAGGACGGTGGCTCCACCCTGCTGATTTCCAAACTCATCGAGGGCAGCTATCCCAATTACGCTCAGGTGATCCCCAAGCAGTGCAAGGAACGGGTTTCTCTGGTGCGTGAGGAACTCCTCCACGCCCTGCGACGCGCTGAGATCATGACCAGTGACAAGGCACACTCGGTCAAGTTTGCTTTCTCTGAAAACAACCTTCAAATCACCGCCAACACCCCAGAAGTGGGTGAGGCTCGGGAAAATATTGCCATCAACTACGCTGGCAATGACATCACCGTCTCTTTCAATCCAGTTTATATGATGGATCCTTTGAAGGTGCTCGAAGACGACGAAGTGTTTCTGGAACTCTCCGACGAGCTCAGTCCAGGGGTGCTCAAAGTCCAGTCGCCTTTCATCTACGTCATCATGCCCATGCGGACCAATCCGTCCGCCTAGGGCGTGTCCAGAGAGCAGCCAGGAAGAGCCACCAGGTGGCCTCGTGCTGACCGAGGTCTGGATTCACCGACGCATCCATTCATGCCATGATCGATTCTCTCAAGACCCTTGCCCAGCAGGCTGGGGAACGCATCCTTTCTTTTTACGGTCAACCCATACCCGTTGAGAAGAAATCCGATGACAGCCCATTGACTAAGGCCGACCTGGCTTCGCACCACTTGATTCAAGATGGCTTGCGCTCACTGGATGCAAGCATCCCTGTCCTTTCGGAGGAATCCAGCCAGATGGAAGTATTTCAACGGCGATCATGGGAAACACTTTGGGTGGTTGACCCCTTGGATGGAACCAAGGAGTTCATCAAGCAGACCGGAGAATTCACGGTGAACATCGCCCTCATCCATCAGGGCAAGCCACGTTTGGGATTGGTATATGTGCCCGTGACAGGTCTTGTTTACTGGGCTGAAGCCGGTAAGGGGGCCTTCAAGCAGGAGGCAGGCAGTGATCCTATTGCCATCCACACACGCCCTGCAGACGTGTCCTCATTGTCCATTGTGGCTAGCCGTGATCATGCCGGCCCCATGGTGACTCAGTTGCTTGAACGCTTTCCCCATGCACAAACCCGTAGCATGGGGAGCTCACTCAAGTTCTGCCTCGTCGCTGAAGGTGCTGCGGACCTTTATCTGCGGGATGTCCCCACCATGGAGTGGGACACAGCTGCTGCCCAGTGTGTGGTGGAGCAAGCCGGTGGCTGTGTGCGAGATTTGGAAGGGAATGATCTGACCTACAATCGAGCCGACTTGCGCAACCCTAGCTTGATCACCCTTGGCGATCGTGGCTTTGACTGGAACCAGGCAAGGTCAGCGGATTGAAGCCGCATCAAGGACCGCGACAGGCTGATAGGATGGTTTCTAAGAAGTGCCAAAATCAAACTCTTCCCAACGAAAGCCCATAGTTTATTAGCGCCACATTTCGGTGGCGGAGCAACCCATCGTTCACTCGATGGACGGTCCTTCGTCAGAGCAAGCAAGCCCAGCCCTCTTTCTCATCCATTAGCCCATCGCGGCCAAAACCTTGATGCGAAATGAATCGGCACCCTACCACATCTGCTCCTGCTAAAGAAGCACATTCATGATCACTCGATTCATCCTGGTGGAAGCGTCCCTTCTGGCTGTTGCTTGGATCCTGGCTTGGTTGCTGGGAATCCCCTTGAGCCATCTTTGGCATATGGATACCTCAGGAGTCTTGATGGGATGTTCCTCCACCCTACCAGTGATATCCCTCTTTTTCTGGTTGGCTCAGTCTCGTGCTGCCTCCTGTGTGGCCTTGCGAGAGCTGATACAGCAGCAGCTATTGCCTCATCTCAGAGAAGCCACCTTTCTGCAGGTGCTCCTGCTCTCGATGGTGGCTGGTCTGGCAGAGGAAGTCCTTTTTCGAGGTGTGATCGAGGTGGGTTTGGCCAGAAGTCTGGGGCCCTGGTCAGCCATGGTGCTTTCCGCCATCCTGTTTGGTCTCTGCCATGCCCTCACACCCGTCTACTTTCTGCTGGCCACAGGGATGGGTCTTTACCTGAGCCTGGTCTGGATGGCCAGTGGTCAATTGATCAGCCCCATCATCACTCATGCCCTTTATGATTTGATAGCCCTGTGGTGGTATCTCAGGCAATCCCAAGCCGACTAAAAGACACTGGCCAGCGGTGGGTAATCGTCATTTAATCAGAGCCTTGAATTACTTCGACCACAATGCCACCGCACCCATGAGTGAGGCGGCGTGCCAGGCGTGGCTGGAGGCGGCCCATAACTTGCCCGGCAATCCATCCAGCCTCCATCGCGTGGGTTCCCGTGCTGACAAGGCACTGGAGGATGCTCGCGAGACATTGGCAAGCCTGCTTGGCTGTGCCGCAGTGGATGTGGTCTGGACCAGTAGCGCGAGTGAGTCCAATAACGCCATCTGGTATCACTTCAGCCAAACCCTGCCATCCGAGGCGGTGGTGTGGGTTTCAGCTATCGAGCATCCCTGTTGTCTGAAAGCAGCCCAGCGCTGGTTCGGGGATCGGTGTCAACTGATTCCCGTCAATGCGGCAGGGGTGGTGGACATGGCGTGGATGGATCAAGCCTTGCAACAAAAGCCTCCGGCAGTGGTCTGCGTGATGACGGCCAATAATGAGACGGGTGCTTTGCAACCTTGGCAGGCCATCCAGTCATGGTGTCAGGCGCACCAGATTGCTTATTTTTCTGATGCCGTTCAGTGGCTTGGCCGACTCCCTGCACAAGGTTTGGGGAAACTGGACTGGGTCAGCGGATGTGGCCACAAGCATGGAGGCCCCAAGGGCGTTGGCTTCCTGAAGTGTGCCACCAAGGGCCGCGTTGAGCCACTGATGGTAGGCGGCCCTCAGGAGTTGAACCGTCGGGCAGGAACCGAAAATGTGGCAGGCATCCTGTCCATGGTCGCAGCCTTCAAGGAGCGAGAAGATTGGATGACACCATCCAGGCTACAGGAGCGTGCCGGTTTTCGAGATGGTTTCGAACAAGGGGTCCTGGCCGCTTTGCCGGGTTGCCAGATCCTTGCCGAGTCAGGAGAGCGCCTGTGGAACACCTCAACCTTGCTGATGCCGGATATCGATTGCCGCATGCGATGGGTGGTCAAACTAGATCGCAAGGGTTTTGCCGTCTCCACCGGTTCGGCCTGTTCAAGCGGTCAGGAGAAAGCTTCCCATGTCATGGAGGCCATGGGACTCACCCCAGAAGAGTCCAGTCGAGTGGTGCGATTCAGTGCTGGCTGGGAAACCACGGCCGCAGACTGGCAGGCTCTGGCTCAGGCGGTAAAGGAAGTTTATCAAGCCGCACGGACCCTCCAGTCCTGAAGCCATGCGCAGAGCTCCCCTCAATCAAGATGCCGCCTTGGGTTCCAAGGCATCTCAGCCTTGTGCGTCATGGATAGATCAGACCAAGCAGGGGTCATTACTCCAGGGTCCATGCTTGAGTCGTCTCCACTCCTGCCTGCTGCCCGTTTTCCTGTTGTTTG
>Ga0181572_10002642_pt1 | contig 12724 bp, 6 predicted proteins | sample 101ome_26_FD_133004 | JGI IMG/M metagenome (GOLD analysis project Ga0181572, IMG submission 133004) | Coastal salt marsh microbial communities from the Groves Creek Marsh, Skidaway Island, Georgia - 101408AT metaG (megahit assembly) | ecosystem: Environmental > Aquatic > Marine > Intertidal zone... | reverse complement strand
CGTATCCTTGGACCAAAAGGTTTAATGCCTAACCCTAAAACTGGAACAGTTACTCCGGATGTTGCAACTGCTGTAAACAATGTAAAAGGTGGTCAAGTAAACTTCCGTGTTGACAAAAAAGGTAATATCCACGCTGGTATTGGTAAAGTTAGTTTTGAAGCTACTCAAATTGAAGAAAATATGAAAGCTTTTGTTGCTGCTATCAATAAGCAAAAACCAGCATCTGCAAAAGGTAGATATATAACAAATGCAGCTCTTAGTTTGACTATGAGTCCTGCAGTAAAACTTGACTATTCTGAATTAGCAGATATTAAGTAGTTTTTGAGCCTTTTGGCTCAGAAGTGATTTTGTAGTTTTTTATCATAGATAAAAGATTCCAAAGTTACTAGTGAATACTTCAATAGTAACTGCATTTTATGGACTAAAGATAATGGGTGTAGATTTTCTACTTAATATCTCCTGTTTGAAGATTGTCTAAAAGGAGAAGAATTTTATGACAAAAACACAAAAAGCTGAAATTATTGAAGTACTTTCTAATGAATTCAAAGAAGCTCAAACTGTAGTTTTATGTGACTATAAAGGTTTAACTGTTTCTGATCTAGAAGGTTTACGTAAATTAGCTCGTGAAAAAGAAGCAAAAGTTCAAGTTGTTAAAAATACTTTAGCAAATATTGCACTTAAAAATGCTGATTTGACTGGTGTTGAGATCAAAGATACAAATATCTTTATCTGGGGTGAAGACTCTGTTGCTACTTCAAAAGTAGTTTCTGAATTCGCTAAGAAAAATGAGTTATTTGTAATTAAATCTGCATATGTTGATCGTGAAGCTGCTGATGCTGCAAAAGTTGAAGCGTTTGCTAAACTTCCTGGTCGTGAAGAGTTACTTGGTATGCTTGCTGCTACTTGGATGGCTCCACTTACATGTATTGGATTTGGTCTTACTGCTCTTAAAGAGAAAAAAGAAAACGAAGCTGCTTAATTCGTAGCAAAAAAATATAATTATAAAAGGAATTACACATGGCTGTAACTAAAGAAGACGTATTAGAATTTATCTCAGGACTTTCAGTATTAGAACTTGCTGAATTAGTAAAAGAATTTGAAGAAAAATTTGGTGTATCTGCACAACCTGTAGCTGTTGCTGGTGGTGCTGCTGCTGGTGGTGAAGCTGCTGAAGAAAAAACTGATTTCGATGTAGTACTTACTGATGCTGGTGCTAAGAAAATTGGTGTTATTAAAGTTGTTCGTGGTCTTACTGGTTTAGGACTTAAAGAAGCAAAAGATGCTTGTGAAAACTTACCATCTACAATCAAAGAAGGTGTAGATAAAGAGACTGCTGAAGCTGCGAAAAAAGAGCTTGAAGAAGCTGGTGCATCTGTAGAACTTAAGTAATCTAACTTAACTTTTATTTAGGGGCTTTGCCCCACAATTTCTGGGCGCTTTTGCAAGAGGAATGAATCCCTTTGCAAAAGTGCCCTTACGTCGTTTATAAGCACTGTAAATTATTAGCTTTTTGAAGCTAAAACAATGATCTTTCTAGAGACGTCTAGAATAGGATCGATGACTAGATTTGTATGACAAATCTAAACCCTTAATTAACATTTTTCGAGGTTGCCTATGTTAAACACTTTATATTCCGGAAATCGTCTTCGCGTAGACTTCGCTAAAACTCCTCAACAAATTGAAGTACCAAACTTACTACAGCTACAACAACAATCGTATGAAAAGTTTTTGATGCTTGAAGAAAAAGAGAGAGATAATAGTGGTATTGAGAAAGTTTTCCAATCAGTTTTCCCAATTCATGATGCACAAAATAGACTCACAGTTGAGTATATTGGAAGTGAAGTTGGTAAGCCAAAATATACTGTAAGAGAGTGTATGGAGCGTGGACTTACGTATGCTGTTTCACTTAGAATGAAGACACGTCTTGTTCTTTGGGATAGAGACGAAAACACAAAAGAGAAGCTTGGTGTAAAAGATATTAAAGAACAATCTATCTTTGTTCGAGATATTCCGCTTATGACTGAGAGAACTTCTTTTATCATTAATGGTGTTGAAAGAGTTGTTGTAAATCAACTTCACCGTTCACCAGGTGTTATCTTCAAAGAGGAAGAATCTACAACTGCTGGCAATAAACTTATCTATACTGGACAAATAATTCCAGATCGTGGTTCATGGCTTTATTTTGAATATGATCCTAAAGATATTCTTTATATGAGAATCAATAAGCGTCGTAAAGTTCCTGTTACTATTATGTTCCGTGCATTGGGATATTCCAAACAAGATATTTTAAAACTTTTCTATCCTATTCAGACGATAAATATTAAAGATAATATTTTCTCAGTTGGATTTGAGCAGAGTGATTATACTGGAAGACTTGGATATGATCTTTTAGATTTAAATTCAAATGTACTCGTAGCTGCTGGAAAAAGACTTTCAGTGAAAAAAGCTCAAAAATTTGTTGAAGATGGGATTACTGAGGTTCAGTATCCTCTTGAAACACTTATTGAGAGATATTTAGCTGAGCCAATCATTGATCCTGAAACGGGTGAAATTCTTTTTGACACTATGACTCACATTGATGAGACAAAACTCAAAAAGATGGCTGAAATTGGTGTAACTGAATTTAAAATTGCTAATGACCTTGCTGATGGTGTTGATAGCTCTGTTATCAATGCATTCAATGCAGATGCTGATTCATTAAAATTACTTAAGCAAACTGAAGAGATTGAAGATGAAAACGATTTAGCTGCAATTCGTATCTATAAAGTGATGAGACCAGGTGAGCCTGTGACAAAAGAAGCAGCAAAAGCTTTTGTGAATCAACTATTTTTTGATCCTGAGAGATATGACTTGACTCGTGTTGGTCGTATGAAGATGAACCATAAACTTGGAATGAGTATTCCTGAGTATGTAACTGTACTTACGCATGAAGATATTATCAAGTCCGTAAAATATGTTATTAAAGTAAAAAATGGTCAAGGTCATTTAGATGATAGAGATCACTTAGGAAATCGTCGTATTAGATCTATTGGTGAACTTTTAGGAAATGAGTTACACAATGGTTTAGTGAAAATGCAAAAAGCGATTCGTGATAAACTCTCTACTATGAGTGGTCCAATGGCTGATTTGATGCCGCATGATTTGATAAATTCGAAGATGATCACATCAACTATTATGGAATTTTTCTCTGGTGGACAACTTTCGCAATTTATGGATCAGACTAATCCTCTTTCAGAAGTTACACACAAACGTCGTCTTTCTGCACTTGGTGAAGGTGGTCTTGTAAAAGAGCGTGCTGGTTTTGAAGTGCGTGATGTTCATGCTACTCACTATGGACGTATATGTCCTATTGAGACTCCAGAGGGTCAAAATATTGGTCTTATCAATACTCTTGCAACATATGCAAAAGTAAATGAGCACGGATTTATCGAAGCACCATATAAAGTTGTTAAAGATGGAAAAATCCAAGATGAGATCGTATACTTGACAGCTACTCAAGAAGAGGGTGTAAAAATTGCTGCTGCTTCAAACAAACTAGATGCAAATGGTCAATTTGTTGAAAGTATTGTTACAATGAGAGAGGATGGAGAGTATTTGCTTCGTCCAGCAGAAGAGTGTCAGTATGCTGACCTTTCTTCACATATGGTTGTTGGTGTTGCTGCATCACTTATTCCATTCTTAGAACATGATGATGCCAACCGTGCACTTATGGGATCAAACATGCAACGTCAAGCGGTACCATTGTTACGTCCATATGCTCCTATGGTTGGAACAGGTGTTGAAAAACTTGTTGCTCGCGATTCTTGGGAATGTGTGAAAGCAAAACGTTCAGGTATAGTTGAAAAAGTAGATGGAAGACATGTGTACATCATGGGTGATACTGATGGTGAAATCTATATAGATTACTATCCATTACAAAAGAACTTAAGAACCAATCAGAACACTTCATTTGCTCAAAAACCAATTGTAAAAGTTGGTGAAAGAGTTGAAGCTGGTCAGATTATTGCTGATGGTCCAAACATGGATCAAGGTGAGCTGGCTCTTGGTGTGAATGCGATGGTAGCTTTCATGCCTTGGAATGGTTATAACTTTGAGGATGCGATTGTTATCTCTGAAAAATTAATCCGTAAAGATGCATTTACATCTGTGCATATTTATGAAAAAGAGCTTGAAGCTCGTGAGCTTAAACATGGTGTGGAAGAGATCACTCGTGATATTCCAAATGTTCGTGATGATGAGCTAGCACATCTTGATGATTCTGGTATTGTAAAAATTGGTACAAAAGTATCTGGTGGAATGATTTTAGTTGGAAAAGTTTCACCAAAAGGTGAAGTGAAACCAACACCAGAAGAGAGACTTTTACGTGCTATTTTTGGTGAAAAAGCTGGGCACGTTGTAAACAAATCACTTTATTGTGCGCCATCTATGGAAGGTGTTGTTGTAGATGTAAAAATCTTTACGAAAAAAGGGTATGACAAAGATCCTCGTACACTTCAACTAGAAAAAGAGGAACGTGATTATTTAGAGCGTGAGCACTACGATAGACTTCTAATGATCGATAAAGAAGAGATGTTACGTGTTACAAAACTTCTTACTCGTGAGACTTTGAAAAATGATATCAAGATTGGTGAAACAGATTATAAAGCTGGAGATACTATCAATGGAGATGATTTAGTTGAAGTAAGTCGTTTCGCTATGAATGCAATTGTGAAATCATTTAGTGAAGAGATTCAAGATGAATACTCAAAAACAAAAAATTATTTTCAAAAACAAAAACGTCTTTTCAGAGATGAGCATGAAGAGAAACTAACTATTTTAGAAAAAGATGATATCTTACCTAACGGTGTTGTAAAGTATGTCAAAGTTTATATAGCTACAAAACGTCAACTTAAAGTTGGTGATAAAATGGCTGGACGTCACGGGAATAAAGGTATTGTTTCAACGATTGTTCCTGAAGTAGATATGCCATATATGGAAGATGGAAGAAGTGTTGATGTTTGTCTTAATCCGCTTGGTGTACCTTCACGTATGAACATTGGACAGATCTTAGAGATGCACCTGGGAATGGCTGGACGTGAACTTGGAAATCAAATACAAGAAGAGTTTGAAACAAAACAAGCTGATTTTGTACAAAACCTTCGTTCAAAAATGATTGCTATTGGAAATACAGCTGGACTTATGAATGCTGCAAAAGTAATTGAAGAGATGGATGATGAAAAATTCTTAGAATATGCTAGAGATTGGGCAAAAGGTGGAGTACGTTTTGCAACACCTATTTTTGAGGGTGTAAATCAAGCCGAATTTGATAAACTGTTTGAACTAGCAAAAATGGATTCTGATGGAAAAACTGTAGTGTACAACGGAATGACTGGTGAAAGAATTAAAGAGCGTGTTAATGTTGGATACATGTACATACTTAAACTTCACCACTTGGTTGATGAAAAAATTCACGCACGTTCAACTGGACCATACTCACTTGTTACACAACAACCAGTTGGTGGTAAAGCACTATTTGGTGGTCAGAGGTTTGGTGAGATGGAAGTTTGGGCACTTGAAGCATATGGTGCTTCTGCTGTTCTTAAAGAGATGCTTACTATTAAATCAGATGATGTTGATGGACGTGTGCGTGCATACAAAGCACTTACAAAAGGTGAATTGGTTCCAGCTTCAGGTATCCCTGAAACACTATTTGTATTGACAAAAGAACTTCAAGCATTAGCACTTGATGTAGATATTATGGACGAGGTAGAAGACGATGAGTAAATTAGTACCGGTTGAAGTAACAGAAGAGGCAAGACCAACAGATATTAAACAGCTACAGTTTCGTTTAGCTGCTCCAGATAAAGTTCTTTCTTGGAGTCATGGTGAAGTTAAAAAACCTGAGACTATAAACTATAGAACATTGAAACCTGAACGTGATGGTTTATTTTGTGCGAAAATTTTTGGTCCTGTAAGAGATTATGAGTGTCTTTGTGGAAAATACAAAAAAATGCGTTACAAAGGTGTTGTATGTGAAAAGTGTGGTGTTGAAGTAACTTCTACAAAAGTTCGTCGTACTCGTATGGGTCATATAGAACTTGTAACTCCAGTTGCACATATTTGGTATGTGTCTTCACTTCCATCACGTATTGGTACACTTCTAGGTATCAAGATGAAAGATCTTGAACGTGTACTATATTATGAAGCATACATTGTAGAGCAGGGTGGTGAAGCATATTATGATGCTGAAAACCAAACACCTGTTTTACAGTATGATGTATTAAATGAAGAGCAATATAGAACACTTGTTCAAAGATTTGGAGAACTTGGTTTCAAAGCTCGTATGGGTGGTGAAGTAGTTCGCGATCTTCTTGAAAATATTGATCTTGTTGATCTTTTTACAAACTTAAAAGAAGCGATAGAAGAGACAAAATCAGAAGCTAAAAGAAAAACAATCAATAAACGTTTGAAAGTTATTGAGTCTTTCTTAAATTCTGGAAATAATCCTGCATGGATGATGCTTACAATTTTACCAGTTCTTCCACCTGATTTGCGTCCACTTGTATCACTTGATGGTGGTAAGTTTGCTGTTTCTGATGTAAATGATTTATATCGTCGTGTTATCAATAGAAACCAACGCTTAAAACGTCTAGTTGAGCTTGAAGCACCAGAAATTATTGTTAGAAATGAGAAGCGTATGCTTCAAGAATCTGTAGATGCATTATTTGACAATGGTCGTCGTGCAAATGCAGTAAAAGGTGCAAATAAACGTCCACTAAAATCTCTTTCAGAGATTATCAAAGGGAAACAAGGACGTTTCCGTCAGAACCTTCTTGGAAAGCGTGTTGACTTCTCAGGACGTTCTGTAATCGTTGTTGGACCAAGCCTTGCAATGGATGAGTGTGGATTACCAAAGAAAATGGCTCTTGAGCTTTTTAAACCACATTTGATTGCAAAACTTGAAGATAAAGGGTATGCGACAACAGTTAAAGCTGCGAAGAAAATGATTGAAGACAAAACAAATGAAGTTTGGGAATGTCTCGCTGAGATCGTTGATGGATATCCGGTAATGCTGAACCGTGCACCAACACTTCACAAGCTTTCTATTCAAGCATTTCACCCAAAACTGATTGATGGAAAAGCTATTCAGCTTCACCCATTAGTTTGTGCTGCATTTAATGCCGACTTCGATGGGGATCAGATGGCTGTTCACGTACCTTTATCTTCTGCAGCTATTGCAGAAGCAAAAGTACTTATGCTTGCATCGATGAACATCTTACTTCCTGCATCTGGGAAAGCGATTGCAACTCCTTCACAGGATATGGTTCTTGGAATTTACTACATCACTTTAGAAAAAAATGGAGTAAAAGGTTCGAATAAACTTTTTGCAAATGTTGATGAGATTAAGATCGCAATGGAACATGATGCACTAGATCTTCATGCGAAGATTAGAACTCGTGACAATGGTAGAATCATCCACACAACAGCAGGTAGAATGCTCCTTAAAGCAATCCTACCTGATTTCGTTCCATCAGAGTTATGGAACCGTGTTATGAAGAAAAAATATATCAACGAAGTAGTTGATTATGTTCAAAAACATGGTGGTGTTGGTGTGACTGCTAGCTTCCTTGATAGATTGAAAGATCTTGGTTTTAAACATGCAACTGAGTCGGGTGTTTCTATTTCAGCTGATGATATCCGCATCCCAGATATGAAGCTTGGTAAAATTAATGACTCAAAAAATAGAGTTTTAGAGATTCAAAAACAATTCGAAGCAGGTCTTTTAACTGAACAAGAAAGATATAATAAAATTATTGATGTTTGGACAGATACAAACAACACACTTGCATCTGAAATGATGGACCTTGTTCAAAATGATAAAGATGGGTTTAACTCTATTCATATGATGGCAGATTCTGGAGCAAGGGGTTCTGCAGCTCAGATTCGTCAGCTTGCTGGTATGCGTGGACTTATGGCAAAACCAAGTGGTGAAATTATTGAGACACCGATTGTTTCAAACTTTAAAGAGGGTCTTAATGTTATCGAGTACTTTATTTCTACTCACGGTGCACGTAAAGGTCTAGCCGATACTGCACTTAAAACAGCGAATGCTGGTTACTTGACTCGTAAACTTGTAGATGTTGCACAAAATGTAAAAATTGTTGAGCATGATTGTCATACGCATGAGGGTATTGAGATTACAGATATTTCTGATCAAAATACACTTATTGAGTCTTTAGAAGATAGACTTGATGGACGTGTTTTAGCTGATGATGTAATAGATCCAATCTCAAATGAGATTTTATTTGCTGAGGGAACTTTACTTGATGAAGTTGCTGCGAAAACTATCGCAGAAGCTGGAATTAAATCAGCTCATATTAGAACACCAACCACATGTAAAAGTGAAGATGGAATTTGTGCGCTTTGCTATGGTGTGAATCTTGCAACAGGTCAAATTGTACGAACTGGTGAAGCAGTTGGTATTGTTGCTGCTCAATCTATTGGTGAGCCAGGTACACAGCTTACACTTCGTACATTCCACGTTGGTGGTACTGCATCAAGTACTGCGCAAGAGCGTCAGGTTGTTGCTGAGAAAGAAGGTTTTATCCGTTACTATAATCTTAAGACATATGTATCTAAAGAGGGTAAAAACATTGTTGCAAATAGAAGAAATGCAGCAGTATTGTTAGTTGAACCAAAAATCAAAGCTCCATTTGCTGGTAAAGTTGAGATTCAAACAATTCACGATGAAGTTTTAATTAGTGTTATCGGAAAAGAAACAGTTCGTTATACGTTAAGAAAAAATGAAATAGCTAAACCAAATGAGCTTGCTGGTGTAAGTGGTCAAATCGATGGTAAATACTATTTCCCATATGAAAATGGTTCTGAAGTTCAAGAAGATGAGTCTATTGTAGAAACAATTAAAGATGGTTGGAATGTACCAAGTCGTATCCCTTATGCGTCTGAATTACTTGTTGATAATGGTGCTCCAGTGACTCAAAAAATTCTTGCAAAAGAAGAAGGAACTGTTAAATATTTCCTTTTAAAAGGTGATTACTTAGAGAGATTTGAAGGTCTTGAAGCTGGATATGAAGTGCAAGAAAAAGGTTTATTTGCAACTGTTGTAGATGCAAATAACCGTGAAGCAGTGCGTCACTATATCGCTCGTGGATCAGTAATTGCAGCTTCTGATGATGAAGCGGTATCAGCAGAAACAACACTAGCAAGACCGAAAACAGATGAGTCAGTTGTCATTGCAGAGTGGGATCCGTATTCTAATCCTGTAATTTCTGAAGCAGATGGTGTTGTTCAATATGAAGACATTATTGCAGGAACAACTGCAACTGAGCAGTTAGATGAGCTTACAGGAAAAACTCGTTTAATGATCAATGATCATATCCCAAGTGAGTATAAACCAACTGTTGTTATTGCAACAAAAGATGGAGAGTTATTACGCTATGCGATTGACTCAAAATCGTCACTCTTTGTTGCAGATGGTGCAGAGGTTAAGATAGCTGACATTATTGCTAAAACACCAAAAGCACTTCAAAAATCATCAGATATTACAGGGGGTCTTCCTCGTGTATCTGAACTTTTTGAGGGTCGTCGTCCTAAGGCTACTGCATTGATTTCTGAAATTGATGGAACTGTATCTTTTGGTAAACCTTTACGTGGAAAAGTAAGAATTGTGATTACTTCTGATCAAGGAATTGTGAAAGAGTACTTTGTTGACAAGTCTCACGAAGCAGTTGTAAATAACAACGACTTTGTTCACGCTGGGGAGAGACTTACAACAGGTATTATCTCTTCACATGAGATCTTACGTATTAGTGGTGTGAAAGCATTATACAATTACCTTGTATCTGAAGTACAGCAAGTATATCGTTCTCAAGGGGTTAACATTGCTGATAAGCATATTGAGGTTATCTTTACTCAGATGCTTAGACAGGTTAAAATCCTCAAATCTGGAGATACGAAGTTTATCGATGGAGATCTTATCTCTAAAAATAAATTTGCTCAAGAAAATGCAAAAATTATGCGTCTTGGTGGTCGTCCTGCGATTGCTGAACCATTCCTTGTTGGTATTACACGTGCTGCAGTTTCGGCGGATTCTATTATCTCTGCTGCATCATTCCAAGATACTACAAAAGTTCTTACAGAAGCGGCAGTTTCTGCGAAAACAGATGATCTAAACAACTTAAAAGAGAATGTTATTATCGGTCGTACTATTCCTGTTGGAACTGGTATCTATAAAGATCAAAAAGTTCAATTCAATAGTGAGGAAGAGTAAGTCTCTTCCCATATTCTTTCACCCTTTATCTACGATAAGGGTTGAAAATTCCCACACCGTTCATTAGTTTTTAATATTTCCTTAAAATAAGCCAACTTTAATTACTGTTTCTGTATTATCACGTGTCTATAATTCTCTAAATGTTGGAGAATTACATTCTACTGGAAAAATTTAAGTAAAAGGAATTGTATGCCTACAATCAATCAATTGATTCGTAAAGAGCGCAAAAAGGTTGTTAAAAAATCTAAATCTGCTGCTCTTGTATCGTGTCCACAGCGTCGTGGTGTTTGTACTCGTGTTTATACTACAACACCTAAAAAACCAAACTCGGCTTTAAGAAAAGTTGCAAAAGTTCGTTTAACTTCTGGCTATGAAGTTATTTCATATATCGGTGGTGAAGGTCACAATCTTCAAGAACACTCAATCGTATTAGTACGTGGTGGAAGGGTAAAAGATTTACCTGGTGTTAAGTATCACATCGTTCGTGGTGCACTTGATACTGCTGGTGTTGCTAATCGTACTGTTGCTCGTTCTAAATACGGAACAAAGAAGCCTAAAAAATAATCGAAGATTATTTATTTAGGATCCAAAATATTTAATTAGTACGTAATCCGAACGAAGTCCGGCTTACTGCGTTAACACTAGGTTCTCTTCAGCAGAGGGCTCGCGAAACTAGTTTCGCTGAAAAAGTAAATAGTGAAAGAGCTGAAAAATTAAAACATTGAGTATCAACTTTTTTGTTGAGAAGCGATGACAGAGAACATAAGTCTCTGAGTAAATTTTATAAAAAATTGAAGGAAAAACAATGAGAAGAAGAAAAGCTCCCGTTCGTCCGGTTATGCCAGATCCAGTATATGGAAGTAAGGTATTGACGAAATTCATCAACAAAGTAATGTTAGATGGTAAAAAATCTACAGCAGAAAAAATTATTTACAGTGCTTTAGATATCGTAAGTTCACGTGGTGAAAAAACAGGTATCGATACATTTAATGATGCTATTGAGAATGTAAAACCAATTATTGAAGTAAAAAGTCGCCGTGTAGGTGGTGCTACTTATCAAGTTCCAGTAGAAGTACGCCCTGTACGTCAACAGTCTTTAGCAATCAGATGGATCATAGATGCTGCTCGTAAAAGAAACGAAAGAACTATGGCTGAGAGACTAGCAAACGAGTTTATGGATGCAGCAACTGACAAAGGAAGCGCATTCAAGAAAAAAGAAGATACGTATAAAATGGCAGAAGCTAATAAAGCATTTGCTCATTATAGATGGTAATAGGATAATTTATGGCAAGATCACATAAACTTCAAGATGTAAGAAACATAGGTATCGCTGCTCACATTGATGCGGGAAAAACTACAACAACAGAGAGAATCCTTTTCTATACTGGTGTTGAGCATAAAATCGGTGAGGTTCATGATGGTGCTGCTACTATGGACTGGATGGAACAAGAGCAAGAGCGTGGTATTACAATTACATCTGCTGCAACTACTTGTGAGTGGTTAGGCAAGCAGATTAATATTATCGATACTCCGGGCCACGTTGACTTCACAATTGAAGTTGAGCGTTCTATGCGTGTTCTTGATGGTGCTGTATCTGTATTCTGTGCAGTTGGTGGTGTTCAGCCTCAATCAGAAACTGTATGGAGACAAAGAAATCGTTATAAAGTTCCTTCAATTGTTTTTGTGAACAAAATGGATAGAACTGGTGCAGATTTTTACTCAGTTGAAGATCAAATTCGTGAAAGACTAAAAGGGAATCCGGTTCCTATTCAATTACCAATTGGTGCTGAATCTGATTTTGAAGGTATTATCGATTTAGTAAAAATGAAAGAGATCGTTTGGGATGCTGAAGCTGCTATGGGTTCTGCATATAATGAACAAGATATCCGTGCTGAATTAGCTGACAAAGCTGAAGAGTATCGTGAAAAAATGATCGAAGAGATCTCTTCTGTTGATGGTAACGAAGAGCTTATGGAGAAATTCTTAGAAGGTGAAGAGATCTCAAATGATGAGATTATCGCAGCTATTAAAAGAGCAACTCTTGCAATGCACATTGTTCCTATGACTTGTGGTACTGCATTTAAAAATAAAGGTGTTCAAACTTTACTTGACGCTGTTGTTGCTTATCTTCCTTCGCCGGTTGAAGCTATGGATATCCGTGGTACACTTATGGATGATGAAGAACAAGAAGTTGTTGTTGAGTCATCTGATGATGGTGATTTTGCTGCGCTTGCATTTAAGATCATGACGGATCCATTCGTTGGTGTACTTACATTTATCCGTGTATATCGTGGTTCACTTGAAGCTGGTTCATTTGTTCACAACTCTACAAAAGATAAAAAAGAGAGAGTTGGTCGTATCGTGAAGATGCACGCGATCAAACGTGAAGAGGTAAAAGAGATTTACGCTGGTGAAATCGGTGCTGTTGTTGGTCTTAAAACTACAACTACTGGT
>Ga0181572_10002634_pt1 | contig 12746 bp, 8 predicted proteins | sample 101ome_26_FD_133004 | JGI IMG/M metagenome (GOLD analysis project Ga0181572, IMG submission 133004) | Coastal salt marsh microbial communities from the Groves Creek Marsh, Skidaway Island, Georgia - 101408AT metaG (megahit assembly) | ecosystem: Environmental > Aquatic > Marine > Intertidal zone... | reverse complement strand
TGGCTTATCGGGCGCTCAGCGCTTTGGGATTGCAAGCGCTTCCACCCCGGTGAGGCATAGCCGCCGCCGATATTTTCCATATCAACAGCCAAATTTGACGCCTCAGTCTGCATTCCATAGGCCCCCCCATAAAGCCCCGGAGGGGTCAGCACATCGACGTGCTCAGCAGGCAGCTCATCAATGAAGCGAGAAGGCATTGAAGATTGCCATTGTCCAAAAATGCGCCGGTTGCCTGCAAAACAAATCGTACACAGACGCTCTGCGCGCGTAATCCCCACATAGGCAAGACGGCGCTCTTCTTCCAAACCACGCTGACCAGTTTCATCCATACTGCGCTGCGAGGGGAATAAGCCATCTTCCCACCCTGGAAGGAATATAGCTGGAAACTCGAGCCCTTTGGCAGCATGCAAAGTCATAATGCTGACTTTCTCACCCGCCTCATCGCGCTCATTATCCATCACCAGCGACACATGCTCTAAAAACCCTTGTAAATTCTCAAATTGATCGAGTGCTTTTACCAATTCCTTCAAGTTTTCCAGCCGCCCCGCCGCTTCGGGCGTTTTGTCATTCTGCCACATCTCGGTATAGCCCGATTCATCCAATATCACTTCGGCCAATTCTTGATGGGAAATTGATTGATCTTGCATCGCTTTACGCCAACGCCCCAACCCATCGACCAAACGTCCCAGCTCAAGCCCCCCTTTGCCCGACAGCCCTTTGGCAGCCAAAAGCAGCCTGGCCGCTTCCGTTAAGGCAACGCCTTCTTGACGCGCCATAGATTGAATTTTCTGCTGCGCTTTATCTCCCAGCCCGCGTTTGGGCGTATTCACGATCCGTTCAAAGGCCAAATCATCACTGGGGCTACAAACCAGTCGAAAATAAGCCATCGCATCGCGAATTTCCATTCGCTCGTAAAACCGTGGGCCACCAATCACGCGATAGGGTAAACCAATGGTCAAAAACCGATCTTCAAAGGCGCGCATTTGATGGCTGGCCCGAACCAAAATCGCCATTTGATCCGGGCTAAATTTATCAAGACCACGGCTGCCTTGTTGAAGTGCTTCGATCTCATCGCCAATCCAACGGGCCTCTTCTTCAGCATCCCAATGCCCAATCAAACGCAGCTTTTCACCTTCGTCAAGATCAGTCCAAAGCTCTTTGCCCAACCGCCCTGTATTGCCTGAAATAACGGCGCTTGCGGCGGCAAGAATATGTGGCGTTGATCTGTAATTTTGCTCCAGCCTTACGATTTTCGCTCCGACAAAATCCTTTTCAAATTTCAAAATATTGCCCACTTCGGCGCCCCGCCAGCCATAGATTGACTGATCATCATCGCCAACGCAGCAAATGTTTTTGTGACCGCCAGCCAATAATCTAAGCCACAAATACTGCGCAACATTTGTATCTTGATATTCGTCTACCAGAATATATTTAAACCATCGCTGATATTGCTGCAGAACATCCGGCTGCGTCTGAAAAATTTTAACGACATGCAGTAGCAGATCGCCAAAATCCACCGCATTTAACGCCTTAAGGCGCTCTTGATAGGCCGCATAGAATTCAGTGGCGCGGTTATTGAAAGCACCCGCTTCAGCCGCGGGTACATTTTCAGGCCCCCAAGCTCGGTTTTTCCACTGATCGATAATACCCGCCAATTGCCGCGCCGGCCACCGCTTATCATCCACGTCAGAGGCCACAAGCAATTGCTTCAGCAGCCGGAGCTGATCATCGGTATCTAAAATCGTAAAACTGCTTTTCAGCCCAACCAATTCTGCATGCCGCCGCAAAAGCTTCACGCAAATCGAATGAAACGTGCCCATCCAAGGCATCCCTTCAACGGATTGCCCTAGCAATTCTGCGACGCGGCCTTTCATCTCGCGGGCGGCTTTATTGGTAAATGTTACCGACAATATCTCATGAGGACGCGCCCGCCCTGTCGTTAATAAATGCGCAATCCGGCAGGTTAAGGCTTTGGTTTTTCCCGTCCCTGCCCCCGCCAACATCAAAACTGGCCCGTCAAGCGCTTCAACGGCAGCGCGCTGAGCTGGGTTCAGCTCCTCAAGATAAGGGCTTGGCCGCGCCGCGATCGCTTGCGCAGAAAGAGAAAGCTCTGCGGGTTTGTGGGTATCATCATAGCTGCTCATGGCGCCAAAATAGCGCCAATAAAACCGATTGAAAAGAGAATGTTCAGCAAATGTTCTATTATTTTCTTTCGATCAGATGTCTGTGCAAAAAGATCAAAAAGCTAAAAAACACAAAGTTTTATTTATCCAATTGCCGCCACGGCTCTAGACAAGAACATCTTGGTTTCGCCATATAGAAATATGGATTTAGACACACGATATCCCGGCCTGTTAGACCTGAAACGGGCCGCAAAGCGCAAATTACCGTATTTTGTTTGGGAGTATCTTGACAGCGCCACCGGAACAGAAAGCGTTCTTGTTAACAATCGCACCGCCTTTGACCGGTTGCGCATGATGCCCTCAGTTTTGCATGGGCCCCTCGCGGTTGATCTTAATTGTAATTTTTTGGGAAAAACCTTCGATCTGCCCTTTGGCGTTGCACCGGTGGGACTGTCGGGACTGATCTGGCCCAATGCCGAAACGCTGCTGGCGCGCAATGCTAAGGACAACAATCTACCCTACACCCTGTCAACGGTTGCGTGCCAAACCCCTGAAACCATTGGTCCTGTCGCAAACGGCAACGGCTGGTTTCAGCTTTACCCACCGCGCGACCCTAAGATCCGCACAGATATGCTAAGCCGCGTGAAAAATGCTGGCTTTGATACCTTGGTGTTAACGGTTGATCTGCCCGTAGCCAGCCGACGAGAGCGTCAAACACGAAGCGGCATCACCCAGCCCCCAAGGCTTACTCCGCGCCTTCTGGCCCAAATCGCTCAAAAACCGCATTGGGCGCTGGCAACGGCCGCTTTTGGACGGCCCGCGATGCCGTTTTTGAACAAATATGCAAAGGTTAAACCCGGCATGCCCCCCACCGCCCATATCGGCTATTTGCTGCGCGCCTCGCCCGATGAGGCCTATCTGAGCTGGCTTCGAGAGAATTGGCAGGGCTCGTTGATCGTCAAAGGTATTTTGAACCCCGAGGATATAAAGCGGTTGGAACGCATTGGGGTGGATGCGTTATGGGTATCAAACCATGCAGGCCGACAATTTGACGGCGCTCCTGAAAGTATCAGCATGCTACCCAGCATTCGCCGCGCCACAACACTTCCTCTGGTCTTTGACAGCGGTATTGAAAGCGGTTTGGATATCCTGCGCGCGCTTGCGCTGGGTGCAGATTTTGTGATGCTTGGCAAAGCATGGCATTACGCTTTGGGGGCATTAGGGCCGCTGGGTCCGGCACATTTAACAGATATTTTACGCAAGGATTTAATCGCCAATATGGGCCAATTGGGGCTCGAAAATCTCAAAGACTGCGCAGGCAAAATAATCGTATAACAGCCGGGTTAAGCTTTCGCGCAGCGCGCGCTTTAAACGGTGGCGAAACACCGATATAAACCACGCTTTACATAAATTTTGACAATGAAAGCCGACAGTAGTAATTCTGCAGCGCAGCATGACGTAGGATACCCTCATCGTTTTAGATTTTCACGCGTAGACTTCAACCAAGGACGATCAAATGACTGATTTCAAAAAAATTCTTATTGCAAACCGCGGCGAAATAGCCATCCGCATCATGCGAGCTGCGAATGAAATGGGAAAGAAAACCGTCGCCGTTTTTGCCGAAGAGGATAAACTGGGCCTGCACCGCTTCAAGGCCGATGAAGCCTACCGCATTGGCGAGGGGTTAGGCCCGGTTGCAGCCTATCTGTCAATCGATGAAATAATCCGGGTTGCGCTGGCATCAGGCGCAGATGCCATCCATCCAGGATATGGGTTATTGTCTGAAAACCCCGATTTCGTTGATGCTTGCGTGAAGAATGGTATTACGTTTATCGGGCCTCGCGCGGACACCATGCGCGCGCTTGGCGATAAAGCATCGGCGCGCCGCGTGGCGGTTGAAGCCGGTGTTCCGGTTATTCCCGCAACCGAGGTGCTTGGGGATGATATTGCCGATATTGCGCGGCAAGCGGAAGATGTTGGCTATCCATTGATGTTAAAAGCCTCTTGGGGTGGCGGCGGGCGTGGCATGCGCCCGATCACCCATCCAGACGAGCTAGAAGAAAAAGTGTTGGAGGGGCGCCGCGAAGCAGAAGCCGCCTTTGGCAATGGTGAGGGCTATTTAGAGAAGATGATTCTTCGCGCCCGGCATGTTGAGGTACAAATTCTGGGCGATAAGCAAGGTACGATCTATCACCTATGGGAGCGCGATTGCTCTGTCCAGCGACGCAACCAAAAAGTCGTTGAACGGGCACCGGCCCCCTATCTAAACGAGGCGCAGCGCGCAGAGCTCTGTGAATTGGGGCGGCGTATTTGTGCGCATGTGAATTATGAATGCGCAGGTACAGTTGAATTTTTGATGGATATGGATAGCGGTAAGTTTTACTTTATCGAGGTAAATCCCCGCGTACAGGTTGAGCATACTGTGACCGAAGAGGTCACCGGTATTGATATCGTCCAAGCACAAATTTTGATTGCCGAGGGCAAAACGCTGGCCGAAGCGACGGGAAAGCCATCGCAAGCTGAGATTAGATTGAACGGTCACGCGCTTCAGACGCGGATCACCACTGAAGACCCTCAAAATAATTTTATTCCCGATTATGGGCGTTTAACCGCCTTTCGCAGCGCCACCGGCATGGGCATTCGCCTTGACGGCGGCACCGCCTATGCGGGCGGCGTCATCACGCGCTATTACGACTCGCTCTTGGTGAAGGTCACAGCCTGGGCACCCACACCCCAAAAAGCGATTGCGCGTATGGATAGGGCGCTGCGCGAATTTAGAATTCGTGGTGTGAGCACCAATATTGCCTTTGTCGAAAACCTGCTCAAACACCCAACATTTTTGAGCAATGAATATACCACAAAATTTATCGATGACACGACAGACCTGTTCGATTTTAAAAGTCGCCGTGACAGAGGCACGCGCGTGCTCACTTATATCGCCGATATCAGCGTCAACGGACATCCTGAAACAACCGATAGGCCGCGCCCGGCAGCCGATATTAAACCGCCAAAGCCCCCAAAAACCGCAGAAAACGCGCAGCCCGGTACGCGCAACCTGCTGGAAGAAAAAGGCCCAAAAGCCGTTGCAGAGTGGATGTTGGATCAAAAAGCTTTGCTGCTTACTGACACGACGATGCGCGATGGGCATCAATCGCTTCTGGCGACCAGAATGCGGTCGATCGATATGATCAAAGCCGCGCCAGCCTATGCCAGCACGCTGCCTAATTTGTTCAGCGTAGAATGCTGGGGGGGCGCCACATTCGATGTCGCTTATCGGTTTTTGCAGGAATGCCCTTGGCAAAGGTTGCGCGACCTTCGGGCCGCGATGCCAAACCTAATGACCCAAATGTTGCTGCGGGCCAGCAACGGTGTGGGCTATACGAATTATCCCGATAATGTGGTGCAAAGCTTTATTCAAGAAGCCGCCAAAGGCATTGATGTTTTTCGTATTTTTGACAGTCTGAACTGGGTTGAAAATATGCGCGTTGCGATGGATGGCGTAATAGACTCTGGAAAAATATGCGAAGCAAGCATTTGTTATACGGGTGATATTTTGAACCCGAACAGAGCAAAGTATGACATAAAATATTACGTTTCCATGGGCAAAGAGCTGCGCGATGCGGGCGCTCATATACTGGGCCTGAAAGATATGGCCGGGTTGCTCAAACCGGCGGCTGCACGCCAGCTGATCACCGCTCTCAAAGCCGAAGTTGGCTTGCCCATTCATTTCCACACGCATGATACATCAGGTTTGGCAGGCGCCACTTTATTAGCGGCAGCGGAAGCCGGTGTTGACGCGGTTGACGCCGCGATGGATGCGTTTTCTGGGGGCACTTCGCAACCCTGCCTTGGATCAATCGTCGAAGCGCTGCGCCATACCGAACGGGACACTCATTTAGATATCGCTGCGATCCGCTCGTTAAGTGATTATTGGGATCATGTACGTGCCCAATATGCAGCGTTTGAAAGCGGGCTGGCAGCGCCTGCTTCCGAGGTGTATTTGCATGAAATGCCCGGGGGGCAATTTACCAATTTGAAAGCGCAGGCACGCTCGCTCGGACTTGAAGAAAAATGGCCCGCGGTGGCTAATACATATGCCGATGTAAACCAAATGTTCGGAGATATTGTTAAAGTCACCCCGTCCTCTAAAGTCGTAGGCGATATGGCCTTGATGATGGTCAGCCAAGGTTTAACGCGCAGCAACGTGGAAGATCCCAATCTTGATCTCGCCTTTCCAGACAGCGTTGTCGACATGCTACGCGGCAATTTAGGCCAGCCTCCGGGCGGCTTCCCCGAAGCGCTTGTTAACAAAGTCCTAAAAGGCGAGGCCCCGATGACCACGCGCCCCGGGGCCGTTTTGCCCCCCGTGGATCTGGCCGCAGAACGCCTTGCACTGAGCGCGGCGCTGGACGGGCGCGAGGTTGATAACGAAGATTTAAATGGGTATTTGATGTACCCAAAAGTGTTCCTTGATTATATGGCTCGGCATAAAACCTACGGCCCCGTGCGCGCTTTGCCCACCAATACATTCTTCTATGGCATGCAACCTGGCGAGGAAATAACAGCCGAAATTGATCCCGGAAAGATTCTAGAAATTCGATTACAAGCCATCGGAGAAACCGATGATAAAGGCGAAGTAAAGGTTTTCTTTGAACTGAATGGCCAGCCGCGGGTGATCCGTGTTCCCAACCGCTTGATCACATCACAAGCGATGTCTCGCCCAAAAGCAGAGCAAGGCAACGTAAACCATATTGGAGCGCCTATGCCGGGCGTCGTAGCTTCGCTGGCGGTCAGCGCAGGGCAACACGTTAAAACCGGTGATCTGCTTTTGACTTTGGAAGCGATGAAAATGGAAACAGGCATACACGCCGAACGTGATGCAGTGATCAGCGCAGTGCATGTGCAAGCTGGCGGTCAAATTGATGCCAAGGATTTGCTGATAGAATTTCAATCAGATGAGGCAGCTTAGGGGCCAGGGATGAAAACGTCGAGTTTGCACGTGGCGACGGGACATCTCGGCTTGCCCCGTATCTGGAAGAAAAAATCACGACAGAGTGCATTTTACCCCTTGCGGGCGGGTCAAGTTGTTTATATCACCCGCCTACCCATCGGATGCGGGCGTAGCTCAGGGGTAGAGCGTTACCTTGCCAAGGTAAATGTCGTGAGTTCGAATCTCATCGCCCGCTCCAATAAAAGTTATCATTGAAAAAGAATTGGTTAAACAGATAGGCCAAGCTTTTGTCCTGCAGGTTCTATCTTGTCGCTTTCATCTATGAAAAAGCAGTCTCTCACTTACCCGTCCAAAGTTGTACACGTCTATGGTGATTGTCTAAATACTGCCAAACGCGCTGCCTTATAGGCCGACATGCAAGGTGCCCGGCAATCCACCGCTCGGCAGTTAACCGTTCAGATCTTTTTCATAACATAAGAAAATGGAAATGGTCTATGTCCGACCCGCAACCGGCTCGGACGCGCCGATTATGAAAAAATTGCTCTTCAAAGCGCGAAGCGATGCGATGCCTTATCTGCCCATCCATTATATCTAAGCGGAGATAAATTGATGGATATAAACTAAATCTTTAGCCCCTTTAATAAATAACTTTTGTTAACTTATATAAGTCTTGACCTCCTATGTTATTCTGGCCTTTTCTGACCTCAATTAAATTGCATCCGTTTGAGAAAGAGCGCCGCATGACACGCTTATCTCACCCCATCTGCGCGCCTGGAGCCAATATGAGTAATGTCTTTCCACGAAATATCGCCAGTCCGCCCCCCATCGCTGTTGCTGGGCAGGGCTGTTATTTATATGATGAACATGGAAAAAAATATTTTGATGGATCCGGCGGGGCGGCGGTATCCTGCCTTGGGCATGGTGATCCCGAAATTATTAACGCGCTGAAAACACAAGCGGACACATTGGCCTTTGCGCATACGGGGTTTTTCACCAGCGCAGCCGCAGAACAACTTGCGAGCCTGCTTAGCGCGCATGCTCCAGCCGGCCTTGAGAAAGTCTATTTCGTCTCGGGCGGCTCTGAAGCAGTGGAAGCCGCGATCAAACTGGCGCGGCAATTTCATGTTGAACATGGGCAGCCGCAGCGGCGGCACTTAATAGCCAGACGGCAAAGTTATCACGGCAATACCTTGGGTGCATTGGCCGCTGGGGGCAATCAATGGCGGCGCGCGCAATTCGAACCAATCTTAGCGCCCGCCTCGCATATTGCTCCCTGTTACGAATATGCTGAAAAGCGGCCCTCTGAAACGCCTACACAATATGCCCAGCGCACCGCACAGGAATTGGAAGATGAGATCCTACGCCTAGGCCCTGACACAGTAATGGCCTTCATAGCCGAGCCGGTTGTGGGGGCAACCATGGGCGCGGTACCAGCCGTTGAAGGGTATTTTAAACTCATACGCGAAATCTGTGATCGCTATGGTGTTTTGCTGATTTTTGACGAGGTAATGTGTGGAATGGGGCGCACGGGTCACCTGTTTGCCTGCGAAGCGGATGGGGTTACCCCGGATATATTATGCATCGCGAAGGGCCTTGGGGCCGGTTATCAGCCAATCGGGGCAATGTTGTGCAACAAGAACATCTATGCGGTGCTGGAACAGGGTTCAAAATTGTTTCAACACGGACATACGTATAACGCGCATCCTATGGCCTGCGCAGCCGGACTGGCCGTGCTGAACGCGATTTTAGACCGCGACCTTCTGGTCAATGTGCAACGAAGCTCTGAGCTTTTATTTTCAGACTTGCGCGCACGTTTCGCGCAGCACCCTTTTATTGGCGATATCAGAGGGCGCGGATTGTTTATTGGCCTTGAAATCGTCGAAGATAGAGGCCTGAAAAAGCCCTTTAATCCGAAGCGCAACATTGCGGCGCAGCTGAAGACAGTTGCGTTTCAAAATGGCCTGATTTGTTATCCGATGCGCGGTACTAGAGACGGCGAATTTGGCGATCACCTTTTGCTTGCCCCCCCCTTTATTATGGAAGATAGCAACATCACCGAACTGGCAGATCTGGTCGAAATCGCGGTTTTGAAGATTTCGGCCTCTGATTAGAAAAACTTGCTTGCAATCAAAGTGACAATGGTGCCCTGCACTGACCTTTTAGTAAGCGGTGCAGAGGATCAGATGTGTCGCATATGGGACGGACGCAAAGCCACCAAAGAGGCCACCAAATGTGCCCTAGACAAACCAAGTCATTTGTGGCTAAGCGCTTGATATCGTTAGAGACGGGGGTCTACTTCGGGCCTTATTTAGGAACCACCCCCTCTGCGGGTGCATCATCACTTTTAATTAAATTATAAATAATAATTTTTTAAGTCGCTGCTTTTTCCAATTTCTGCACCAGTTTAATAGCCGTGTGTGTGCCAAATAAGTGATCTATCTAACCCAGAAAGAGTATCGTGCTGAAATCATGCTCTTCAATTCTCCTCTGGAGAAACACGAAACGCAGTGCTCTTAGGCGGTTTATGCCTGATCAGCTAGAATAAAAAATTAGGTTTTTGATATAATCAACACCAAAATTTAACCTATCTATGAGCCCATGGGTTTTCTGTGCGGGTCCTACGGCCGGTCTTTGGAATAGAGGATCGATGGTTGGATTGGATCGGTTTCACCCTGCCAACCATAGCTTCTAAAGCAGTAATTCGGTTTGCTGTGCTTGGATGAGTTGAGAATAGCTTGTCGTGCGCATGAGCATGGAGAGGATTTATGATAAACATATGGGCTGTAGAAGGATTTCTTTCTGCTCCATGATTGTCGATTTTGGAAGCAAAGCCTTGAATGGATTTTAAGGCGGAGGCCAACCATAAGGGGTTGCCGCAAATTTCAGCACCAACTCTGTCGGCGATGTATTCTCGACTGCGACTAATTGCCATTTGTATGAGTGATGCAGCCAGAGGTGCTAGGATCATCATCGCTATTAACCCAATAAAGCCCATATTGTTGTTTCTTCGCCCACCAAAAAACATTGCAAAATTGGCCAACATAGAAATGGCTCCGGCAAAAGTAGCTGCGACTACCATGATCGTTGTATCTCTGTTCTTAATATGGGCCAGTTCATGTGCCATTACCGCTGCTATCTGATTCTGATTTAACCTTTCCAAAAGCCCTGTAGTAGCAGCAACCGCAGCGTTTTCAGGATTACGACCAGTTGCAAACGCATTGGGTTGATCGCTTTGTATTTCGTAAACCTTTGGCACTGGCAGCTGGGCATTTAGTGATAGATCAGCTACCATTTCATAGAGGGGATGACCGCGAGGAACCTCTTTAGCCCCATACATTCGAAGAACCATCTTATCTGAATTGTACCAAGCGAAAAGATTAACTGCTATGGCCAATATGAAAGCTATGAGGAGACCTTCAAAGCCCCCAAGCATCGTACCTGCGAAGCCGAATAGGGCAGTCATGGCAGCCATAAGCATTGCAGTCTTAATCATAACAGAGCCTTTGTTTCGTTAGCATTATAAGCAGATATGTGTTGGGCCGAAGCATTCAATAACTGATCTTGAATTTAAGTGATGCTTTAGCCCATCGCACTAATGCCTAATATCCCTGCTTGTTCGAAATAGCACCTTTGAGCTGAACTACGTGACGAAAGTGATGGTGCCGCTATGATGACAATACTACTCAATAATCTGTTGCCAGACATTCGAAGGGCTTAGGCTCAGAATACTGGCCATCATTCAATTGAAATAATAATAACACCGATCCCAACAAAGCTGGCCCACCAAAGATTATAGAAAAACTTCTTTTCTTTCAGAACAATCGTGGCAAATACCACAGCTAGAGGAATTGAAACCTGTCTAATAGCACTCACAGCTGCTGCCTCTGACCCCACCTTAAAGGCCCAGAGTATCAAGTAATAAGAAACGTAAGACGACACATCTGCTAAAATAATTCGCCGTGGTGCATGAGCAAAATTGGTTTTGAGTAAAGATATTGAGTTCGCCATATTTCGGCTTTCAGAAAGGCCCAATCCGAACAATCCCAAAGCGACAATAATATAGACGTAAAACAAAAATACCGAGGGTGATATTACCGACATAGCGTTAGCATCGGCTACTGTATAGGCTGCTGAGCCCAGCATAGCCAAGAGCGCTAAGCACAAGCTTTTCTTGTCGCCAGTCACTCCCCTCGCAGATTTTTGAAGCATAATTACTCCAATTAATACCAAGCCAATCCCCAGGAGAACTTTAAGCTCATAAGACTGATCAAAGGCTAGCCAGTTTACAAACACGATAGCCAACGGCGATGAACGGATAATTGGATAATAAACCGAGAGGCTCCCCCGCTCTAATGCTTTTAAAGTTCCATAGTAATAGATGATTAAGCCAAGTGAAGAAGCCACAACATAAGGCCAATAAGATACTGGTAATCTCAAATCCTCATTAAATATTAAAACATGAACAAGAGAGATAAAAATCCAAATTGAGCATATACTGGCATAGGCCGAAATAGGATGCCTTGAGCCTTTCAGAAAAATATCCCGGAACGGATGTATAGCAGCCAAAAGTACGAATGCTAAACCATATGAATTCATAGCAACGTTTGATGTAGCGGATTACGCTGTAGGAAGGTGTTAAAATGCACAACCAATTGGTCTGTCGTCACGTTTACCACGCTATAAGCAGGAGGTTCATCGCAGAACTCACCATCTACGCTCTCTGGAATCATCGGAATTTGATGATTCAAACTCGGTGGGCTAGTAAAAGGGATACCCTTCCAATTGACAGACGTCATTCGATGGACGTGGCCAAAAAAAACATGCCTCAAGTTTTTCGCATATTTTAGAACAAGCGCAAACTTTTCACTGTCTATTAGACTAATCTCATCAACATAACTAACACCAATCTCAAAGGGTGGATGATGCATAAAGATAAATACCGGCTCGTCCTCTACGGCAATCAACTGCTCTTTCAACCATTCTAAGCGAGCATCACAAAGTTGGCCTTCGTGTTCATCAGCCCCCTCTTTACTTGTATCCAAAAAAATAAAAGTTCCAGCAGAGCACTGATATTTGAACTGTATAAAGCCCATTGGGTCTTGGTGATAATTATCAAATATTCTCAGGAAAATATCACGATCATCGTGGTTTCCCATCATCAAAAAGTAAGGCAGTGGAAATGCGCCTAGCATATCTTTTAACAATTGGTATGCTCCGGGCTCTGCAAACTCTGTTAGATCACCAGAAATAACGCAAAACTCAGCATCGCTGTGCCATTGCAAAATATCATCAAGGCAAGAACGAAGTCTCTGCGAAGGCACGCAACCATTTAACTCGCCACCACCTGCAACAAGATGGACATCACTTAACTGGACGAATTTCATCACTTTCCTCCGTGAGCTACACGCCTATTTTCTCTTACCTTAATAAAGCTTGGCTCTGCATCACAAATCAATATTAGACTTGCCTTAAGACGGAAAGCGTAAACCCAATCGAACTAGAGCAGTATTTGTCTTCTGACGAAAGCCCAGAGGTTTCTATGATGCTTTCTGATCTTGATGGTCTGCTTCACGGTGTGATTTGTTCTCCCTCTTCGATCTCATCTGATGTGTGAATGGCAGCAGGGCTTGGCGTTGAGCCAAAAGAGTTACCTGATTGGCTCGTAAGTACCC
>Ga0181572_10002633_pt1 | contig 12749 bp, 6 predicted proteins | sample 101ome_26_FD_133004 | JGI IMG/M metagenome (GOLD analysis project Ga0181572, IMG submission 133004) | Coastal salt marsh microbial communities from the Groves Creek Marsh, Skidaway Island, Georgia - 101408AT metaG (megahit assembly) | ecosystem: Environmental > Aquatic > Marine > Intertidal zone... | reverse complement strand
TCCGGAACTGGTCCCCCCACTTCCCTCGCAAGATCCGGGGGTAGAGCACGCCGTCCTCGAACCCCCCCAGAAACTCCGGCCTCTTCGCCACCCACGCGCGCGGATTGTAGTACTCCGCGTTCGCGTACACGGGTTTCCCGTCCGAGTCGATGGCCGTCACGGTCACCGCGATGTTCGTGATGAAGTCGGGCGGCTTTTGGAAGAGGGGCGAGCGCTCGTCTAACGCGTGTTTGAACGTGAGCGGAAACACGCCCGTCCACCGCGCGTACCCCGTGGAGCCGTTCGACAGCGGCAGGTCGAAGATGCGCCCGCCCGCGAACGCCTGGATCCTGACCTGGAGATCGTACAGGATGACGGAGCGGCGGATGAGGACGAGGCGGAAGCTGACGTCGTCCGCGCCCCACGCGCAGTCGGGCGCGAACGCCACCTGCTGCAGCGGCTTCAGCGCCCGGGCGACGATCACCGCGCCGGCGACGGAGAGCAGGAGCCAGTGGGACCAGCCGAGCAGGGCGAGGACGCACACCTCGGGCTTCGAGCTCGGGGTGCGCTCCTGCCACCCGAAGATTGAGTCGCTGGCGATGCGCACGGTGGTGAGAGAGAGCAGCATCTTTCGGGTCAGGACGTCGCCGTCGATCGTCTCCCCCTCGCACGCCGCCACGAACACGAGCGCGAGGCTGGCGAGGAAGATGTGCAGAAACTCCGCGAAGATCTCGAGCGCGAGGAGGCGCGAGAGGGACATCTCCACGGTCAGGACGTGCCAGATGTCCTCGCCGAGGCTCACGCTGCGCGCGGCGTCGTCGGAGCCCTCGTACAGACCGCCGCCGCTCGTCACGCGCAACTGCTGCTCCTTGCTGTGGACCCGGAAGTCGTACCGCTCCCGGCGCTCGTCCTCGAGAGGGCCGAACCCGGCGCGCGCGCGCGGCGGCGGCGGGCGGTGACGCGCGGCCTCGTCGTGCGCCTCCTCCCACGTGCTCGTCTCGTGGAGCCTCGTCGTGCCGTCGGGGTCTTTCGTGAAGAATCCCGGCACCCGCCGCGCGCGGGGCTTGCACGGGTGCTCCGCGTAGAAACCGCTGCCCGCGGGGAGCCCCCACGCGCGCCGGACCCAGCGCTCCGCGCGGGTCACCGTCGACTTCATCCAGAACGACGAACGCGGCCGAGAGCCGCCGGCGACCCGTCCGGGGGAGGCGACGACGGGAGTGACGCGCGGAGGGTGACGCGCGCAGACGACAGTTATACACCAGGCACAGATATTTCACGTCCAACGAGGATCTTGACGACCATAACGCTTTGCGATCGCGGCGTCAACCTGACGCATACCACAACGCATCTCACGTCGAACGCACGAACGCACGAACGACATGGCCGCTGCTCCGCGCGTGTTCCTCGTGCGTCTCCTCCCGCGCGCGTCGCCGCGACGCGTCGTCGCCTCCGCGCGAACCCGCCCGCGCGCGTCGCCGCTCGCGCCAAAATCCCCGATCTCGGGACCCCCCGTTCGTTGCACGTCACGTCCAGACGCCCCGCGCCTGACCTCCCACGCTCCCCACTCCTCCCGCAGACGGGCTTCGTGACGCTCACGAACCCGGAAGCGTTCATGAAGTACCCCCTCCCCGTCGTGCAGCAGCTCACGAAGATCGGCGCGGGGTACGTCGGCGCCAAGGGTGACTTCGCGACGGACGCGAAGGGCGTCGAGCAGGCCTCGTCGGTGTCGCTCTCGCCGGTGATCGAGATCCCGTCCAAGGAGAAATTTTTCGAGTGGTGGAACTCCCCCGAGTACGCCGCCGTGAAGCCGCTGCGCACGGAGAACAGCGCGGGACCGATCGCGGTGATGGAGGCGAACTTACTCCCGGACGGCGCGGACACGTCGGCGTTCGGCGCGTACCTGTCGACGATCAAGAAGTTCACGGACAAGGAAACGTTCGGCGCAGAGTATCCGCCGCTCATGAAGGCCAACAACGCCAAGTTCGGCGCGACGATGATCGCGCGCGTGCCGTTTCGCGGCGAAGGCGCCGAGAAGATGATCGCGCAGGAGAACTGCGAGAACTACGACTTCGCGGTGCTCATCGGGTTCAAGACGTTAGAAGACGCCGTGAACTACGTGCACGACGAGGAGTTCGGCGCGAAGCAGACGGCGGTGCGACTCGCGACGACGGAAGGGCCGCTCGCGGCGATCGAGGCGACGAACAAAACGCGCGGGCCGTTCCCGCAGTACACCGGGGTCCCGCACGACCGTTGAGACGTCCAGTCGCGGAGACGAGCGCGGAGATATATCGATCAATCATGACGTGAGGAAGAGATAGTACGCGTCACTCCTGCACTTTGAGCTTGAAGAGCGCTTCCACGGCGGCGGCGGCGTCCTTCGCCTGGTTCCTCCATCTCCGCTCCCCCTCCGCGTGCGCCCTCGCGAGCTCCTCCTCGTTCATGAGCGCCCGCCGCGCCTTCCTCCCCGGCCTCGCCGCCGCCGCGTCACGTGCACCCATCCTCTCCCCCCCGCCGCCTTTTCCTTTTCCTTTTCCTTTTCCTTTCCCGTCACCGCCACCGTCACCCACCCCCCTCACGACCCTCCGCGCGAGCTCGAGGTCCTCGTCGCGCGTCGCCCTCGACCGCCACTCTTCCAGCGCGGCGACGTGCGCCTCCCGGTCGCGCGCCCCGACGGCTCTCCGCCGCGCCAGAAACTCGAGGACGACGGGCGCCTTGATCGCGTCCGGGATCATCTCCCGCCGGTCGAGCGCCTCGTACCGCGCGGCGCGCGTCACCGAGAACCCCCCCAGGAGCGCGTCGCGGCGCGCGTTATCCACGCGCCCCGCCCGCCGCGCCGCCCGCTCCGCGCGCCTCGTCGCGACGTACCGCTCGTAACACGACCACCGCGCCGACGCCGCCGAGACGCGATCCGGGTGCGTCCGGAACGCCGCGCGGAACGCGCTCTGGATCGTCGCGCACGCGCGACGGAGGCGGTGGAGACGCCGCACGAGCTCCGAGCCCTCGCCGATGCCCTCCAGAAACGCGCGAACGCGAGTCGCGGCGAGGCGCACGCGCTCACGCCGGAGCCAAAGCCGAGCCCGGGGCTGGATGAGACGGACCGCGCGGAGTTTTTTTTTCTTCGCGACGCGAGAGACGAAGCCGCGCCACAGACGCTGGATCGTCGTCGCCGCGCCGACGCGAGACGACGGCGACGAGCGCGCGTCGGGGGCGGCGTCGGGCGGTCCTCCGGGTCCGTCGGTGCGCGCCCGCGTCGGGTCGCTCGAACCCTTCGGCGGCGGCGCCTTCGGAACCTCCTCCGACGCCGCCGACGCGTCGCGTCGGACGTCTTCCCCCGGACCGGGCGCCGGTTCGGAACCGGACGAGGCGTTTTTTTCGGTCGTTCCCGTCCTCCTCGCGCCGCCGGAAGCCGCGGAAGCCGCGCGTCCGTCTCCCGTTCGCATCGCGCGCCGCGCCCGCGCCCTCGCCTCCGAGCGCTCGACGCTCGCCATCAACCTTTTCGCCTTCTCGGCGCTCGCCGCCTCCGCCCTTCGCCTCGCGGCGGCGCCTCGCGCGTCGCGCCGCGCCGCCGCCGCCGCCGCCGCCGCGCGCGGGTCCCGCGTCGCCGCCGCCGCCGCGCGAGGACGGCGCGGCGGTGGTATCGAGGATTTTACGCGCGCGCGCGCCGCCGCGGTATCGGCGGTACCATCTCCGTCCCCGTCTCCGTCACCGGACGCGCCGCGGCCGCCCGCGAGGCGCGACCGCGCGCGGATGACGTCCTCGGCGACGGATCGGCTCAGGGCGTCGGCGGCGCGGCGGAGGCGCTCCACGGGCGCGGCGTACAGCTGGCGCCTCGGCGGGGAGGAGACGGCTCCGGTTCCGGCCCCGGTTCCGGCCCCGGTTCCGCGCGTCGTCGGCGTGTTCGGGCCTCGGCGGGGCCTCCCGTCGCGGGTGCGTCGTCTCTCCGGGTGGGCGAAATCCGCCGACGAGACGCGCACGACGCCGCCGGCGCGCCGGATCATCATCTCCGAGGCGATCGCCATGGCGCGCCGCGGGACGTCGTTCAGCCTCGCCAGGCCGCGCGCGCTCAGCGTCTTGTACGTCTGGCACGTCGTGATTTCGCTCGTGCCTGGCGCGCGCATGCGGCGCAGCGTCGCGTCCGCCCGCTCCAGGTCCGCGTCGCGGGGGGAACCGGCGGGTTTCGAGGCGGCGGGAGGCGCGTCGCGCGAGGTCGGCATCCTTTTCGGGCCGCCGGACGGGCGCACCGCCGGGTCGTCGCCATCGTCCGCGCCCGCGGAACCGAGCGCGTCCGGCGCGGCGCCCGACGCCGACGCGCGCGCGCCGAAAGAGGGCGCGCCGAAAGAGGGCGCGCCGCCCTCGCCCGGGCGCGACGAGGCCGTCATGCGCGCGGAGAGGTGGCGACGGCGGCGACGGACGAGCCACGAGCGTTGACTCTCACCGTCCGAGGACCGGAGCGGGAGGACTGGCGCGCGTTTTTTTTCAGGAACGCCTTTTCTCCTTTCCCGCGTGTTTGGGGATCGAACCCAAGACCTCACCGAAAACAATTTTTTCTCGGTTCGACGGGTCTGGCGGGGATCGAACCGACGACCGCGAAGTTGTTAGCGAAGTGTTGGGGATCGAACCCAAGACCTCACCGAAAACATTTTTTTTTTCGGTTCGACGGGTCTGGCGGGGATCGAACCGACGACGGATTTTGCTCTGATTCGAACCAGCGACCTTGAAACACAACCTTTGCTTTTTTGTCGCCCCGTCGAAAACAAAGCGCTGCTAACAACGGTCGGGTCGGGGGGCGTGCCCCCCCGCCTCTCCCGTCCCCTCCGCGACGCTCTCACCAGTCGAGGCCGCGCCGGTGTGTAACCGCGCGGCGCGATGGCGTTCGTCGCGCGGCGTCGGCGCGCGACCCGCGGCGGGGGTCGGTCGTGGGCGCTTCGCGTCCTCCTCGCGACGCTCGCGTTCGCGCTGATGCCTCGGCGCGCGACGGGGGTGTGGGAGCTCGAGCAGCTGTACGAGGATGAGCTTCGCGCGTACGTGGACCAGTTCACGGGAAACGTCGATCCACGCACGGGGACGCCCGTGGACTCCAAGTTCCTGCGCTTCGAGCAGGAGGGGTGGTACCAGATCCTGTACGACCAGACGAGCGCGGGAATGGACAAGGTGCGACGCGGCGCCGCCGCCGCCCCCGGGCGTCATTCTTCTCGTGCCGTCCGAATCACCCCCTAGAGTCTCCGCGCGAACCGGAACCCCGCTGACGACGAGCCCGTCCCGACGTCCCCGCGCGACCCCCCTCCCCGCCCCCCCGTGGGATCCCTCCGCAGGGAAAAGACATCGTCGACACCGGCCTGGGGTACAACAACGAGTTCCCCGGCCTCGGCACGAAGGAGGAGCAGCTGTACAGCTCCTCGCTCCGGCGGTGCGGCCCCAACCAGGAGCGCACGCCGCAGCGCGAGCTCGGGTGCACGAACGACTTGCCCGCGGGATCGCCGTACGGCGACCTCGGCGCGCCCGGCGCCGGCCCGCAGCAGTGGGCGTACAGGGGAAGCTCTTTGGGCCCTCCCGACGAACCCGTGGCGGACGAGGGGTGCGATTACCGCCTGAGCTACGAGCAGAACCTCCAGCTCGGGTACGAGTGCTACCACTTACCCCCCCTCGGCGGCGTGCGGACGCCCGCGGCGGCGAACGAGCCGGCAAATCTGTTGTACAGCACGAGCGGGCGGCGTCTCCCCCCGGGGACGTGGCGGGATCGGCTCAAGCCTCACTACCAGAGGTGGTACGACTCCGCGCCGCTGCGGTGGGGGTTCGAGGAGGGGACGTTCTACCCGTTCTGGGAGCTCGTGAGTTCCGGGATGCCGAACTTCGCCATCAAGAAGCACTGCTACCTGGACGCGTTCAGCGGGCGGTATCAGCTGTGCTCGGCGTACCCTTGGGACAAGAGGAACGTCACGCACGGGCTTCTCCACGTGCGCTCGGTGCCCTTCGTGCTCGGGATGGGCGACCTGACGTTTGAGGCGAACGGCGGCGATTCCACCGTGCCGGACATGCCGCGGAGCACGTTCCCGCTGGCGAGCAACGGCGAGGGCATCCTGGGCGTCGCGCTGACGCGGCTCAGCGACGGGAGCCGGCTGGCGGTGAAACCCATCCGCGCGAGGCGGCACTGGGAGACCCTGGGGTGGACGAGCGACGAGCTCGCGCAGATGCGCGGGGAGAAGTTCACCCTGGACGTGTACGATTACCGGGCGAGCGACTGGGGTTGGGCGGCGGTGGACGCGTTCGTCGTCCCCGCGGCTTGGATCCAGATCGAATCCGTCACGCCCGTCGGCGGGAGCAGCGAGGGCGGGACGCTGATCGAGATCGTCGGCCAAAACTTCGGCACCAGCGCGGACGGCATGGTCGTGTTCATCGGCAACCAGGAGTGCACGAGCCTGGGGATGACGCAGAGCGGGTCCCTGAGCTGCATCACCCCGCCGAAGGAGCCGGGCACGACCGGGATCGGCGTGACCGTCTCGGTCGTCGTCGGCGACTACGACCGCGTGCTGCAGCTCGGCCCGTTCGGGGGGCACCAGGCGGGGCACTGCGGGGACGAGAGCGCGGAGTACCCGTTCTCGAGGTGCACGCTCGGGGAGGCGAGCCTCGAGGCGGGCGTGCCGAAGCGCGGGTTCACGTACCTCGACCCGCCGTACTGGATCAGCACGCCGGTCACCACCGCGCGCGAAGACTCGCAGTACCGCTACACCGCCGCCGCGGCGGACGACGACGTGGGGGACGAGCTCGTGTACGCCGCCGAGATTTTGCCCTCCTTCATGCGCTTCGACCCGGCGACGCAGGTCATCTCGGGGACGCCGCTGCGCGGGGACGTGAACTGCCGGAGCGATCAGTGGCACCCGGCGATCGACCGGTGCCGCGAGGGCGGGTTCCACCGCGTGCGGCTGAGCGTGAGCGACTACACCTTCGTGGTGTACCAGGACTTCGTCGTGCACGTGTTGCCCAACGTCTCCCCGCTGTTGGCGGCGGACCGGAGCTTCCACTGGCCGACGCAGAACGAGATCACCATCATGCGAAACGCCGCGCAGCTCAACCAGTACCACCTCGAGGCGCAGGCCGCGCTCTCCGCGATGGCGCAGCGGAGGTCGACGGCGACGATCCTGCCGTGGACGGCGCGGGACCCCGCGAGCGCGGCGCTGAGGACGCTCCTCAGTAACGCGCTTCAGGAGACGCGCGTGCACGCGGCGGAGAGCCGAAATCTCATCGCCGCCGTCAGGGCGTCGGGCCTCGGCGCGGAGCAGAACGATCTCATCGCCGCGCTGGAGGCGAGGGTGAGGGCGCAGGAGCTCCAGACCGCGCGGAACCGAGCGTCGCAGCCGAGCCTCGTGGGCGGGAACCCGGAGGGGTGGATGATCCAGCTGCAGGATTTCATGGAGAACTCGGCGCGCGGGACGACGGTGATGTGGCAGCCCGCCGGCGGGGGCGGGCCCGGCACGTCGGACGCGCTCATCTCCGGCTCGGGGCATCGGTACGGCGGCTTCCTGCCCAAGGTCCCCGGGCCCGGGTACGCGCTGTAGGCTCGGCGGGAGAACGACCTCGAGATGATCATCACGATCCCGACGACGTGTTGGGAGCCCCAGGGCGGGGTGGAGCACCCGCGGATGGTCTCGTGCACGTTCCGCGGGTACCACAAGACGCACTACCTGTACCTGCTCCTCGACGACGGCGGGTTGCGCTTCACGGAGGCCATCTTGGACCCCCCCGATTTTCCGCACGTCGATCTCGTCTCGTCCGCCCTGGAGTCGCAGGATCTGTTGGGCCTGGTCGAGTCCATCACGCGCAGGGCGGCGTCGTACGCCAAGCGGTGGGAGGAGTTCAGCACGCTCCCCGCGCGGTTCGAGCCGATGTGGCAGCCCTCGAGCGGGTCGCTGACGATTCGAACCGCGACGGCGGAGAATCTGACGGTGACGGTGGACGTCCCGCACGACTGGCCGTGGCCCGCGGCGGAGGAACTCAAGCCCGCCTCCGTGCGCGTCCTCGCCGCGGACGGCATACCGTACCACAGGAGGGAGGCGATCGAGGCGCTGACCGCCGAGCTCGCCGCGGACGCCGCCGACGCGGGCCAGGATAACCAGGGGGGATTGCTCAACATCCTCCTGGGCTTGGAACAAAAACTCGTCGCGTACGCGTATCGGTGCCGGAACGATTGCGAGGGCAACGGCGTGTGCAACACGGACACGTTTCCGCCGACGTGCGAGTGCTTCGAGGGGTTCGGGAACGATGACTGCTCGCACGTGGGATGCCCGAACGCGTGCAGCGGCCGCGGCGCGTGCGACGGCAAGCAGGTGTGCTCGCACGACGCCGAGACGGGGGAGACGGATTGCGTCGGGGGGACGGGGAAGTGCAGCTGCGAGGACCCCTACTTCGGCGCCGACTGCTCGCTGAGGCCGTGCGATAAGCGGTACCTGGTGAAGGAGGGCGTGGACGTCACGCTCGGGGAGTCGTATTTCCGCGAGCAGTACGAATCGCGCGGGTGGCGAGTGTCCGAGGTGCGACTCAGCGCGACGAACGGCGACCCGCCGCCGGCGGGGTCCATCGCGGGGGACGAGTTTTCCATCGCCGCGAGCGCCTTCGGCGTGGCGTACGTCGTCTTCGCCGCGAGCGAAGACGCGATGGCGGCGAGGGCGGAGGACCCGTTCTACCGCGACTCCGTCCCGAGCCGGGGCATCGCGACGAGCGCGAGGAACTTCCCGGAGGAACTTCGAGCGCTGGACCAGCGCGAGCGGCACCTGTTGAACCTGTTCGGGGAGGCGCAGGTGGAGTGCACGGGCCACGGCGCGTGCGATTACGGCGCGGGGGAGTGTTACTGCGCGAGTCGGTACTTCGGCGCCGCGTGCGAGTACACGTACTGCGCGAGGGACTGCGCGGGACACGGGCGGTGCGACTTCGTCACGGGCGAGTGCGACTGCGAAGACAACTACGTCGCGGACCAGTTCGAGGGATGCAAGCTTCGCAACCTGTACCTCGCGACGACGACGTGCGAGGACGCGGCGATGGACAAGCGCGTCGACGACGACGGGCGGAGGATCGCGCCCCTGTATCTCAGCTGCTTCCTCGGCGTGCCCCTGGGCGAGCGAGCGGTCGGCGAGCACTGTCCGGAGGCGAACGCGATCACGGGGGATAAGGGGGAGTGCTACACGCACTTCCCGGCGTACGCCCTCGAGTCGGCGGCGGCGGCGGCGGCGGACGTCACGGGGACGCTTCAGGCGCGCGTGCAGCCCGTCTGCTCCGACTGCAGCGGGTACGACGCGCGGAACGTGAGCCAGATCCACCTCTACCCGGAGGAGCCGTGCGTCTCCGTCCTGGGTTCGCGCGAGGAGGAGTGCGTCCCGGGCCGCGTCGCGAGCGACGTCGTTCGCGGGTTGGGGATGCTCCCGAACCGGGAGAACGACGCCGAGCCGACGGAGGTGACGTTCAACCTGACGACGATGCGCGCGAAGGACGTCGTCTTCACCCGGTTCCGCGCCCGCCCCGGGATCGTGCGCGAGCTCTTCCACCCGGTCGCGCAGGGCGGGTGCGGCGCGTGCACGGCGGAGAACCCGCAGTGCGGCGCGCGGTTCGAGGTGCTCCGCGACGGCGTCCCCGCGTACGACGCGCTCGTGGCGAGCAGCGGGAGCGTCGACGTCGACGTCAGAAACGCGTCGACGCTCACGCTGCGGACGAGAACCGTCGAGCCGACGTACTGGAGGCTCGGGGGGGGGAAGAGCTACGGCGGGGGAGACGCGCCGGCGCTCGCGACGGAACCCGTGCGGGCCAAGTTCTGCGACGGCGCCGCGTGGGCGGAAGCCAGGCTCGTGTGAGACGTAGGGTCCAGCCAGAAAAAATAGTCTAGTCTACATTCGTATTCATAAAAAGAGGACCCGCGCGACGTCTCGCCGTCCGCTACGCCGCTCTGGCGCGGACGGCTCTCACCGCCGCCGCCGCCGCCTCGTTCGGAGACATCCCCCCCGCCACGAGCTTCGAGAATTCCGCCTTGATGGCCGCCTCGAGCGCCATCTTCGCGTCCTTCGCCCGCGCCTCCGCCGCTTTCGCCGCCGCCGCCGCCGGAGCCGCCGCCGCGGGAACCGCCGGAGACGCCGCCGGAGCCGCCGCCGCGGGAACCGCCGCGGGAACCGCCGGAGACGCCGCCGGAGGAGGCGCGGCGGTCCGGACGGGCGCCGCCGCCGCCGCCGTCGCCGCCGCCGTCGGAGGCGTCCAGGCTCCGAACTGTCCCGACGCGCCCGCCTCGCTCGCGGTGCGCATCTGGGCGTCCATCATGGAGAGCATGGGCATCAGCTGCTGCCCGAACGGCGTGTTCATGACCTCGTTCGGGAGGTCGACGATGTGCCGCGGGATCCCCTCGCCGACGAGAAACTGCGCCACCTCGTCCGAGAAGTTGTTGCAGTTGTGACGAAGCAGGTTGTACGTCTGCATCGTGAAGCGAGGGGCGATGTCGACGAGGAACTCGTCGAAAACCTCGCGCGGGATGTGCGTCGCGCCGAGGTCGATCACCTGCATGGGACGCCCGAAGTGCGTGTGCCCGGGAGTCCCGCACTGGATGCCTCCGCCGAAGTAGAACTCCTGGCCGAACGCGACGATCCCGGTGTGCCACACGCCGTCGAGCTGCTTCCCGAGGAGCTGCGCGGACATGGCCCGCGCCATACCCTGCGAGAGGTCGTAGAGGTGCAGCCGCACAGTCGTCGGGGTGGGCTCGCCCGACATCCCGTCCGGACGCGACGGTGGAGGACGCGCGGGGGAGATCTGGGGGAAAGGAACGCTCGCGAAGGCGCCCTCCCCGGCATCGGGTCGGCAGACGAGTGATGTCAACTCGACCGCGTGTGCGGGGCGCTTCCGCGCGTCGACCGCGTTTGAAAATGGCGCCGGGCCACCCCCGCGCCCCCGCGCCCGTTCACACCACGCGGCGCCTCGCACGGCCCGCGCCCGTCCCGAGACGTCCGTCTCATCCGTGCGCGTCGACCGAAGCGTCCTCCGCGCGCTCGCCCGACCGCGCCGAACGCGTCGTTCGCGCGTGCGAAAAAAAGCCAGGCCTCAACGGCACCTTTTTTCCTGGACGGCATCGTCAGACGCCATGGCGGAGCTGCACGTCGTCGGGGAGATCTTGGGGGCGACCGGGTTCGAGGATAGGAACCTGTTTTGCAAGGTGCGTGGCGTCCCGTCGGTGGCGCCTCGGAGCCCCCGGACGGTGGCTCGCGCCTCCCCCGGCGGCCTCTCTTTCGAAATGCCGTCGCGCGCTTCCGCCCGTCCGTTTCGCTGACGGCGTCAACAACGCCCTCCCCCCCTCCCCTTTCCCATCACCTTCGACAGTGGGGCGTGGAGTCGGGCAGCATGTGGGAGCTCGTGGAGGGCGAGGCGGGCGGTCAGACGCACTGCGACTACCCCCCCGAGGGCGAGCCCGGGGTGGTGTGGAGCCACCCCGTCGACTTGCACTTCGCGGCGAAATCGCTGGTGGGCTGGCCGAAGATGTGGTTCCAGGTGTGGTGCATGGACCGGCACGGGGCGAAGGACCTGGCGGGGTACGGCTTCTGCCACGTCCCCACGAGCGCGGGGACGCACGAGCTGGACGTCGTGACGTGGTGCCCCGAGGGCACGGCGATGGAGAAGTTCACCTCCTTCTTCGTCGGCGGGCGGCCGAGGCTGAAGTTCGAGGAGGTGATCCACAGCGCGGGGGACCGGTTCAGGCTCCAGACCAAGGCGGGCGGCGTCATCAAGCTCAACCTCGGCATCTGCGTCAAGGACTTCGACAAGTACAACGTGCAGCACTGAGAGTGAACGGACGCGGAATATGGTCGAACCACGTCCACCGGGGGTCCCTCGGCGAGGGTGACGAGACGGACGCGACGGCGGAGGGAGACGCGTCTCGCGCGCGTCGGGATTTTGGGTCCGTCTCTAATAAAAACGCCACAACAAAAACGGCCCTCGGATATCGTCGTCATCGCATCTCTAAACTCGTCCCGCTGGGGCTCTTCGCGAGCCCCCTTCGGTACTCGTCCACGGTCATCTTCTCCCACGTCCCCGCTCCGTCCGGGTTCCCCGCCTCCACCTCGCCCGGGACGAACCGCAGGACGTTCGCGTGGTGCCTCAGCAGCGTCGATCGGTGCCCGACGCTGACGATCGCGCCGCACCGCGCCCTGAGCGTCGCGTACGCCGAAGCCTCCGCGCGCTCGTCCAGCGCAGACGTCGCCTCGTCCAGAAACGCGATGGACGGACGCCGAAGGTACGCGCGCGCGTGCGCGACCCTCTGCTGCTCCCCCGCGCTCAGGACGTCCGCCCACTCGAGCCGCGCGTCAAGACCCCCCTCCCTCGCGAACCGCGCGACGAGGCGCCCCAAGCCGCACGCGTCGAGCGCCTCCTCGAGATCCGCGTCGGAGAATCGTCCGCCGTCGGACGAGTCCCCGTCGTCGTCGTCGTCGTCCGACAGCGTCGAAGCGCCACCACGCCGAAGTTCGGCCGAAGACGTTCGGTCGCGCGCGTCGTTGTCTTCGGGCTCGCGCGCGCGCGAGGGGAAGAGGAGCTGCGCGCGGAGGCTCCCGACGGGCATGTACGTCGCCTGGGGCAGGAAGAGCGCGTCGCGGGGCGCCGCCGCCGCGACGTCGCCCGCGCCGGCGTCCCAAAGCCCCGCCACCGCGCGGAGGAGCGACGATTTCCCGCACCCGCTCGGGCCGACGATCAACCACGCGTCGCCCGCGCGGACGTCCAGGCTCAGGTCGCGCCACAGCTCGCGGTTCGACGTCGGC
>Ga0181572_10002614_pt1 | contig 12778 bp, 13 predicted proteins | sample 101ome_26_FD_133004 | JGI IMG/M metagenome (GOLD analysis project Ga0181572, IMG submission 133004) | Coastal salt marsh microbial communities from the Groves Creek Marsh, Skidaway Island, Georgia - 101408AT metaG (megahit assembly) | ecosystem: Environmental > Aquatic > Marine > Intertidal... | reverse complement strand
TTTCTTACTCCAAGATTTGATGCAGTCTACAACTATCCTATCCTTTGCCCAATCACCACCACCTATTACATTACCAGCTCTTCCTATTGCAAGTTTGATATTTGATTCTCTTTTCTTAAAAAAAGAATGGTAGTATGATTTTATGATAAGTTCTGCAGCGCCCTTGCTGCCACTATAAATATCTTTGCCTCCAAAGTTATCATTTTCTTTATATCCCCAAACCTGCTCCACATTATCATAGGCTTTATCGCTAGTGATAATAATTGCAACACATTTGTGATTAGACAATCTCAACGCCTCAAGGATATTGGCAGTGCCTATTACATTTGATGATATAGTCTCATTCGGCTCGTCATAAGAAACAGAAACTATTGATTGTGCTGCAAGATGAAACAGAAAGTCCGGTCTTTCAGATGAAACAATGTTGCTCAACCTTTGAAAATTTCGAATATCTTCTTGATAATGCTTGACTTTGTCGCCTAAACCTAATTCTTCAAATATCGATGGATTAGTAGGTATATCTTTTGATACACCAATTACATTGGCACCAAGTTTCAAGAGCCATGTTGATAGCCAGGAACCTTTAAAACCAGTGTGCCCTGTAACTAATACCTTCTTATTTTTGTAAACATCATTAAACATTTACCATGACTTCCATGGGGGACTTCCGCTATCCCATAATTTATTTAAATCGTTCTTGTCTTTTAAACTGTCCATTGGCTTCCAAAATCCAGTATGCTTATAGGTAAATAGTTGTCCATCCTCAGCTAATCTTTGTAATGGTTCTTCCTCAAACACCACAGATTCTCCAGTATCAATATAATTAAATACCTCTGGATTACATAAAAAGAATCCTGCATTTATCCAATTACCATCTCCTTTTGGCTTCTCTTTAAATTTATTTATCCTATTATCATGGTTTACATGCAAAGCCCCAAATCTTCCTTCAGGCTGCACAGATGACATTGTTACAGCCTGACCATGATTTTTATGAAATTTAATTAATTCTTTAATATTGATATTAGAGACACCATCACCATAAGTTAACATAAAAGGATTATTGCCTATAACATTCTGTGCTTTTTTTATTCTACTGCCAGTCATAGTTTGCTGACCCGTATCAAGAAGCGTAACTCTCCATGGTTCACAATGACTGTTGTGAAAATCCATGCTATTTTCTTTAAGATCCATAGTTACATCAGTGTGATGCAAGAAGTAATTGGCAAAATATTCTTTAATATAATATCCCTTATACCCAAGCAATACTATAAATTCATTAAATCCATAGCTTGAATATATTTTCATAATATGCCATAAAATGGGCTTTCCCCCAATCTCTACCATTGGCTTAGGCCTAATATTAGTTTCTTCGCTTAGTCTTGTTCCAAATCCACCAGCAAGTAATACTACTTTCATGCTTAACACACCCTTAATTTTATTTTTTTGATTATAGAATGACTGCAGAGACAATGATGGATTTAACTTGAATTTTTTTCAGGAGCATAATTTTTAAACACAATATCTAGCAAATCTTTTGGCAAATTCTTGTAACTCGAATTGTTCATATAGCTATGTTTCAATTCTTTATTATCGTATTTATCATTATCTTCTCTTGAATGCAATAAAGACAATACTCTATTTTCAAATTCATTAAAACTTGGACTTGTTAAGACTGATTGATAATGTTCCTGAGATATAGGTATTCTGTCTTCATCATAATTCAAGTTTAAGACCGGTTTATCCATTGCTAGCGCCTCAAGACCAATTGTTGTTCTATAAAATAAAACGACGCTAGAGCTTAAGATAGCCTCATATGAATTATTTATATTTCTTGAATAACAAACTATACCATTTGAATTAAGCTTATCTATCATTAGGTTATACTTAATACTTTTTAGTTTTCTTACCTTATCGCTATAGTAAACCCTTAAATTAGGATATTTTTTTTTGAATCGGCAAAGATTATTGAGTATTTTTTCATAGGTTTTAACCTTGATATATGGAGTATCGTTCTCTTCATATGAAGCCAAAAATACTATATCGAATTTTTCTTTTCTTTGAAAGTTTTGGTATTTGCTCAAAGTTAAATCTAATTTAAGAGACCCAAAGGGTATCTTGTTTTTGCAAACCATTCCTTTTTGAATATTAATTTGATCCATGCCAAATCCGAAATAATAGTCACAATAGGTATATAAATCAACAGAATCATTAGCCCACTCCCCAGTTCGAAGTCCATTCTGAAGCAGAACGATGTTCTTAATACCATTTTTTTTATAAATGCTATACCTTAAGGAATTAAAATAGTTGTCGCCTGCGCTAATCATTGCGTAGCAACTAATTTCTTTTGCATGAGTACTATATATTGCAATAGTTCTAAATATATTTAGAACTATATGCACAATATTCACATTTAGCTGTTTTGATAGATTTCTATAAAAACTAAAAGATAAAAATTGAGTCTTGAAAATTTTCATACTCACATGTGGATCATATAAATATTTGCTTGCATTTACCTTGATAATTTCAGAATCAATTTTTTTAAATGAGTTGGGATTATCTGTAATGTAAAAAAGCACATCATTCTTATTCAAAAGACTTAAAATTCCCCTATAAAATTCATATGCGTTGATATTCCACATATCAAAAGCAATTTTTCTCGATATTGGCTCTTTTATCTTTTTTCCAAAAAAGGAATTAAATAAAAATAAGATCATTGCTAGATAATAAAGCGCTTTATACTTTAATGAAACTTCCTTTGTCCATAAAAATTTTTTTGGTCCGCCCTCTAAGACTTCAGATAGAGTTCGCTTCATAGCATCTCTGAATATTTTTTTCGGAATATTAAAATCATCTGACATTCTCTCTTCTAAAATCAATAAAAGGTCAGAATGTTTTTTATAAAAGTTTTCTACGTTATCATAGAAATTAATATTTTTTGTATGATTTGAGCTCATTTATAAGTAGCATGTCCCGCAAAGACTCTTCTGCAGAATTAAACTCTATATTTCTAGTTTTGATACAGTTAAAAAAATATTTTGTCTCTTTTTCAAATAACTCATTTCTTTTTAATGAAAAGCTGTATTCTTCTTGAATTCCACTAGCATCGAAAACTTTTACAGTGTTAGATATTAAATCTCCAACTATATATTTATTATGTGTTTGAAACTTTATATACCTTTCCTCAAATACCTGAGAAAAACCCAAAGTAAAATTAACTTCTATATCATCGCATTCAATCAATGCAAAAACAAAATCCTCTACATCTAAAGAAAAATTCTTAGAAGACTTTGATACGGATGAGATTATATTGCAGTCATCAAAAAAAGAATTTAAGATATTTATTTCATGACTCAATGTTAATAAAGCACCGCCACCTAACTCTTTATTGCCAGCATATCTTTTTGTATAATCTTCGTACATATGGAAAGATGGCAAATAATTCGCCCATTTTATCTCCATATAATTTACATCTTGTTTGCAACTATCAAAAATCTCTTTTATCTTCAAATAGACTGGATGAAATCTTGTTTGATAGCCTATCATTACAATAGAATTCTTTTTCTTAAGGTTGTTTATAAAATTTACAACCTTGCTCACATTACTATCAATAGGCTTTTCAATAAACATATCGATGCCTGCCTCCAATAAATGAGAGGCTATGTTTAAATGCTTGCTGGAGTCATTACATATAAATGCTATATCAATCTGATTTAAATCGATAATGTCAAGATCTCTAAAAAACTTTACACCTTTATAGTAGTTATATATTGTTTCTTTTTCGAGAACCTTGCAATCTTGAATGACCTCTTTCTTGTCAGAATACTTTAAAACAAAATAATTATGTTTAGGATATAGGTTCATAAGATTCTTCAAATGCCTTTGGCCTATGGAACCAAAACCTATAACCAATATATTCATGCTTTATTCCAAACTTCTAAATATTCAAATAAATACTTATATTTTTCATTACATAACTCTTTCTTAGCAATATTTAAATCTTGAGGTGAATCAATATCTGAAACAACGTCAGTCTCATAAAGATAAATTTTTTTTCCGTACAATACCTCTTTTTTATCTATTAAATTTGGATCAATAACATCTATATAACCATTTCCAACAAATACATCTTCAAAAAACTGCCTGGGAGCAGAATGAGACTCTTTAACAGAATTCTCTAGGAGGAAAGGTCTCATATAGTTTCCATCACGCTTAAACATCTTATAGGGCGTTAGATCAATCTTGTGCGCACTTCTCAAGGATGTTGAGTTCTTATCGGCTATAAATTTATCTATAGCATCATCAATGATACCTTGCTCTCTTAATGGCGTTGTTGGTCTTAGATTGACAAAAAAATCTGGAATATCTATTCTTTTTTGTCTAGAATAATCAATATGATATTTGAAAAAATCAATATCCATAGAGTTGTCCTGTGAAATATTTTCTGGTCTTAAGTAAAGAGCTTTGGCTCCATATTTTTCAGCAATTTTTGCAAATTCTTCGCTGTCGGTCGAAATATAAATGTTATTAATTTTCTTTGACAATTTAGCAGCAACAATAGAATATGCCATTAAAGGATGCCCTCCCAACAAACGAATATTCTTATTAGCGATGCCTTTACTGCCAGCTCTCGCAGGTATGATACAATCTATTACCAAGTAGTCCATCCTCCATCTACGGCAATTATTTGTCCATTAATATAGTCTGACCCAGATGTTGCAAGCAATAATAGTGTTTCCAACATTTCATCAACTTTTGCCATCCTTCCCATGGGTACATGTTTTGAATAGGAGGAAATAAACTCTTGATCTTGCCCGTTCTCAATCCCACCAGGCGCCATTCCATTGACATTAAATCCACTCTCGCCTAAGTATGTAGATAGATACTTTGTAACCATCGATAAGCCGGCTTTAGTTACAGGGTAGGCCATTGGTTTAATTATCTCGAACCCATTTTTTTTAGACAAACTTTCGTATATGGATTGATTTGGTGGAACTATTCCATATGTAGATATAATGTTGATAATCTTACAATATTTATTCCTATCCTGATTAAATAGGGGAAGTAATACCTTTGTTAAAAATACCGGAGAGGTTAGATTTAAATTAACTTCTTCATTCCAATTGTTTATATCCAGATCTTCGAACCTTCCAAAGCTAGTTTTGTCGCCTTCTATCTTTGGATTAAAGGCAGCGTTGTTAATGAGACAAACTAAGTTATCTGTTAAGGAAGAAATTTCCTCAGCTAGAGAATCATATAATCCAATCTTCATCAGATCAAATTTAATATAATCAATATCATTAGGTAGAGTAATATCTCTATCGACTTTATCAATAGCAATAACATGAAACCCTTTTAGAGCAAAAAACTCACAAGATCTTCTTCCTAGAAGTCCTAGGCCGCCAGTAATAATTACCGTCTTCTTATTATGGTTCAGTTTAATACTCCTTCACTAATCAGCAAGTCTACAAACTCTCTGACAGCACCGTCCCCACCTTTTTTTAACAATAATTTCATGCCGTCTATCTCTTTTACTATGGTCATTGCATTTGCAGGACATGCCTTATACTTGACATAATTAAGCAATTCTATGTCATTGATATCATCACCAATGTAGGCAACTTCATTTTCTAAAGACAACCCTTCTTGAATACAAAGCTCTTTAGCAGTAGTTAGCTTATTTTTGATTCCTTGAAAAACATAATCGACATTTATTTTTTTTGCCCTGTTTTCGACTATCTTAGTATTTTCAGCAGTAATAATAGCCGTTTTAATACCTTTATTCCTTAAAATCTCTAAAGCCATTCCGTCGTATGTGGAAAACCTTTTTAACTCATCCCCGTTTTCCGAATAATACATTCCAGAATCCGTTAAAACGCCATCAACATCCATGAGAAATAATTTCACTATTGTTTGCTCCATATTATTTGGGTTAATAGATTTGGAATATTCCCTTCATTAATTTCATAGAAATATTTTTTAGCTTAATATTTTTGATATAAAACGCAAAAAATCTATTTCCATGCTTTGCCATTTGGAAACTCAAAATCTTTAACTGACTCTTCTAGCATCTCAGAGCTAAAACCTGGACTCATTGGAGGATAATATGCTCCATTTTTTACCTCACAAGGATATTTAAAATACTCATGCAGATGATCAACGTACTCGATCATTCTTCCTTCAAGAGAACCACTAATGCAAATAAAATCTAACATTGATAAATGTTGTACATGTTCACTAAGACCCACCCCGCCAGCATGTGGACAAACTGGAATATCAAATTTTGCAGCCATCAATAATACAGCGATAACCTCATTGACTCCGCCTAAGCGGCAACTATCAAGTTGGCATACATCAATCGCCTGCGCTTGAAAAAACTGTTTGAACATCACACGATTATGGCAATGCTCTCCAGTTGCAACTTTTATAGGTTTAATGCCCTTTTTTATAGCTAAATGTCCTAGTATGTCATCTGGACTTGTTGGCTCTTCAATGAAATAAGGATTAAACTTCGCCAATTTATTTATCCATTCCACTGCATCATCCACATTCCATACTTGATTAGCGTCTATCATAAGAATTTTCTCGGGTCCAATCTCCTCCCTAACTATTTTCATCCTACGGATATCATCTTGCAGATTTGAACCAACTTTAAGTTTGAAGCAACTCCAACCAGACTCAATAGATGCCCTCAATAGCGTTCGAATCTTATTATCACTGTAACCCATCCATCCTGCGGAAGTTGTATAGGCGGGGTAGCCTTTACTAAATAATTGACTTTCTCTATCTTTTTTCGTTGACTCTTTAGATTGTAAGATGTTTAATGCCTCTTTCGGAGTTAATACGTCAGATATGTAACTAAAATCTATGCAAGAAATAAGCTGCTCTGGACTCATGTCAGAGACCAGTTTCCAAAGTGGCTTCTTCTCATTCTTAGCCCAAAGATCCCACACTGCATTTATTATTGCAGCGGTAGCTAGATGAATGGCTCCCTTTTCAGGACCAATCCAACGCAGTTGACTATCTCCAGTCATAAGTTTCCAAAATTTACCCATATCTTTTGTTATTTCAGATAATTTTTGACCAATAATCAAATATTGAAGAGACTCAATTGCTTTTGCACAAATCTCATTTCCTCTACCAAGGGTAAAAGTCATTCCATGCCCCTTAAGATCATTATTTGTTGTATGAAGTATTACTGTAGCTGCTGAATAATCTGGGGCTAAATTCATTGCATCTGACCCATCCAAATCAATTGAAGTTGGGAATCTAATGTCTTTTATTTCAATGTGAGTAATTTGTGGGTCTGAATAATTCACAGTAATTAGACATTAGTCGAATTATTTTTAAGCCATGACTCAAGAACTGGATATTGCCAAGTTGCATCCAAATCCCCCCCAAAATCTTTTTTGAAAGGCATTATTTTTTTTCCAAGCCACATGAATGGTCTTTGATTTCCATCCATAGTATCAAAACAATGGGGTCTGATTACTTGTAAGGACAAGTCAATAAAAAAAACACTCCCAGCACTATCTCTATTGCTTGTAATATCTCCAAATACATCAAGATCTATAAAAGGAACAATCTCATCATCCGACGTTATTTTTTTTGCTCTAATCGGTGTAAACATGTCAGCGCTAACTGCGCCAACACATGAATCAAATTCAGATCTTTTTTCCATTTTCTCTATTGCCTGGTCAATCATAGCTCCATTAACAAATCCTCCATTAGCATAGAGCAAGACATAGTAAGTGAAATTATTGTCATATTCTTTAGTGATTACTCCATGTGCATGACTTAAAACATCTTCTGTCAATGTCTCAGGATCATGGAGTTCTGAAGGCCTTTGAATAACTTTAGCCCCGTATGATTCTGCAACTTGGGTTATTACCGGACAATCAGTACTGACATATATCTCATCTACATACTGACTCTCCTGAGCAGCCATAAGGCCATACTCGCATAATCTGTGATTGAGGACATAGGAAATATTTTTACCCGGGACTCCAGAACTACTCTTTTTTCCAATCATTAATGCAATAACCTTCATAACTCCTCTCCATTTATTTGTTTTTTAATTGCAGACAACGATCCTAAAAATAGGTTCATATCTGAGGAATACTGAATGAAATCAATTCCATGTTTTTCCCAAAATTTAAGCCCACTGATAGTATCTGTAAATGTTCCAACTTTAATTTTCATTCTCTTACATTTCTCTATTATTTTAATCATTTCATCTACTACTTTTTTGTCCCAGATATCGCCAGGAATACCCAATGATTGAGAAAGATCATATGGACCAATCATAATAGATTGAACGCCAGAAACAGATAATATTTCATTAAAATTTCTTATTCCCTCAAGTCCTTCAATTTGCAAGGTTAATTGAATATTATTCAAAGAATCTGATATGTAATCATCTTTGTCCTTATCAGAGTAATCAGAGGCTCTTACAAATCTACAAAGCCCTCTTTCACCTTTGGGATAGAAAAAAGCCTCTTTAATTGCTCTAGATGCATCAACGGCAGATCTAACTTGTGGTACCTGAATATGTTTAAAACCAACATCTAGCGCCCACTTGAAATATTCTTCCTTATTTGCAGGTATACGAATCATTACATCCAGACTTCTGACTTCAGCAGCTAAAGCTAAAGGTTTAAGATCGCTTGGCCCAAGCGGGGTATGTTCCATATCAATAACTACAAAATCAAGACTTGATATCCCACATGCCTCAATTATCTCTATCTGAGGACACTTTATAAATATTCCGAACTCCATAATTTATGCTAATAGACTAAATAATACTAATGAAATTTATTTTCAATGAGGCAAACCAAGATGATGAATATATTCAATTTGCTCGCAAACCTTTGTTGCATATCCCCACTCATTATCATACCAGAGGACAATTTTCAACATATTGCCTTGAACTAAGCTTGTAAACCTATGATCTACATTTGCTGAGAATTCAGAGGATTGAAAATCAATCGAAACTAATGGTTCAATACTATTGTTGATTATATTCCATGACTGAGTATCAGAATAATCTTCAAATACATTTTTAATTTCATCTTGCGAAGTATTTTTTTTCAAGGCCAAGGTTAAATCAGCGCACCCAACAATTGGTGTCGGGGTTCTTATGGAATAAGAACCTATGAGTTCTGGTGATATGCCGTCCAAAACCTTACAGCATGCACTTAAAGCAGTAGTGGGTTTGGGTATCATATTGGCAACTGCGCTGCGACCAAGTGCAAAATGGTGATAAATTTCTCCAGGCTCTGACCAAGAGCTTGCAGGACCATCCATAAGATTTTGGTACCCTAGCCAAGGATGGAGGGTAGTTAAATGTCCAGAAGCTATGCCAAAGTTATCCTTAATAATTTTCAATACAGGGGCTATAGCGGTGGCATCACATATGCTGGAGGATATTATATGGTGCTTAGATAAATCCAATTCCTTTTCATTTACTCCAAGAACCATTGTGAAGTCGACCTGGTCCGGAGAGTGAGTGACTATGACTTTTTTTACATTTTGCTTTTTTATTGTTGCATAAGCTCTATTTACATTATCCAATATTCCAGATGCATCAATAACTAAATCAACCCCTTGAGATTTCCAATCAACATCGTCAATATGTACCTCATTAAAAACTTTTGCGGAGTATTTTTTGTTAAATATATGACCATTTTCTGCTTTAAATTTATCATTTAACTGACCATATAAAGTGTCATAATTTAATTGATATGTTAGATTATCAATATCATGATTTATATCATTTATGGCTACCACTTTAAAGATCTTTCTATTCATATTGACTCTAAAAATAGCTCTACCTATCCTTCCAAAGCCATTTATTCCAATTCTCAGCATGGCTGGTTGGCCTCCATTTGAAAATTTTCGTCAAGTAATGATTTAAAATTTTTTATGATCTTAACCTTGTTTTTGCATTCAAAGTATTTTCTCCATTCTTTAAATTGCGTATATTGATACATAAATATAAAATCAAAATCAAAACTTTTTGCAACTTCATAATCTATCTGACTGTCACCAATATACAAAGTCTTTCCGCATAGATTAATATCACTGATATTCTTATATTTTGTTTGTGGACCGCCCATGACTTTCTTAAAACTACTTAATAATTGTTTATCTTCAAGCAGAAAAATAACTTCCTTCTCATCACCTCCAGATAATACATAAAGGGGCAATCTAAAAGAAGCTAACATCTTTAAAAAAGGTATGGCGTTTGTGGTTAATCTTGCCTTCTTAAGTTTTCTACTTAAAATTGCATTATAACTATTTAAAAACTCTTTAAATATAACATTATCACTGACAAATTTCTTAATTTTGATTTCTCTGGGGAGGCCATTATTGCTTATAAAAAAATTAACAAACTCTTCACTTTCTGCATTACCTAGGAAAGAGTTTGCCACTTTACGAATAGCCTTCTCTTTAACTAAATTACTATCTAAAATAACTCCGTCAAAGTCCAAAATAACATTCTGATAAGCACTGAAATCAACTATCATATTTTTTGCATATTATACAAAGATATTGTGGAGAATCTTATGTCAAGATAAATTCTCTTTATTCGTTTATTAAATTTTACTGGACATTTTCTATTTAATTTCTAACTCGAAAATATCATAAAAAAAAATTAGAAAACTCTATTATTGAAGTTCAATGTAACACAAAAAAACTTAATTAATTATCTAAGACCCGTCTGGTACAGCTAACAATAATATAAATTATGTACTAATAACCTCTATTGGTTAATTGCATGAGGTATTTACCATATCCAATATTCTTAAATTGCTTGGCAATTTCTTTTAATTGTCTAGTATCTATCCACCCTTTTCTCCATGCAATTTCCTCTGGACAGGCAATTTTAAGGCCTTGTCGTTTTTCCAAAGTATGGACAAATTGTGATGCCTCTAGCAATGATTCATGAGTGCCTGTATCTAACCAAGCCATTCCTCTTCCCATAACTTGAACATCTAGTTTATTGTTTTCCAAATAAACCTTATTAATACTGGTTATCTCTAACTCTCCTCGATCAGAGGGTTTAATAGTTTTTGCTATGTTAACAATATTTTGATCATAAAAATACAATCCAGTAACAGCGAAATTTGACTTAGGATTTTTGGGCTTTTCTTCAATCGATAAGGCTGCGCCCTGTTCATTAAAATCGACCACGCCATATCGTTCAGGATCTATTACAGAATATGCAAAAATAGTAGCTCTATCTATATTATTAACAGCCCTTACTAATAAATCTGACAAGCCATAACCAAAAAATAAATTATCTCCCAACACTAGCGCACAGGAATCTCCATTAATAAAACTTTCTCCAATAAGGAAGGCTTGGGCCAAACCATCAGGAGATGGTTGAATCTCATATGATAATCTGATTCCAAACTGTGAACCGTCTCCTAGCAATTTCTTAAACCTTGGAGTATCAGTAGGTGTTGAAATAATCAAAATTTCGTTGATGCCTGAGAGCATAAGAGTTGATAGGGGATAGTAGATCATGGGTTTATCGAAAATTGGTAACAATTGTTTTGATACCACCTGGGTGACTGGATATAACCTTGTCCCAGAACCTCCTGCTAGAATTATCCCTTTCATGTGCCAAATATACCCAATCTCTCACCTTGGTAGGTTCCATCTTTCACCCGATCACACCAAACAGAGTTTTCCAAATACCACAAAACTGTCTTCCTAATGCCTGTCTCAAAAGTTTCATTCGGGATCCAACTGAGTTCTGTAGCTATTTTAGTAGCATCAATTGCATACCTCAAATCATGTCCCGATCTATCACTTACAAAAGTAATTAACTGTTCATATTTATCTACTCCCTTAAACTTGCTGGGTAATAACTCATCTAAAATATTACAAATTTTTTTAACAACTTCAATATTTTGAAGTTCGTTATTGCCTCCAATATTGTATGTTTCACCAGTTGCTCCATTAAGAGCCACATGTATTAGCGCTTTTGCATGGTCCTCAACATAAAGCCAATCACGTACTTGCTTTCCATTTCCATATATTGGTATATCTTTACCCTCTAAAGCATTGAGGATAACTAGTGGAATAAGTTTCTCAGGAAACTGGTAAGGTCCATAGTTATTTGAACAATTAGTAATTAATATCGGCAGTCCAAAGGTACGATACCAGGCCCGTACCATATGGTCTGAACTAGCTTTAGAAGCGGAATAAGGAGAGCTAGGCGCATAAGGCGTATCTTCAGTAAAAAGACCACTTCCTCCTTCTAGATCTCCATAAACTTCATCGGTAGACACATGATGAAATCTAAAATTATCTCTTTTCTCACCCTTCAATCCAAGCCAATAAATTTTGGCTTCTTCCAATAGTTGATAAGTACCCACAACATTAGTTTGTATGAATTCCCCGGGAGTATCAATTGATCTATCAACATGAGATTCAGCAGCTAAATGCATAACAATGTCGGGAAGATGTTTATTAAAGACACGTCGAAGCTCACCAGCATTACAAATATCTACCTTCTCAAAAGAATACCTCGTATCTTTTTCAATAGAAGCCAATGACTCTAGATTCCCAGCATAAGTAAGCTTATCAACATTTACAACACTATATTGGGTATTGTCAATAACATGACGAATAACCGCCGACCCTATAAAACCAGCTCCGCCAGTTATCAACAACTTAATTTTATTTTGATGCATATTTTTTATTTAACAATGAACCACTGGTTCAAAAAATGTTGCTTATTGAATGTGTGCTATTTATTCTCACCATT
>Ga0181572_10002608_pt1 | contig 12797 bp, 8 predicted proteins | sample 101ome_26_FD_133004 | JGI IMG/M metagenome (GOLD analysis project Ga0181572, IMG submission 133004) | Coastal salt marsh microbial communities from the Groves Creek Marsh, Skidaway Island, Georgia - 101408AT metaG (megahit assembly) | ecosystem: Environmental > Aquatic > Marine > Intertidal zone... | reverse complement strand
TGGATGAAGTAAAGCCTGATGAAGTATACAATCTTGGGGCTCAATCACATGTAGCTGTCTCTTTCGAGAGTCCTGAATATACTGCAGATACTGTTGGAACAGGGGCACTAAGGATTCTTGAAGCTATTAGATTGTGTAAGCTAGAAAAGAAGACTAAGTTTTATCAAGCATCAACATCAGAGCTATATGGTGATGTAAGGGAATCCCCACAAAAGGAGTCCACTCCTTTTTATCCTAGATCTCCATATGGCGTAGCAAAACTATATGCGTATTGGATAACTGTTAATTATCGAGAAGCTTATGGTATTTTTGCGTGTAATGGAATTCTATTTAATCATGAGTCTAAATTAAGAGGTGAAACATTTGTTACAAGAAAAATTACATTAGGAATTTCAAGATCGATACTTGGGCTACAAGAAAACTTAATCCTAGGTAATCTTGATGCCAAAAGAGATTGGGGGCATGCACTTGATTATATAGAAATGCAGTGGTTAATGCTTCAACAGGAGAAACCTAATGACTATTGTATCTCCTCAGGAGTTCAATATTCTGTTAGAGAATTTATTGAGACTGCTTGCTCAGTTATAGGAATAAATATTTTATTTGAGGGTTCTGGGCTAGAAGAAAAAGGTTTTATTAAGAGTGTTGATGAAAAAATCCTCTTTTCATTTGTTGATCCTAAGAAAGTCAATACCAAGAACTTGATCAATAAAGAGTTAATTTCAGTAAGTAAAGAATTTTTTAGGCCAGCAGAAGTAGAAACTTTGCTGGGCGATTCCTCAAAAGCAATTCAGGAATTGGGTTGGACCCCGAAAATTTCATTTGAATTACTTGTCAAAGAGATGATTGAAAATGATTTAAGAAATTCTTGTTTGTGATTCTATGAGGGATATGACCTGATATTTAAAATTTATGTTGAGAAATATATATCAATACAGGGCGTTTATTCTGTCTACTCTTAAGGTTGAGTTTTTTTCCAGATATTCACGAAGTAAGCTAGGGTTTCTTTGGTCTATCATCAACCCTTTTCTTCAAGTTTTAATATATTCAATTATTTTTTCAGCTGTAATGCAAGCAAAAATAATAAATACAAGTAATGAATACTCATATGCAGTTTATCTCTTGAGCGGCATTATTGCTTGGAATCTATTTTACGAAATTATTATAAAACTGCTTAAGATTTTCTATACTTATGAAAGACTTATCAAAACATTTAATTTTCCAAAAATAATCTTACCAATTATTGTTGTTACAGTCGCAATAATTAATTTCATGATTACTTTTATTCCTGTATACATTGCATTCTTACTATTGGGGCATAATCCTAATGAGTATTTATACTGGTTACCAATTTTGATTTGTATAACAGCGCTTTATGCTTTTAGTTTAGGACTCTTATTTGGAGTACTTAATGTGTTTTTTAAAGATATTGAGCATATAGTTCCAATTTTGCTCCAATTTTTATTCTGGCTAACTCCAATTGTTTATTTCATTGATTTTGTTCCAAAATCAGTAAGTTTTTTGCTAGAAATGAACCCTATGTATTTAATAATAAATAGTTTTCATAATGTCCTTACTTTCAATAGTCCTCCAGATCAAAATTTTATAATGTATTTGGTATTTATCTGTTCTGGATTATTTATATTAGCACTTTATGTATTTAATAAAACTCAGAGAAATCTGACAGACTTATTATGAAGAAAGTTCTAGAACTTAAAAATTTATCAAAATATTTTTCCTCTGATGTTGGAATGTCTTCTTTTATCGCATGTTTCAAGAACAAAGAAGTTAATTACCATGCAACTAATTATGTAATTAGAAATCTAAGTTTTTCACTTCATGAGGGTGAATTAATTAGCATTATTGGCAAAAATGGAGCGGGGAAAAGCACAATTCTGAAGATTATTTCAGGTGTCACTCCTGAATCAGGAGGAGAGCTTACAACATTCGGAAGTATTTCTTCAATTCTTGAGCTTGGTGTTGGGTTTCATCCTGAGTTATCCGGTAAAGATAATGTAAAAAACTTGCTAACTTTGATATTAAAAGATGATAAAGAAATTACAGAAAAAATTAATCAAATTGAAATTTTTGCAGATATTGGAGATCATTTCCTGAGTCCTTATAAGTTCTATAGTACTGGTATGCAAGTACGTTTGGCTTTCTCTATGATTACAGCTTATAGACCTAACATTCTCTTAATTGATGAAGCGCTATCAGTAGGTGATAAGGCCTTTCAAGCAAAATGCATTAATAGAATTAAAAGTTTCATCAAAGCTGGAACTGGTGTTTTATTTGTATCTCATGATATTGAGGTTGTTAAAAAATTATCTGACAAGGTTATTCTGATAGATAACGGCGAGTTGCAATTCTTTGGAGATCCTGTGGAGGCGTGTTTACTTTATGAAAAAAATTAAATATGACTTTAAAAAATAACAATAAAAAAATTTTTAAATCTTCAGTTGAAGAAGAAAATTTTTTTCTTAAAAAACATATTAAATCCCTTCAAAAATTAAATGAGGAAATTTCTAAAGATAATGAAAAAATTTTCGATAGTTATAAAAAAATTTCTTTAAGCAGGTCATGGAGGTTTATTTCTTTTTTTCATTCTTTTACTAACAAATTTAAAAAGTTAAAGAAAAAAATTTTTACTAATAAAACTGATCAGAAACTTCAGAAGAAAACAAAACCAGAACTTTTAATAGATGTTACCCACATATATAAACATGACCATAAAACAGGTATTCAAAGAGTTGTTAGAGCTCTGATTGGTAGTTTCGAGGAATTACTCCCAAGTGAATATGCCCTAAAAACTATTTATCTTGAAAATGGTTTTTTCTATAACACAAAAAATAAGAAACTAATTAATGCTGAAAAAGGAGATATTTTTCTAGGTCTAGACTTTAATGCTTCGATAGTTAATTCAGCATTTCTATTAAATTATTGGAAAAGACACAATGGTGTAAAAATTTATTTCGTACTTTATGATCTCTTACCAATTCATTACCCTAATTGGTGGGGAGAAGATATTAGTTTTAAACATCTTCAGTGGGCAAAATACATCTTAGAAATCTCAGATAAGATTTTTTGTATTTCTGAAACTGTTGCAAAAGATTTAAGACAATTCAAGGAAAGATTTGATATATTTAATGAAGCTGATATTTCAACATTTAACTTAGGATATGATTTATCTAACAGTCTCCCAACTATGGGATTACCCTCAAATTACAAAATTCTGACTCAGGAAATAAATAATCACAATTCATTTTTAATGGTTGGTACTTTAGAGCCCCGAAAAGGGCATAATGATGTCTTATATGTATTTGAAGAGTTATGGGAAAGTGGAAATGATTCTATATTGGTTATTGTCGGTAAAAAGGGTTGGCTAATCGATAATTTAGTCCAAAGGATTAAAGAAAATAAATGGCTTAATAAAAAACTTTTTTACTTCAATAACGCTTCTGATGAATTTTTAGAAAAGCTTTATAGGTCTTGCGACTCTCTAATTGCAGCGAGTTATGCAGAAGGTTTTGGGTTGCCAATCATAGAGGCATTAAGTCAAGGATTGTCAGTGATTGCTAGAGATATTGAAATCTTCAGAGAAGTAGGAAAAGACAGTATTACTTACTTTGATTCAAGCGATTCTCTTAGCTATTTAATATCAAATTTTTGTGAAAATTCGAATATTAGACAAAGCAAATCAGATAAATTTTCAATTTATTCTTGGCAAGAAAGCGGGAAAGAAATTTTAACTCAGATATTGGGAGGTCAGCTAAATTGAGAAATAATATTAATCTAATCACTATAGTGACAGCCTGTTATAACGAATCTGAAAATATTGATACACTATACTCCAGAGTTTTGGATACTCTTCAGAAGAATTTAAATAATTTAAATTATGAATTCATCTTTATTGATAATGCTTCTACTGATAATACAGTTGATAAGATAAAGCAAATAATTAAGAAAGATAAAAATGTTAAGTTAATTGTGAATTCAAGAAACTTTGGACACATTCGTTCCCCATTCCATGCAATATTACAGTCAAAGGGAGATGTGACCATTTCTTTAGTTGCAGATCTTCAAGACCCTCCCGAAATGATTCCTCAATTTTTAGAAAGATGGAAAGAGGGAAATGATATTGTTTTGGGGATAAAAAAATCAAGCAAGGAAAACAGTTTAATGTTTTCTATAAGGAAAATTTATTACAGAATTTTAGCTAAACTTTCTGATATTGAAATTTATCAGAACTTTACTGGATTTGGTCTTTATGACAAAAGGGTTATTGATTCATTGAAACAAATGAGAGATCCATACCCGTTCTTTAGAGGAATGATCGCAGAAGTAGGTCTTAGTGTTTCACAAATTCAATATGATCAGCCGGTTAGGACCAGAGGTTTAACTAAAAACAACATATATACGCTTTATGACATTGGAATATTAGGAATAATCAATAATTCCAAAATCCCACTTAGATTAGCAATCTTTTTAGGCGGTATTTTTGGGGTGTTCAGTTTCTTAATTGGACTTGTTTACTTGGTAACAAAGTTACTTTACTGGGATACAATGGATATAGGTGTCGCTCCTATTATCATCCTTACTTCTTTTATGTTTTCAGCATTATTGTTATTTATTGGAATTCTTGGAGAGTATGTCGGCGCAATTTATACACAAGTTCTCGACAGACCCTTGGTATTTGAGAAAGAGAGAGTGAACTTTAAATAAAAAAATTTTTCTCTAATGTTGTCAAAATACAAACAATTTAATAGTCGACTTGATGAGAATCAATTTCTTTTTTTAGCTTTTCTATCTATTCTTTTTGGTTTCATAGTCTTATCCAATATTATAGATAGCGACTACTTTAATGATGATATTTACAATTATCAATTAAAAGGGACTCTTATAAATTTAGACAAGGATTTTTTAACATGGGCTAATGAAGTTAATAAGGGCTGGTTAGAATCTAGCGGGAGAATTTTTCCTATATCAACTTATTTAACATATTTTTACCTGGCTTTTGACGAAGTTAAAGAATATAAAACTTTTATTTTGTTTTTAATTCTTTCCAACATTTTTTTATTCTCCTACTTGGTTTATCAGATATCAGAGAGTAAAGTATTGTTTCTTTTTTTGCTTATTACCACTCCATTATTTTTTCAATATCGATATTACCATGATCCGATCTTATCATTCCATGGTATGTTGCAATTTCAATTCCTGTTTATTACTTTATCGTTAATAAGCTACGTTAAGTTTCTCAAGAGAAGTAACATTTTTTTACTAATTTCAAGCATAATTTTTTTTATAGCTTCAGCTCTGACTTATGAAATTGGATTTTTATTCTCCTTATTTTTTGTACCTATAACCTTAAACTATATATCCCCACCAGTTAATTACTTCACTGTTTTAAAAAAGGTTTCCCCCTTTTTTTTTATTTCAACAATTCTAATACTTGCAACTATTTATCTAAGAGAAAAAATAGGAATAACCGAGGGACCATATAGATTAGCAATTGACTATTTTTTAATATTAAAAACTAATTTCTATCAAAGCTTTTCAGTTTTACCTCTTAGCTATTTTTCTAGATCACCTTCGGGTAAATTTAATATTGAAAATATTGATTTTTACGTAATTTCTATTTCAGCAATAATCTTAATTTTTGTTTTGATAAGAATATTTAGTTTAAATATTACTGACAAGTCAAAGAATAGAAAATTGTTCTTCTTTGGATTACTTTTAATTTTAATCCCCGGGGTCCTAATATCGTTATCGCCAAAATTTCAGGGTAACTATGGAGCCATGAATAAGGTGAGATTTGGTCTTGCTTATCTTCCAATTTATATTGAAACTTTTGGTTTCTCATTGTTATTTGCTCTTTTGTCAAAAAAGTTCATCAATTCATCGCTTAGGAAAAGAATAATATTCACAGTCTTTTTAATTTTGGTACTAGTTTCTCATCATGTAAGCAATAATCATGTTATTTCCCAGGTAAATGGACAATATAAAGACTCCAGGGAAATCCTATCTATTTTTTTTGCAGACTACAAAAATTATTTCAAAGATAATGACATCATTTTAATCAACGGTGAGAGTCCAATTCATTCTTCAAATCTAGCAACAATGTATTCTGGAAGAAAAATTAAAGTTATCAATCACCCTTCTAAAGAAGAATTCAACTACGAGATAGAATATAGCTCTGATAATCAAAATGCGTTTGTTTTGTTAAAAAATCCCAAGAGTTCGAGTGATTTTTTCTTTTTTTCTAAAAAGAATGGCCATTGGAAAAATCAGAGTATGTCTAAAGATAAATACTCAAATAGTGAAATAATTATAACAAAATTTGAGGGCTTTTATCCCTGGGAGGGTCAAGAGGGAGAGTTTAGATGGGCCAAGAGGAATCCTAAACTTATTTTTTATAAAGATACTTTGAAAGATCAAAAGATAAATATTAAATTTATAGTGAATTCTCCAGTAAAAAGAGATTTAAAGCTCTTACTTAATGGTAGACAAATCTTTGACACAGAAATTTCGCAGAATAAGGGTCAACAAATAAATCTTGATATTCTACTTCAGACAGAGGCTAATTCGTTAGATTTTATAACCAACGGAGAACCTTATAATCCTCCTGGCCCTGATGAAAGAGCATTGTTTTTTACTCTAGAAAAATTCAGTTGGATAAAAAATGATCAATAGTACAAGAATCCAAAATTTATCCGCATATTTTTTTATTGCATTCATTGTTTCTGTGGTTTTAGTGTACTCATTCAATGTAAATCTAAGTGAGCTCGATCTTCCATTGAAGGACATTTATTCTCCTGGAGACGGAAGATTAACTATTGCAATGTTTAAAGTGGTAATTGAGGAAAGTTTTTTTTCTACTGTCGTCCCAAGTACAAATAGACTTTCAGCTCCGTTCGGATTTAATCTCTATGATTTTCCCCAACCTCAATTTTCAAATATGCTTTATGTAAAGTTATTGGGGCTTTTTTCTAAGGATCCCATAAAAGTTTTTAATACGTACTATTTGTCAACATATTTTTTAAATGCATTTGCGATGTTCTGGGCGCTTAGAAGATTTAGGGCCAACATATTCCTTTCGATTTCAGTTGCATTATTATTTACTTTCTTGCCTTTTCATTATTGGCGATTACCACACACTCTCTATTCAGGATATTTTTTTATCCCTATTTGGATTTATTATTTACTTCAACTTTGCAGAAGAAAGCCTTTATTTTTTAAGAGAAGACCTGATGATAAATATCAATTTGATTTCTCTAAATTCAATATTAAATTAGCTATTGTTCTAGTTCTATCATCATTGTGGAATTTTTATTACACCTTCTTTTTTACTGCTTTGATTTTATTTGTACTTGTTTCAGAGATAATTTACAGAAATGGAAAACAAAAAATATTATCTTCTTTGTTTTTTTTAACACTAACTGTAATGCCCTTTTTCTTGAACATGGTCCCATATGCCTTTTACCAGTTTCAAAATGGAGAAAACTATCAGGTTGCTCAGAGAAGCCCGGTATCTGCTGAATCCCTTGGAACAACTATGGCCACAATTGTATTGCCTCAGATGGATCATAATATAGGTAAATTTGATAAATTAGGGAGAAGCTATGCATTAAATTCTGCAATTTTCAATGAAAGTAATGACGGTATTCTTGGGGTTTTTGGAGCTTTAGGTTTTTTAGCTCTTATTTTTATTGTTTTTTTTAATAATAAGTTTTCTAAAATATTATCCAAACTATCGCAATTTAATCTCCTAACATTTCTAATTTCAACAGCTGGTGGAATGGGCACTATATTTGCCTTTCTTGTTACTCCCCAGATAAGAGCCTATAACAGAATGAGCATGTTTATTGCTGCAATTTCTTTTATTGCATTTACGATAATCTTAAATCATTATCTTAGACAGAAAAATAGGTCTTTTAAACATTTCTTTATTGCCGCAGTTTTTATATTGGCTATTGGTTTATTTGATTTAATTCCAAAAAAATATAATTTAGAAACTATAGAAGCACATAAGAAAGAGATAATTTCTGACAAGGAATTTATTAATCGTATTGAGTCAAATTTCGACCCAAATAACTCAAATGTTAATATTGCACAAATTCCTTACATTGACTTTCCTGAGAGTCCAGGTTTAAACTTGATGGGAAATTATGAACAGTTTCAGGGTTATATTCATAGTAAATTTTCAAATTGGTCATTTGGTTCAATGAGAGGAAGAAAGGCAGATACTTGGTGGAAATCTCTATCCAATAAATCAATTGAAGAGCAGATTGATATTTTCAAGGAAGGTGGTTTTTCTGGTCTTATGATTAATAAGAATGGCTATAAAGACAATGCTTACTCTATAGAATCTAGAATCACTAAGAAGCTTGGATATGAACCGATAAGAAGTATAAATAAAAAGCTTTTATTTTATAAATTAAGTCCAACTGGTAATAAAATCCATCTCCCTCCTATTTTCTCTGGTTTTTATGACTGGGAAGGTGAACCAGGGAAATTCAGATGGGCCAGAAAGAAATCCAAAATTCATTTGTTTAATGGCTCGAGAAAAAAGATAGAGAGAAAAATAAGCTTTGAATTTGGAACTTTAAAGGATAGAAAAATTGAAGTTTTTTTTAATCATTCTCTTATTGATAGTTTTTATTTGAAAAAGGGAGGAAACGTTAAAAGAAGTTATGATTTGCAATTAGAATTAGATGATAATTTGGTTGAATTCAAGACCGACTCATGGGCGTCTAGACCTGGTGGTGATGACAGAAGAAAGCTTACTTTTAGTTTAAGCAACTTTATTTATGAATAAATTTCCAAATATTTATTTACAAGTTTCATTGCTTTGTTTTTTAACTTATATTATCTTAATGCTTGTCTATGATGCGCCTTTCGACCAGCTAGATCTCACTTTTAATAATCAATATTCTCAAGTTGATGCAAAGAATGCGATTGCAATCTTTAAATTGATAATTGAGGAAAGTTTATTTTCTACTGTCGTACCAAGTACAAATAGACTTTCAGCTCCGTTCGGATTTTCCCTGAATGACTTTCCTGTCCCACATTTTTCCAATCTACTCTATATAAAATTTCTGGGTCTTTTTTCCGACGACCCTATAAGAGTATTTAATATCTACTATTTAACTACATTTTTCCTGAATGCCCTTGGAATGTTCTGGGTCTTAAGAAAGTTTCGTATTCATGTGTTTTTGAGTACAGCAATAAGTCTAATATTTGCCTTTTTGCCATTTCATGAACAGAGATTGGGACACATTTTGTATACAGGTTATTTTTTTATACCTATTTGGATATATTTTTTATTGCAGCTATACAAAAAAAAACCTTTATTCTTTTCTCGAATAGATATTAGTGGATACAAATTTGATTGGTCTAGAAGAAATAAGCTTTTAATATCAATTTTATTACTTTCTTCAACATGGAATTTTTACTATACATTTTTTCTAGCCGCACTTATAGGGCTGACTTTATTGTCAAATCTTATTCTGAGGAAAAGTAAATATCACTTAATCTCAACATTGATTTTCTTTGCTATATCTGTTGGCCCTGTAGTTATTAATATGATTCCTTTTCAGGTGCATAATATTGAGAATGGTAGAAATTATCTTGTAGGCCATAGAGCCCCAATTGAAAGCGAATTATTCGCATTAAAGTTATCAGCATTACTTTATCCTGATAAAGGACATAGACTGAGTCAATTTTCTGAGTTTAGAGAGAGTTATGATGAATCATTAGAAACTATTTATAAATTAATACCTCCATATAGTGGGGCATATCTTGGTATTGCTGGAATAGCTGGTCTTTTAATATCAGTATCTGCTGTTTTGATTGGTTTTAAGAGAAATAACTCTATCATAAGAACAATATCCCAATTCAATTTGTATTTATTTCTTCTCGGCACCTTAGGTGGAATAGGTTCGATTATTGCTTACTTAGGCATTCCTGAAATTAGAGCTTACAATAGAGTAAGTATTTTCATAGCCTCGGCTTCATTGGTTGTATTGGCAATTTTCATTAATGAGAAATCGAGGAAAATGCATATAAATAATTTTTATTTGATGCTCTTTTCAATATTTCTCAGCTTCTTGGCAATTCTTGATACGGTAACGCCATCTAGCAACCTAAGGATTGACCAAAAATCTAAAAAAGAGTTTATTTCTGATCAGAAGTTTATATTAAATATTGAGAAACAATTTTTAAATACGAGTCAAGAGGTAAGTATTGCTCAATTACCCTTCATTCCTTACCCTGAAAATGGCCCATATGAAAACATGAAGGACTATGAGCAATTTCATGGATATATTCATAGTAGGAAAATTAGGTGGTCATATGGAGTAATCAAGGGAAGAGAGGGCGATACCTGGTGGAAATCTTTTAGTGATAAGTCATATCAAAATCAAATTAAGACTCTTCAAGATGCTGGTTTCTCAGGCCTTCTAATTAATAGAAATGGTTACAAGGATAATGGAAGAGAGATTGAAGCTTTTATTTCAGAATTTCTCAATGTCAAACCGCTAATAAGTAACAATGAAAAACTATCATTCTTCAAGTTAAATCCGAAATTAAAAAATCTGCAAATTCCTCCCACATTCATCGGCTTTTACCCTTGGGAAGGACCCCGGGGACAGTTTAGATGGGCGGGCGAAGGCCCTAGAATATTAATTTACAACTCAGAAAATAAAAATGATAGTAAGAAACTCTCTTTTGAAATAAATTCACTTAAAGAACGAATGGTAGATATCTATTTTAATAATGAGTTAATAGATAGTTTTTTAATTGTTCCAGGTAGAAAGATTTATAAAAATTATTCTATCAATGTTTCACCTGGTAAAAATATTGTTGAGTTTAAATCTGATGTAAGAGCTGCAAAACCTAGTGGAAAGGATTATAGAAATTTATCCTTTAGTATAGAGAATTTTAATTATGAGTAGCAATAAGAAAGTAATTCTTATTATTGGCATAGAAGGGTTTGTCGGTAAAAATTTAACAAGCAAATTCGAGTCTTGTAATTATGATATTTACGGCACTTCTCTCACCAAAGAAAGTGAGAAAGTATTTAGATGCGATATTAGGAATAAAAATGATTTAATAAGAGTTTTTAAAAAAATTAAACCAAACTATATTTTTCATCTAGCAGGCGTTTCCTCACCAGCTCATTCTAAGAAAAAGGAAATTTATGAAATCAATACTCTTGGAGTTATTAATCTAATGGAGGCGATACTTGCCGCTGAATTGAATCCTGAAAAAATTTTAATATCTAGTAGTGCAAGTGTATATGGCAATCAAACTAAAGGTGTATATGATGAGACTTTAACTTGTGATCCCGTTGATGACTATGGCATGAGTAAGTTTCTTTTGGAGGAAATAGTAAAGAATTACTTTTTAAAGTTAAATATTATTCTAATACGACCATTTAATATTATCGGAATAGGACAGAGTGATGATTTTGTAGTTCAAAAGATAGTCTCACATTTTAAAAACAAAAAAAAGGTAATTGAGTTGGGAAATATAGAGGTTGAAAGAGAGTTTAATGATATCGAGTATGCTTGTGAAAGTCTGAAAAGGTTGGCTCTTTCAGAGCATTGTTGCCTGATAGTGAATCTTGCTTCAGGTAGAACTATATCAATAAAACATATCCTTGAAGAAATGCAAGATATATCTGGATATATAATAAAAGTTAAGACTAATCAGAGTTTGATTAGAAAAGATGAAATATGGAGACTATCTGGCTCCTCAGCGAAACTAATAAGATTAATTGGCACCATAGAGCAAAAGCCGTTGAAAGAAACCCTTAATGATATGTATCTTTATAATTCAAATTCATGATTATTGGTGTTGATGCCAGATCACTATCTAACAAAACTAATGGCATTGGAAGATATACATTTGAGCTATTAATAAGATTGACTAACGTCAAAAAATACAAATGGATAATCTTCGCAGAAAAACATAGCGCTATAGAAGGTATACCATCTAGAGCCAATATAAGAATTGAAATATTAGAGTCAAAAAATAAAATTCATAAACAGTTTAATTATCATCTTCTTATTCCAATAAGATTAAAGAAATTAAAGTGTGATATTTTTTGGTCACCAGCACATACTTTCCCGTTATTTATTTCCAGTAAGATCAAAAAGATATTAACTATTCACGATCTAGTTTGGAAAAATTTTCCTAAAACCATGGCAATTTTCTCAAGATATATTGAATCATTTTTGATGCCGATTTCAATAAAAAAAGCAGATGAAATTATTACTGATTCTTTGGCAATTAGAGGCGAAATAATCGAAAATTTTCCTAAGTTCAAAAGAAAAATAAGTGTTATTTATCTAGCACCTAAAAGTTTTATACCAAAAATTCAAAGAACAACTAAAACCATTCTTTTTGTTGGAACATTTGAACCAAGGAAAAACTTACCTAGACTAATAAATGCTTTTTGCGGTCTTTCAAATGAAATTAAAGATGATTTTGAATTGAAGTTAGTCGGCAATAAAGGGTGGGGGCCTAGAATAACTATTCCTAGTAATAATAATATAAATATGGTAGGTTGGGTTAGTGATGCTGATCTAGAAAAACTTTATCAAGAAGCTTATTTGTTGGCCATGCCCTCGCTTTATGAGGGTTTTGGCCTGCCCCTTGTTGAGGCTATGGCGAGAGGTGTTCCAGTTTTAACTTCAAATACTTCGGCAATGGCAGAAATCGTTGGAGATGCAGGTATTTTAATAGATCCAAATAGTGAAGAGTCGATTACGAATGGACTCACAAAAATCTTATCT
>Ga0181572_10002602_pt1 | contig 12805 bp, 10 predicted proteins | sample 101ome_26_FD_133004 | JGI IMG/M metagenome (GOLD analysis project Ga0181572, IMG submission 133004) | Coastal salt marsh microbial communities from the Groves Creek Marsh, Skidaway Island, Georgia - 101408AT metaG (megahit assembly) | ecosystem: Environmental > Aquatic > Marine > Intertidal... | reverse complement strand
TCAGGATGAGGTCATCGATAACATCGGGACGATCGCTCGGTCGGGCACCAAAAAGTTCCTTCAATCGATAAGCGGTGACGCCAAAAACGACGCCAACCTCATCGGCCAATTTGGCGTGGGTTTTTATTCTGCGTTCCTGGTTGCGCATCGCGTTGAATTAACCACACGCCGGGCCGGCACAGCGGCAATCGAAGGCGTACGGTGGATATCCGATGGCGAGGGTGAATACACCATCGAAACGGCGGAGGTTTCCGATCGGGGCACGATGATCACCCTGCACCTTCGTGACGACGACCGAGAATTTCTCGAGGACTACCGTCTGCGAGGCATTATCAGCCGCTACTCCGATCACATCTCGCTGCCGATTCAGATGAAGTCGACAGACGAAGAGAAAAAGGACGAATGGGAGGCGGTCAACAGCGGATCAGCGCTTTGGTCCCGCGCAAAGAGCGACATCACCGAAGAGGAGTACACGCGGTTCTATCAAACCCTGACCTACGATAACGACGCGCCCATCGCCACGCTGCATAACCGCGTCGAGGGCACACTTGAATACACCTCTCTTTTCTTCATCCCGAAAAAAGCGCCTTTTGATCTTTGGGATCGAGACCAGCGCCATGGCATCAATTTATACGTTCGTCGAATCTTCATCATGGACGACTCCAAGTATCTGATGCCCTCTTATCTGCGGTTCGTGCGCGGCGTTGTCGATGCCGCCGATCTTCCCCTGAATGTCTCGCGTGAGTTTCTGCAGAACAACAAGGATATCGACCGCATTCGCTCTGCTTCTATCAAAAAGATCCTGTCCGAACTTACCAGGATGGCTGAAAAAGAGCCTGAGCAATATGCTGATTTCTGGAAAGAGTTTGGCAAGGTGCTCAAAGAGGGTGTAGTCGAAGACCATGATAACCGGACGCTGATCTCGGATCTCTTGCGGTTTAACTCCACCCGATCTGAGGGTGCCGAGCAAAAAGAATCGCTCGCCGGCTACTTCAAGCGCATGCCGATGAAGCAAAAGGCAATCTATTACATCACCGCCGACTCACACAGTGCCGCAAGCACGTCACCGCACCTCGAGATTTTCCGTAAAAATAACGTTGAAGTCCTGCTGCTGAGCGACCCGGTCGACGAGTGGTTGGTCTCTTCCTTGAATCAATACAAGGACAAACCCCTGAAGTCGGTCTCGAAAGGCGCGTTGGATCTCGATGAATTTGCCAGCGACGAAGACAAAAAAGCCAACGAAGATAAAGCCAAAGGGCTCACGGGCTTAACAGAAAAAATGCAGACGCTATTGGGTGAGAAAGTCAAAAGCGTCCGCGTGAGCCACCGGCTGACGGATTCACCTGCCTGTTTGGTTGCCGATGAAAACGATTTGGGGGGCAATCTGGAGCGCATCCTTCAGGCGATGGGGCAATCAGCTCCAGAAGCCAAGCCGATATTGGAGATCAATCCCGACCATCCGCTGATTCGCCAGCTGGAGCCGTCCCACGCCCAACTCGAAGAGTGGACGCGAGTCTTGTTTGACCAAGCGGCTCTAAGCGAGGGTGCGCCACTGCCTGAGCCTGCGGCTTACGTGCAACGCGTCAATCAACTGCTCACCAAAGCCGCTTTAAGCGGTCTTTAAGGCAAATCAGATAGAGATGGCACCGGTCTTATGAGCGGCCGGTGCCTCTTGCTCACTTCGCCGGCGGCATTAACTCTCGAGAATCGGCGACCCAGTCGAGGGCGCCAGCCAAATCAGGGATCGATTCGCCGTTTTGATCGACGCAGTTGCGTCCAAAAACCAGCGCATCCGACACCGATCCTGTCGGCCCCACGCGGCTGTAATCGAACACGATACTGCGGGAAATTCTGGCGCCGCTTTCGAGATAGCAGCCAGTGCCTACCCAAGTGGGGCCGTAGATCTGAACGCCAGGCTCGATGCAGGATGCCGAACCGATATAGACCGGCCCTTCAACCCGAACTTCGTCCCAGTCAATCTTGACATTAAGTCCGGTCCATATTTTGGGCCGCACCTCGATGCCGGGCATCTCTACGCCCCTGAGGCGCCCACGCATCATCTGTTGGTTAGCCTCCCAATAATCGCTGAGCTGGCCGATATCGATCCAATTAAACGGCGACTCAATGGCGTTGAAAGCCAGGCCTTTCTTAAGAATAAGCGGGAACAACTCGGAACCGATATCAAAGTCTTGATCTTTGGGGATCAGATCAATAATGCTGGGCTCGAAAATATAGATGCCGGTATTGACCAGTTGTGAACGGGCCTCGTCGACGGATGGCTTCTCCTGAAAGGACTGGATCCGCCCGCTTGAGTCACAAACCACCACACCATAGTTGGGCACCCGGTCTCGAGGCACCTCGCGCACGACAATGCTCGCTGCTGCACCTGACTGCCAATGCTTTCGCAACACCGCCGACAGATCAAGATCGATCACGGCATCACCGCAAACCACCAGAAAGGTGTCGTCGAAAAACCCACCAAACTCCTGAATTCGTTTGATACCACCGGCGGAGCCCACCGGGGAGGCAATCGTCTCGCCGCCCTCCAGATGACCCTCAAAGGAATAGCCGATTTGAACACCCCAGCGACGGCCGTCGCCAAAATAGCCTTCGATAGCGGGCGCCAAATGGCTCACATTGACCATGATTTGGTCAAAGCCATGTCGGGCCAGGTGCTCTACCAAATACTCCATGACGGGCTTGCCCAGCACCGGAATCATCGGTTTTGGCATCGCATGGGTGAGCGGTCTTACCCGCGTCCCCTTCCCCGCGGCGAGGATCATGGCTTTCATGGCGTCATCCCGGTTCTCCAGCCGAAAGTCTAGCGCCTGTACGAAGCATAAGCCACGACCCATTAAGCTGCCCGAGCGCTACGGCCGAGCGCTTGCCGCAGCCCCTCATCAGGCGACTTGCGCCGGGGCCACCACCTCACTGGGTCTTGAGGTGAAACAGATCTCACCTTCACGCACATCCGCAACAATCGTATCCCCGGGTCCGAAACGACCAGAGAGAATCTCCTGAGCTAACGGATTTTCCAAATGAATCTGGATGGCCCGTTTCAAAGGTCGCGCCCCGTAGACCGGATCGAAGCCTGCCTCTGATAGTCGATCAATCGCCGCAGGGGTCACGCTCAACGCCAAATCACGCGCGGCCAGGCGGCTTTCCAGAGTGGCCACTTGGATACGGGCGATATCGTGCAGTTGCTCCCGGGCCAGAGGATGGAAGACCACCATATCATCGACCCGGTTGATGAATTCCGGTCTGAAATGCTGGCTGACCACCGTCATGACCACACGCTTCATCTCATCATAGTGCGCTTCGCCTGCCAATTCTTGAATTCGATCAGACCCCAGGTTGGAGGTCATTACAATGACAGTATTGCGAAAATCGACGGTACGCCCCTGTCCATCAGTCAAGCGGCCATCATCCAACACCTGCAGCAGCACGTTGAACACATCCGGATGCGCCTTCTCGACCTCATCCATCAAAATGACCGAATAGGGTCGGCGACGCACGGCTTCCGTGAGGTAACCACCTTCTTCATAACCCACATAGCCCGGAGGCGCGCCAATCAATCGCGCTACGGAGTGCTTTTCCATGAACTCCGACATGTCGATGCGAACCATGGATTCTTCCGTATCAAAAAGAAAAGACGCGACCGCTTTTGAGAGCTCCGTCTTTCCAACACCGGTCGGTCCGAGGAACAAAAAAGAACCATAGGGTCGGTTAGGATCGGACAGCCCGGCGCGGGAGCGTCGAATGGCATCAGACATCGCCCGAATCGCCTCGTCCTGCCCGATGACGCGCTTGTGCAATTCGGATTCCATTCGCAGCAGCTTTTCCCGCTCCCCTTCGAGCATCCGCGAGACGGGAATACCGGTCCATCGGGCAATGACCTCGGCAATTTCCTCATCGGTCACTTTGTTGCGCAACAATTTGGCATCGCCGGAGGATTCATGATCCTGAGCATCCACCAGCTGTTTTTCAAGCTCGGGTATTCGCCCGTATTGAAGCTCTGACATTCTCGCAAGATCGCCCGCACGACGCGCCGCCTCCACTTCGTTGCGCGCCTGATCCAGCGATTCCTTGACGTGCTGACTTCCCTGCACGGCGGCTTTTTCAGCCTTCCAAATATCATCGAGATCCGCATATTCGCGCTCGATATCGCCGATCTCTTTCTCAAGAGCCGTCAAGCGTTTCTTAGATGCCTCATCGGTATCTTTCTTGACCGCCTCGCGCTCAATCTTGAGTTGAATCAACCGCCTATCCAGTCGATCCATAGACTCCGGCTTTGAGTCGATCTCCATGCGAATGCGGCTCGCCGCCTCATCAATCAGATCAATAGCCTTGTCCGGTAACTTGCGATCGCTGATGTATCGATGCGAAAGCGTAGCGGCCGCCACGATAGCGGGATCGGTGATATCGACACCATGGTGGACTTCATATTTCTCCTTAAGCCCTCGCAAAATAGCGATGGTGTCCTCGACATCAGGCTCGCCCACCAGGACTTTCTGAAATCGCCGTTCGAGAGCGGCATCTTTCTCGACGTACTTCCGATACTCATCAAGTGTGGTGGCGCCAATGCAGTGCAACTCTCCCCGCGCAAGCGCGGGCTTGAGCATATTGCCCGCATCCATCGCGCCATCGGCTTTTCCTGCGCCAACCATGGTATGCAGTTCATCGATAAAGAGAATAACCTGTCCTTCCTGCTTGCTGAGATCGCTCAAAACTGCTTTTAACCGTTCTTCAAATTCACCGCGGAATTTCGCGCCGGCGATTAAAGAACCCATATCCAACGCCAGCACCCGCTTGCCGCGAACACCTTCCGGCACTTCACCATCGACAATCCGCTGCGCTAATCCCTCAACGATAGCCGTCTTGCCTACGCCAGGTTCGCCGATAAGCACGGGATTGTTTTTTGTGCGGCGCTGCAGCACCTGAATCGTTCGTCTAATCTCCTCATCTCGGCCAATCACCGGATCGAGGCGACCCTGCTCCGCCCTTTGGGTGAGATCAATGGAATATTTTTCCAGGGCATTGCGCTGTTCTTCGGCGTTCGGATCACTGACGGCCTCACCGCCGCGCATGTCTTCAATCGCCTTCTCGACGGCTCCTTTCACGACGCCGGCTGCCCGCAGGGTCTCAGCTAATTTATTGCCGTCCTGCAAAACAGCGAGGATAAAAAGCTCGCTCGAGATAAACTGATCACCACGCTTTTGCGCAAGCTTGTCGGTCAGGTTCAAGGCCCGCGCCAGATCATTAGAGATCTGCACATCACCGCCGGTGCCTTCTACCTTTGGGAACCCATCAATGATTTCTCCCAAGCGCGATCGCAGCGCCTGCGTATTGGCGCCCGATCGCGTCAAGAGCGATCGCGTGCTGCCGCCCTCTTGATCAAGCAGTGCGACCATCAGGTGTGCCGGCTCTATAAATTGATGATCCCGACCCAGGGCTAGGCTTTGCGCGTCTGCCAGTGCCAACTGGAATTTAGTTGTCAGTTTGTCCATTCGCATCTTGGATTACTCCTTCGAAAAAACGAGCAGCCGTTTCACGGACTGCCAGAGGCTTTCTGTTTTACCTTATTGAATATGGGGGTAAACTGGCGTTAATCAAGCCAGGACCGAGACACTTCGTACAAGGGTTGGCCCGTCCGACGCTGTTGCTGGCTTTTTCTGAACTGCGAGATTAACGAATCGACCGTCACAATGATGGACGCTACGCCCAACCCAGATGAAATTGACCGGCAGGTGCGCACCGCACTTCAAGAAGATGTCGGTACCGGCGATCTGACTGCAAATCTGGTACCTGACGGCGAATATGCAAAAGCAACCTTAGTCAGTCGTGAGAACGCGGTGGTGTGCGGAAACCCATGGATCGAGGGCGTCTTTCGAATACTTGATCCTACGATCTCTGTCGATTTTTACCGAGCGGACACCGATGAGATCGGGGCGGGAGATACCTGGTGCGTCATTTCGGGCCCGGCTCGAAGCATATTAACCGGGGAGCGAAGCGCTCTGAACTTTGCGCAGCTCCTGTCCGGTACCGCGACGGCCACCCGTGCAATGGTTAGGGCGATTGCCGGCACCAAGGCCGTCCTTTTGGATACCCGCAAAACGATCCCGGGCCTGCGACTCGCCCAGAAATACGCGGTGCGGTGCGGCGGTGCATCGAACCACCGCATCGGTCTTTACGACGGCATCCTTATCAAAGAGAACCATATTCGGGCTGCGGGATCCATCGGGGCCGCGGTAAGCGCTGCGTTGACACAAAGCAAGGCGTGCAAATTAATCGAAGTCGAGGTTGAAAATCTCGACGAGCTTAAGGAGGCGCTCGCGGCCGGCGCGCCGCGGATTCTCCTTGATAACTTCTCTTTGGATGAAATGCGGGCGGCTGTTCGGCTTACTAACGGGCAAGCCCAACTTGAGGCATCAGGCGGTGTGACTATCGACTCCATACAGGAAATTGCCGCAACGGGGGTCGATTTTGTTTCCTGCGGACAAATCACCAAGGATGTCCGCGCTACCGATCTTAGCCTTCAGTTCGCCTTCGGGAGCGATGCCTCCAACCACTGATTCAGTTGTTCAGCAGTTACAGGCCCCACATGAGATTTGCGCAGCTCGCCGTCTGGCGAAAGCAGGAACGTGGAGGGCAATCCCTTCAGCGGCTCGAGCGGTATGATCGGCTCATCGCCAATCAAGAGAATGGGGTAATTAATCTTGAACTCTTGCGCAAACGAGCGAATCTGCTCAGTGGGCGTTTTTTCAAAGGCAATGCCAAGAATCTCCACCGTCTCCTGATACCTTTCACGAAACGCGATCAACTCAGGAATTTCTCGAACACACGGGCCGCACCAAGTGGCCCAAAAGTTCACCACCACCCAACGACCGCGATAGTCCGATGCCGAGCGGGTCTCGCCTATCAGATCGGTTAGCGTGAAATCAACGACGACCGGCAGCGCCTCGCCAGCAACGCTTTTGCCCGCTCCCCAACACAGCATCACGACCCCGAGAAGCAAACGGATTCTTTTATCAACCCGCCAGACCCCAAAAAAGGTTCGATCAGACACGCCCGCCCTCCTTGTTACGATCTGACGACTCGTTTTCGAGCTCGTCCTCCTTATCCACTCCACACAGAAGCGTCACTGATTTGTACCTCCAAATCGCCAGCCATCATCCAAGCGCCCGAAAGATTCGCACCGCTCAAGTCCGCGCCGTCCAATACGGCAAAACGTAGATCGGCGTTCGACAGTACCGCATAAGCAAGGCGAGCGCCGCGCAAATCGGCGCGCCGCAAAATCGCGTTATCCAATCGAGCGCGAGGATCGTAAAGACAGGTCAACTCCTTTACCTTCTGACGCTCTTCGCTTGTAAATGTTGTGGCATAAGCCATCTGATGAAAAAACTTGCTCACGCGAGGGTGACTCTGCAGAGCCAGGTCCGCTTGGCAGAGAATGGCATCGGTAAGATTCGCGCCGATCAAGCACGCTCGACTCAGTCGAGCGCCGGTCAGATCAGCGCCAGACAGGTCCACACCGCTTAGATTTGCATCCTCGAGATTCGCATACGCCAAATTCGCTCCCGAGAGAGACGCTTCTCTGAGATCAAGATCTGAAAGATCGGCACCCTCGAGGTTGCTACCCCTCTCGACTGGCGTTTCGATCGATTTCAGATTTCGCTGCTGTGGCATGAGAGAATCCCTTAAGGAGCGGCATGCGCTAGGCATCTATCCAAACGCCAGACCAAACGCCAGATTGCAAACAAAGTCGCGCAGAATATATTGGAGCCGATCCAGCGAATGTACACCTATTCAACTAAGATGAAACGGCGATGACGCGTTTCTTTAAATCCAGTATGCTTTGCATTAAAGTGTCTGGCTGAGTGCATTTTAAATTCAGAATGTTCTGATATACGAGGTTGCGATAATGAAACGAACAGCGGCCACCTTGCTTGGAATCTTGTCGCTTGTCTCAATTGCTTTTGCAGATGGTCCTCCTGAGGGAGGAGATGCGAAAGCATGGTGTGAAGCAAATCAGAATGCATGTGTGACCTGGTGCGAATCTCATCCCGATCACGAGATTTGCAAAGAGCCAGAGTGTGATTAGCGTACTGATCTGAATGGGGCTCTCGTAAAGCTGCAGAGTCGAACTTTGAAGGCCCCATGTGTACTCGATGTTGCAAACAAAACCATAGGAGAATCACTTTGAAAACCACAAAAATCATCGTTGGGGGCTTGCTGAGCATCGCCCTTTTGGGACCGGTCTCTGCCGATAACAAACCGGTAGGCATCTGGGGTGACCAGATGGCCGTAAGCGTGAAGCACAACGGCAAGGCGACGGACATTACCCGAAATCAGGACAACGGCAATACCGTCAATCCGGCCTTTGCAAAAACATCACGCCCGTGCCCGCCCTTTTGCATTCAGCCGTCTGTGCTGGCACCGGGTGTTGAGACGATCGCCGAGCGCGAGCTGATGGATTACGCCGCAAAAATGAGCAACGGTGACTCCTCAATCGTCGTCATTGACTCACGCACGCCAGACTGGGTGGCCAAAGGCACCATCCCAAGCGCAATTAACGTCCCATGGACAAAACTGAACCCGGCCAAAGGCGCGACGCCTATCGATATTGCCGAGATCATGCAGTCCGTCTTTAACGTTAAGGAAAGCGAAGGGCTGTTTGACTTCTCGGAAGCCAAAACCGCCGTCATGTTCTGCAATGGCATGTGGTGTGGTCAGTCACCGAACAATATCGCGAACCTTCTGAAGTTCGGATACCCAGCTCACAAAATTAAATGGTATCGAGGCGGTATGCAGGATTGGGAGATCCTAGGTCTGAGCACTGCAAAGCCGTAAGCGCGCAGCAAAACAAAACAAAAAAGCGGGGCTCTTGCCCCGCTTTTTTATAGCTTAAAAATACTCCGGCCTTAGTTTTAAGGTGCCAGCCAAATAAGCGAAGCCATTCGACCGCAGGTGCCCTGCCGCCTGTAGGAAAACCATCGCCTGGCATCGCTATAGGTGCACAGGTTGCTGGCCGCGACGAACCCCACGCCTGCTCTTCGTAATCGCGATACGATCAATCCAGGCAGGTCTGCGAGAAATCTATCCTTAGAAGGCGCAAAATACTTCTCATCTGTCGGGTCCTGCACCAGCTGGTGTTTTACCTCTTCCCCGATCTCAAAATAGTTGGGTCCGATAGTCGGCCCTACCCAGGCGAGAAGATCGCCGGGACTTGCCGGAACAGCCTTCACGCCCTGCTCCACAATGCCCCCAGCCACGCCCCGCCAGCCGCCGTGCAAGAGCCCAACGAACTGACCCGAGCGGTCCGTCAGAAAGATTGGCGCACAGTCAGCGGTCAATACGGCGGCCACCATCCCTTTTTTTGTGGTGAATGCCCCATCCGCTGAATGGGCCGACGGACCAGAATCAATATTGATTACGGTCGTGCCATGAACTTGATCCAACCAAACCGGCTGCTCCGGAAGCGAAAGATCAGCCATCAAATCGGCTCTATATTGGCTGACCCGATCCGGCTCATCCTCCACGTGCTCGGCAAGGTTAATGCCGTCATAAGGGCGTTCGGGCGCACGAGCGCCACGCTCAGTGGTAAACGCGCGCACCCAGCGAGGCGCTGGCCAATGTGGTGAAACCCATTGAAAGGACTCTGCCGTCATTTTTGAACCCCACTGTCCCGCCGCAACACGGTCAACAGACCGTCAAAGTCCGCAGGGGGTGGACTAACCCAACTGAGCAGCTCACCGGTCACAGGATGTGTGAAGCCCAGCATCGTAGCGTGCAGCGCCTGGCGCCTGAACGCGGAGAGGGTTTCCATCACGTTCGCCGATGCCCCCGAGGGAAACCGGACGCGATCGCCATAAATAGGGTCACCGACAAGAGGGAATCCTAGATGCGCCATGTGCACTCGAATCTGATGGGTGCGACCCGAATGTAACTTCAACGCAAGGTAGGTATGCGCATGGAAGCGCTCGAGAATCCGATAGTCGGTTAGTGCTGGCTTGCCCTGGTCCGTGACCGCCATCTTGATTCGGTCTCGTGGATGACGTCCGATCGGCGCATCAACACGTCCACCGCTGATCGGCGTACCGTTCACCACTGAGAGGTACTCCCGTTGTACGTCGCGATGTTCCAGCGCCCGAATCAGCGCCCCACGCGCTGCTTCAGTCAACGCAACCACTAAAAGTCCACTCGTATCCTTATCGAGTCGATGAACCACTCCGGCGCGCGGCAGTTGGGCGGTCTGCGGGTAGCGATGAAGAATGCCGTTGGCCAATGTACCCGTTGAGTTGCCCGCGCCCGGATGAACAACCAGGCCTGCCGGTTTGTCGATGACCACGACATGGTCGTCTTCAAACACCACCGACAACGGAACCGGTTGAGGCACCCAACTCGACGGCTCGACGACAGGAAGGTCGAGCGTCAGTATTTCGCCACCACGCACAGGGAGTCGGCCATGGGGGACCGAGTTGTTAAGCAAAATCCGGCCTTCCTTTAGCCAAACCTGAAGCTGCGAGCGCGAATAAGGTGGGAACACCTCCGGCAGCACCTTGTCCAGACGATCCCCCGCTGATGACTCGGGCACCGCTCCGGCGATAATCTCCTCTGCTTCCTCCATCTTGTTCCGAGGACCTTTCTTATTAACAAGTGGTCCGAAAGTATAATAGTCGCATGCTAAGTCGTGCCTACCAAAAGGCCGAAGCCCTGCTTCGGTTCGCCTGGCGCATTGCCATAATCGGGGCGCTAGCCGGCTGCTCCGTGCTGGAAGTACAGGACGAGACCGCAGGCTGGACCGCCGATGAATTTCTGGACGAAGGGCAGAAGCACATGGCGGCGAGCGATTGGCCAAGCGCTATTGCAACCTACCGAAAAATGTTAGGCCGTTTTCCATATGGCCAAAATGCAGAACAGGCACAACTGGATATGGCCTACGCCTATCTGAAAAATGACGACCGCGCCCTTGCGGTATCCGGGGCTGACCAGTTCATCCGGATGCATCCCACGCATCCCAACGTGGATTACGCCTTTTATCTGAAAGGACTCGCCCTGTTTAGACCGCCGGAGGGCTGGATCGACACCCTATCTGGCGTGAATCCCGCGAGCAACGATATCGCGCCGATTCAAGAAGCGTTTCTGGCCTATCAGGAATTGATCACCCGCTTTCCGGACAGTCGGTATACCCCGGACGCTCGAAGGCGCCTGATCTACATCGTCAATGTACTGGCCACCCATGATGTTCAGGTCGCCAGTTATTACTACGGCCTGGGAGCCGATGTCGCGGCTGTCAATCGTGCCCGGAGCGTGCTGGAAACCTATCCAAGCTCTTCAGCGGTCGAGGACGCATTGGGCATCATGATGAAAGCCTACGCCCGAATGGGCCTGGCTGATTTACGCGACGACACGGCTCGCGTGCTTCGACTCAACTTCCCAGAGAGTCGCTATCTCAATTGAAGCCAGAGGTAATCGGATAGCGGCGATCCCGGCCAAACGCCCGACGACTGATTCGAACACCCAGTGGGGCCTGTCGTCGCTTGTATTCGTTTCTGACTACCATTCGGGTAACTCGGGCAACGACCTGCGGATCAAATCCCTTCGCCGAAATTTCGGTCGGGGAGAGATCTCTCTCAATAAAGTCTTCAAGGATCGGATCGAGGATTTCATAGGGCGGCAGGCTGTCGGTATCTTCTTGATCAGGCGCCAACTCCGCCGAGGGCGCGCGCGTGATGACTCGCTCAGGAATAACCCGGGACTGTTCGTTGCGATACCGAGCAAGATCATAAACAAGCGTCTTGGGGACATCTTTAATCACGGCAAAACCTCCAGCCATGTCGCCATACAACGTGGCATAACCCACCGCCATTTCGCTCTTATTGCCAGTGGTAAGAACAAGCTTACCTGTCTTGTTTGAGATAGCCATCAGAAGGTTGCCTCTGATGCGGGCCTGAAGGTTTTCTTCCGTTGCATCCTTCGGCAGATCTCTAAACAACGGTTCGAGCTCCAGCCGATACGCCTCGGCGAGTGTGTCAATTGCAATCACATCGTAGGTGACCCCCAACGCCTCTGCTTCTGCCTTGGCATCAATAATGCTGATGTCACGGGTATAGCGCGAAGGCATTAAAACCGCATGCACATTCTCCGCACCGAGGGCATCTGACGCTATGGCCAACGTGAGTGCGGAGTCGATCCCCCCGGATAGGCCCAGTACTGCGCCACGAAATCCGTTCTTTTGAATGTAGTCCCGAACACCGGTCTTTAGCGCCGCATAAACGCTCTCCGCACGAGGAGGCAAGGGCGTTATCTGCGCGTTTTGCGCGACTCCCAACCTCCCCAGTTCTACCCTCCGCAGCTCTTCGGTAAAAAATGCGCCGCGGTATACAGGATGACCTTGGGCGTCGCAAACAAATGAGCCGCCGTCAAAAACCAGCTCATCCTGACCGCCCACCAGATTCACGTAAACAATGGGCACGCCCGCTTCGCGAGAGCGCTGTCCCACCACGCGCTCCTCTCGCTCTCTTGCCTTGTCCATGTCATACGGGGACGCATTCAGGTTGAAAATGACCTCGGCGCCTGCGCTCACACTATCTGCCGCTGGCCCGATATGCCAAATATCCTCACAAATCGTGAGCCCAACCGAAACGCCATCTATGTGCACCACACAAGGGGTCGCACCTGCAACAAAGTATCGCTTCTCATCGAATACACCAAAGTTGGGTAACTCCCGTTTGTAATAGGTCGCAACGACTTTACCCTGATGCAACACGCTGGCAGCGTTGTAAAGCGAATCAGATTCTCGAAT
>Ga0181572_10002600_pt1 | contig 12806 bp, 10 predicted proteins | sample 101ome_26_FD_133004 | JGI IMG/M metagenome (GOLD analysis project Ga0181572, IMG submission 133004) | Coastal salt marsh microbial communities from the Groves Creek Marsh, Skidaway Island, Georgia - 101408AT metaG (megahit assembly) | ecosystem: Environmental > Aquatic > Marine > Intertidal... | reverse complement strand
TGGAAAAATTGCACCAATCTGATTGTCTACGCGCCAATAAATTCTTGGCTGCTTGGGGCATTGGCGGGAGAGTGCCTTTTTAGGACAAAGAGTTTATGGAGGTGGCGATGCGCGTCAACCCGCAAGACAAAATGATTACACCCGAGCGCATGGAAAAGTGGGTCGTTCGCAAAGCTTTTGAAGACTATTTGCCCGAAAGCGTGACTTGGCGTCAAAAAGAGCAATTTTCTGATGGAGTTGGATACAGTTGGATTGACACCTTAAAGGAGTTGGTTAACGAAAAAGTTTCTGATGAACAAATGGAAAATGCACACTATCGCTTTCCAACGCAAACGCCACAAAACAAAGAAGAGTTTTATTATCGCACAATTTTTGAAGAACATTTCCCTAGTGAAGCAGCCGCTTTGAGTGTTCCCTCAGTGCCTTCAGTGGCTTGTAGCACTCCTGTGGCTTTGGCTTGGGATGAGGCCTTCAAAAACCAAAATGACCCCAGTGGAAGAGCGGTTGCCAAAGTGCATCAAAAATCCTATTGAGAGTATCCTATTTTTAAACCAATTAAAGCCTTCTTTTGAAGGCTTTTTTTCTACAATTTAGTGTTAATAACTTCGTTCCTAAAACCCTGTTGCAGGGCTTAATTCCACTGGGGTTATCCGTATATTTGTGTAGTGCCCCACAAGTTTTAAAAAACAAACAAAAATATGAGTGAAAATAACTCTCAAAAGCAATATTCTGCGGATAGTATTCAGGCATTAGAAGGAATGGAACATGTCCGCATGCGTCCCTCCATGTATATTGGAGATGTAGGCGTTCGTGGATTACACCATTTGGTCTATGAAGTAGTCGATAATTCCATTGATGAAGCCTTAGCCGGTCACTGCGATACCATTTCAGTAACCATAAATGAAGACAATTCCATAACTACGGTAGACAACGGAAGAGGAATTCCTGTTGGCGTTCATAAAAAAGAAGGTGTTTCTGCCCTTGAGGTGGTCATGACCAAAATTGGAGCCGGAGGAAAATTTGATAAAGATTCCTATAAGGTTTCTGGAGGTTTACATGGTGTGGGTGTTTCCTGTGTCAATGCCCTTTCAGTTTCTCTAACAGCTACGGTATTTCGCGAAGGCAAAGTTTGGGAACAAAAATATGAAAGAGGAAAACCTCTTGGACCTGTAGCCCCAACTGGAGAAGCCTCCAAAACAGGAACCGTAGTTACCTTTAAACCCGATCCCGAAATATTTAAACAAACCCTTGAATATAGCTATGATACGCTAGCCCTTAGAATGCGTGAATTAGCTTATCTCAATAAGGGCATAACCATTGTTATTACCGATCAACGAAACAAAAACGAGCAGGGAGAACCCCTTTCGGAGACCTTTCATTCTGAAGAAGGCTTGGTAGAATTTATACGTTTCTTAGACGAAACACGAGAATCCATTATTGGAGATGTAATATCTATGGAAGGCGAAAAGTCTGGCATTCCAGTTGAGGTAGCCATGATTTACAACACCTCTTTTTCTGAAAACCTACATTCTTATGTTAACAACATCAACACCCATGAAGGGGGTACACACCTTTCAGGTTTCAGAAGAGGATTGACAACCACACTAAAAAAATATGCCGATCAATCGGGCATGTTGGATAAATTGAAATTTGAAATTTCTGGAGACGATTTTAGAGAAGGACTCACGGCCATCATTTCAGTTAAAGTAGCAGAACCTCAGTTTGAAGGCCAAACCAAAACAAAATTGGGTAACAGAGAGGTAACAGCCGCTGTTTCTCAGGCTGTTTCCGACATGTTGGAGAGCTATTTAGAAGAACACCCCAACGACGCTAAAACCATCGTGCAAAAAGTCATCTTAGCCGCTCAAGCACGGCATGCCGCTAGAAAGGCTCGTGAAATGGTGCAGCGCAAAACGGTGATGAGTGGAGGAGGACTACCTGGTAAACTGTCTGATTGCTCCGAACAAGACCCCGAACAATGTGAAGTTTTTCTTGTGGAGGGAGATTCTGCAGGGGGTACGGCTAAGCAAGGAAGAGATCGTAATTTTCAAGCCATTCTTCCGTTGAGAGGAAAAATATTGAACGTTGAAAAGGCCATGCAACACAAGGTCTTTGAAAATGAAGAAATTCGCAATATTTATACAGCACTTGGTGTCACCATTGGAACAGAAGAAGATAGCAAAGCACTTAATTTAGAAAAATTGCGTTACCATAAAGTGGTCATCATGTGTGATGCCGATGTAGATGGAAGCCATATTGCTACGCTTATTTTGACCTTCTTGTTCCGCTATATGCGAGAACTTATTGAGTCTGGTTATGTTTATATTGCCACACCACCCCTTTATTTAGTGAAAAAAGGAGCTAAAAAAGAATATGCTTGGAATGATGATCAACGCGATCGTATTTTAAACGAATATGGTACCGGTGCTAATGTGCAACGCTACAAAGGTTTGGGAGAGATGAATGCTGAACAGTTATGGGATACTACTATGAATCCTGAACAGCGCACCCTACGCCAAGTAACTATTGATAACGGTAGTGAAGCGGATCGTATTTTTTCAATGCTCATGGGAGACGAAGTACCACCCCGAAGAGAGTTTATTGAAAAAAATGCTGTTTATGCCAACATTGATGCATAATTCATCCAAATTTGCGAACCCTCCAAAATGAATTTTTTAACTTTGCGGGGATTTTAGAAACCACTTCAACTATTTAAATTAGAAAGATCATGAAGGTAACAATTGTGGGCGCTGGAAACGTAGGTGCCTCATGTGCAGAATATATTGCTTTAAAACGAATTGCCAGTAAAGTTGTACTGCTAGATATTAAAGAAGGCTTCGCCGAAGGAAAAGCGTTAGACCTCTATCAAACCGCAACAACGCTAGGTTTTAATACCTCCATTGAAGGGGTAACGAACAAATATAAAGCCACAGCGGGTAGCGATGTGGTGGTCATTACGTCCGGGATTCCCAGAAAGCCCGGAATGACCCGAGAAGAACTCATTGGCATCAATGCCGGTATTGTAAAAAGCGTTTCTGAAAACATACTCGAACATTCTCCTGAGGCTATCATTGTTGTGGTTTCCAACCCTATGGATACCATGACCTATTTGGCTCTTAAAGCTACTGGTCTTCCCAAAAATAGAATCATTGGTATGGGCGGTGCGTTAGATAGCTCTCGATTTAAAACATATTTGTCCTTAGCTTTACAAAAGCCTGCTAACGATATTCACGGTATGGTTATTGGCGGACATGGAGACACCACTATGATTCCCCTCACCCGATTGGCCAGCTACAACGGTGTTCCGGTTTCACAATTTTTATCTCAAACAGCATTAGAGCAAGTGGCTGCTGATACTATGGTGGGTGGTGCTACCCTCACCAAATTATTGGGTACTTCCGCATGGTATGCACCCGGTGCCTCGGTAGCCTATTTGGTTGATAGTATTTTAAACGACCAAAAAAGAATGATTCCTTGTTCGGTCTATTTAGATGGTGAATACGGTCAAAATGACATCTGTATTGGGGTTCCCTGTATTATCGATGCAAGTGGAGTAGCCTCTATAGTGTCTTTAGATCTCAATGCTGCTGAACAAGAAAAGTTTAACCAAAGTGCCGCAGCCGTTCGCAACATGAATGACGCACTTCAAACCGTTCTCTAACACCATCCCATGAAATCACAATGAGAGTTGTTAAATCATAGGTTTAATCCTATATTTGCACGCCTTTATTGTGCTTAAAACTAAAACTATGCAGAACAACGCCTTAGTTAGAATTTTCGGAATTCTATTTGCCATTGTCAGTATTTATCAACTTTCATTTACGTTTATCACCAACCAACAGGAGGAAAAGGCAGCTCAATTTGCGGCACAACGTGTTTCAGATAGCTCCCCCAACTATTTGGAAGAAAGAGAACGTATTGCTTTAAATTATTTAGACTCTCTTGGAGCTAATTCGCTCTATGGCTTTACTACCTATGTAGATGCCAAAGGAAAAGAATTAAATAAAGGATTGGATCTTAAAGGCGGGATAAATGTTATCCTTCAAATTTCCATTAAAGACATTTTAAAAGGACTTGCTGAAAACTCAAGAAATCCCATTTTTAATGAGGCATTGGAAGAAGCCGATAAACTCCAAAAAGAAAGTGATGTTCCCTATATCCAATCTTTTTTCACAGCCTTTGACGCACTTAAAGGAACCACCACTTTAGCCTCTCCCGATATTTTTGCCAATCGCACCCTTAGTGATGACATTACTTTTGATATGGCTGATGCACAAACTCAAGTTGTTTTGCGTCGAAAAATTGACGAGTCTATCGTTTCGGCTTTTGAAGTATTGCGCAAACGTATTGACAAATTTGGCGTTACTCAACCCAATATTCAACGATTAGGAAATTCAGGGCGAATATTGGTTGAATTGCCTGGAGCTAAAGATGTGGAGCGTATTCAAAACTTATTGCAAAGCACTGCCCAGTTAGAGTTTTGGGAAACTTTTAAAAGCGATGAAATTGCTGGCTATTTAATGCAAGCCAATGAAGTTGCTAAAAACAACTTAGAAAAAGAAAACCCCACACAAGCCGAGGAAACAGAAACTGAAAGCTCCGAAATTGACGATTTACTGGCCGACATTGAAACGCCAGACTCTACGGCCTTAGCAAACCGAAATCCTGTGTTGGATTTAATTCGGGGCTATGGATTTCAAGGCGGACCTGTTTTGGCTCAATTTGCCGTTAAGGATCAAGAAACAGTAATGGCCTACCTCAACAATCCAGAAGCTAGAAAACTATTGCCTCCCAAATATCGCTATGCCCGTTTTGTTTGGGGCAAACCTGCTGCCAATAGTGAAATTGCCGATTTATATGCACTTCAGTCTAACCGCAACAATGAAGCTCCTTTAAGTGGAGGAGTAGTGGTTGATGCTGTTCAATCTTACAATCAAGTTGGACTACCCTCAGTGTCCATGCAAATGAACGCTACTGGGGCTCGCACTTGGGAAAATATGACAGGAAAAGCCTTTAGAGAAGGTGGTTTTATAGCCATTGTTTTAGATGATGTAGTCTATTCAGCACCCGGTGTTACCAATGGCGCAATTGCCGGAGGTCGTTCTGAAATTACAGGAGATTTTACCCTCAATGAGGCTATAGACTTAGCCAACGTTTTACGGGCCGGAAAACTACCTGCTTCTGCCGAAATTATTCAATCCGAAATTGTGGGACCTTCGCTCGGAAAAGAAGCCATTCAAGCAGGGATTTATTCCTTTGCCATCGCCTTGCTCATTGTTTTAATATGGATGATGTTTTATTATGGTTTTTCAGGTCTCTTTGCAGACATTGCCCTGTTGCTCAACATTTTATTCATATTTGGTATTCTAGCAGGGTTAGGAGCAGTGTTAACGCTACCCGGAATTGCAGGTATTGTTCTCACCATTGGTATGTCAGTAGATGCCAATGTGCTAATTTTTGAACGCGTTCGAGAAGAACTTAAAAAAGGAAAAGGCTTAAGCAAGTCTATTGCAGACGGATTTAACAATGCTCTTTCCTCCATTTTAGATGCAAATATCACTACCGGTTTAACAGCTATCATCTTATTTATTTTCGGTACAGGGCCCATAAAAGGTTTTGCCACCACATTGTTAATTGGTATTGCTACTTCTTTATTTTCAGCCATTTTCATCACAAGGCTTTTAGTTGATGCAAGAAGTAAAAAATCAAATTCCTTAACATTTTCTACTTCCCTTACACAAAATTTATTTTCAAAACTTAATCTTGTGTTTTTAGGTAAACGAAAAATTGCCTATGCCTTTTCGGCAGTAATGATTTTGGTTAGTTTAGCCTCCTTAACTTTTCAAGGGCTTAACCAAGGGGTTGATTTTGTAGGAGGACGTTCTTATGTGGTTCGATTTGAAAACCCGGTTAGTGCCAACGAAATTGGAAGTGTGCTAAACAACACTTTCGGTAGTGCTGAGGTAAAAACTTTTGGTCAACAAAATCAGCTTAAAATCACCACTAAATATAAGGTAGATGTCGAAGGCATTGCTGTCGATAACGAAATCCAGAATAAAATGTATACGAGTTTACTGCCTTATCTGCCAGATGGCTATTCCTTTGACGAATTTGTGAATGGAAGTGCTGAAAAAACCGTAGGTATCATGTCTTCTATCAAAGTAGGTCCAACGATTGCTGACGATATTAAGAAAAATTCGTTTTTAGCGGTATTGGGTTCTTTGGTAGTTGTATTTCTCTATATCCTCTTCCGTTTTAGAAAATGGCAATTTTCTTTAGGAGCAGTTACGGCCGTTTTCCACGACGTGCTTATTGTATTAGGAATCTTTTCCTTGACCTATAAAATTATGCCGTTCAACATGGAAATTAACCAAGCTTTTATTGCAGCAATTTTAACGGTGATCGGATATTCACTAAACGATACAGTAGTTGTTTTTGATCGTATTCGAGAATATATCAACGAACAAAGCCAGTGGAAACTAGGAAAAGTAGTAGATACGGCCCTAAACAGCACACTCAGTAGAACCTTAAATACCTCATTAACAACCCTCTTGGTGCTGTTAGCCATCTTTATCTTTGGAGGCGATTCTATTAGAGGATTTATGTTTGCACTAATTGTTGGTGTGGTTGTAGGAACCTATTCTTCTGTTTTTATTGCCACTCCGGTAATGTATGACACCCAAAAGAATAAAGAAAGCGACGCAACATAACGTTCAGCCGAAAGCCATTAATCATAGGGATTTTCCAACACCAATTTAAGGTGCGCTAAGTGGTGTTCTCCATGCCAGGCATAGAGGGCTAAAACCGTATCTAGCGGATAATTTTTATGGCGTTCTGGATGAAAATAGGCTCTTTGAAATTCCTCTTCTGTGAGCGATTTAAAGAAAATAACCCACCGTTGGTGAAGAGCCTTTAGCAAAGAAATGCTTATCGCTACGTCAGCCTGAGAGGCATCTGTGGTATTGGCCCAGTCCTTTTCTTGATAATCTTTAATCTTTGGGGTATCTTCTAAAAGTGCATGCTTGCAACGCATAAAACTGTGTAGGTGGCTGTCGGCTAAATGATGAATAAGCTGAATAACATTCCATCCCTCTGGACGATAGCGTTTGCTTAATAGGCTTGCAGGAAAACCCTGCATAAATTCTTCTAGTTTAGCAGGAAAGCTTGCCAAAGTTTCCAAGGCACGTTTTCTTTCTTCTGCTGAAAGTTGCGTTTTCCATTCAAAGCGACCAATGGGATATTGTAGAGTATTTTCGTTTGTCATCATGGTGTCCATTTAATTGAATATCCCTCTTGAATTTGAAGTTTTTCAGCTTGTCCACCTAACAGTTCAAGCACATATTTTGCTGGGGCCGTGGAGCTAATATTGGTTAAACTTTTAGGAGGTGCTTTTTCTACGATTTGAAAAATCTCTTGTTCTTCATTAACAAACAAGATATCCAAGGAGATATAGGTATTTTTCATATAAAAGGCTCTGGGTTCCGCCGACTGAAAAACAAAGAGCATGCCTTGTTGGGGGAGCATTTCTCTGCGATACATCATGCCTGTTTGACGTTCATAGTCTGTTGTGGCTAATTCAATATCCAATTTGGCTATGCTGTCCTTTTGTTGATTGTAGAGTATCAATTCAGCTTCTTTTTTAAATTGGATGGGTTGAGTGGCTACCTTTTTGGGCGTTGTTTCGCAGTTTAAAAAGGGGAGATAGAAGAGGAAGAACAATCCACGTCTAATCATTTTTCGAGGGTTTTCGTTTGGCGTGTACGAAGCATAAAAAAGAGCCCTAAGGCAACAACGGGAATGCTGAGCCATTGTCCTGTGGTGAAGGGGGGCAGCACCTCTTCAAAACCACCCTGACTGGCTTTTACATATTCAATTAAAAAGCGAATGCTAAAGGAACCCACAAAATAGCTACCAATTAAAAAGCCTGTTTTATGGCCATACCCTTTTCTGTAGAGGGCTCGCATCACAAAAAAGACAATGATATAGCCTAAGGCTTCATAGAGTTGAGCAGGATGTCTCGGTAGGGTTTCGCCGTTGTTTAAAAACACCACACCAAAATTGGAATTAGTATATTTTCCTACAATTTCTGAATTGAAAAAATTACCAATACGCACAAAACTAGCCCCAATAGCTACGGGAATACTCACCCGGTCTAAAATCCAAAGTATGGGCTTGTAGTTGTACTTTTTTTGATATAGGGAGAGCCCAATAAGCACCCCTATAACTGCCCCATGACTAGCAAGGCCTCTAAAGCCAATAAACTTAAAGCCACTGCTTGTTTCTCGTATGGGTAATAAAATTTCGAGTAGATGATCTTGATAATAATCCCAACTATAGAAAAACACGTCTCCTAAGCGGGCACCTAAGAAAACGGAAACGATCATATAGATAAAAAGTGTTTCGATATAATCTACCGATACTTTTTCTTTTTCATAGATTTTTTTAAGTAGATAGTAGCCCAAAGCAAAGGCGCAAACAAACATTAGGGAATAAATGTGAATGCCAAAGGAGCCAATTTTAAAAATTGTTTCGCTGGGCGCCCAATCTATTTTGAGGAAATGGATCATTTTCAATTGATTTCTAGGCTAAAGTAATTAAATTTTTAAAGACTATTAGGGCACTGGGTCATATCCCTTGCCCCCCCACGGATGACATTTAGATAAACGCTTAAGCGTAAGCCAACTGCCCTTCCACAGGCCGTGTTTTTGTAAGGCCTCTACACCATATTGTGAACAGGTGGGCTGGTAGCGACAACTGGGGGGTAGGAGGGGAGAAATCAAAACCTGGTAGGCCTTAAAAATCAATATTAGTGGGAAAGCCAACCACTTTTTTATCATCTGTTACGAAATTGTGTAGTTGCTGTTTTCGGCAGCGTCATTAATTTGTATGCCAAGGGCTTGCAGGGCGTCTCTAATTTCATCGGCTGTGGCAAAGTCTTTATTCTCACGAGCTTTATGGCGAAGAGATAACAACAATTCTATGGTTCCATTTAGCGTTTTATTATCTTGTTGTTCTTCGTTTTTTTGTGGCATTTTAAGCCCTAGCACCTCAAAGATAAACGCTTTTAATTTTGCCTTCAATTGGCTTTTTGTTGCCCCATCTATTGAAACATTGCCTTGCTTTGCAGCTACAATAAACTTAACTGCTTCAAAAAGATGGGCTATAAGCTGCGGGCTGTTGAAATCATCATTCATAGCCGCATAGCAATGGCTTTCCCAAGTGGCAAAGTCGAAGTCGTTTTGGTGTTGTTCCTCGAGATTGTCCAAGGCTGCAAAGCCTTCCATGAGTCTATTAAATCCTTTTTCGGAAGCCAAAAGAGCTTGTTCGCTAATATCTACAATACTTCTGTAGTGAGCTTGTAGCAAGAAAAACCGAACTACTTCGGGTGAGTAGGGTTTAGAAAAGAGTTTGTTTTTACCGCTAAATATTTCATTGGGTAAAATATTATTCCCAGTTGATTTAGCCATTTTCTTACCGTTGAGGGTCAACATATTGGCATGAAACCAATAGCGAACAGGGTTTTTTCCTGAGGCGGCGGTGGCTTGTGCTATTTCACATTCGTGATGAGGAAATTTCAAGTCCATACCTCCACCGTGAATATCAAATTCTTCTCCTAAATATTTGGTGCTCATCACAGTACACTCTAAGTGCCAACCCGGAAATCCGTCTCCCCAAGGAGAAGGCCAACGCATAATATGCTCGGGTTCAGCTTTTTTCCATAGGGCAAAATCTTGAGGATTTTTTTTATCACTCTGTCCTTCTAACGCACGAGTATTGTGAATTAAATCTTCAATTTTTCTTTTACTCAAAAGCCCATAGGTGTAGGCTTCGTTAAATTTTAGAACGTCAAAATAGACCGAGCCATTTACTTCATAAGCAAAATGACCATCAAGTAAAACTTTAATCAATTCAATTTGTTCTACAATATGCCCAGTGGCAGTGGGTTCTATGCTAGGAGGTAGGTTGTTAAATTGAGCTAAAATAGCATGAAAATCAACCGTGTAGCGTTGTACCACTTCCATAGGCTCAATGGCTTCAAGACGAGCTTTTTTTGAAATGCGATCTTCTCCTTCGTCGGCGTCATTTTCTAAATGACCAGCATCGGTAATATTGCGAACGTAGCGCACCTTATAGCCAAGGTGTTGCAAATAGCGATAAATTAAGTCAAAAGAAATAAAGGTTCTGCAATTACCTAAGTGAACATTGCTATAGACGGTTGGACCACAAACATAGAGCCCTACATTAGGCGGCTCAAGTGGACTAAAAGGTTCTTTTTGACCACTTAAGGAATTAAAAACTTTAAGTTGCGCTTGCATTAAAATTCAGTGTCAATTTGGATGTAGTTGAGAAACTCTTGTTTGAGTTCTTGGCTTTTGAATCGTCCTCCAAATTCACTAGTCACCGTGCTGCTGCTAATATCATTGATCCCTCTTGAATTCACGCATAAATGTTTGGCATCTATCACGCAAGCTACATCTTTAGTGTTTAAAATTTGCTGCATTTCCTGCACAATTTGCAGGGTAAGTCTTTCTTGTACTTGTGGTCTTTTTGCATAATAGTCCACAATGCGATTCATTTTTGAAAGTCCTACCACGGACCCATTAGATATATAGGCTAAATGTGCTTTTCCTACAATGGGGAGGAGGTGGTGCTCACAAGTAGAGTAGAGAGTAATATTTTTTTCCACCAACATTTCGCCGTAGCGGTAATTGTTTTTAAACGTTGAGGCTTTGGGCTTTTTCTCGGGCTTGAGTCCGCCAAAAATTTCGTTGACATACATTTTAGCCACGCGCATAGGGGTTCCTTTGAGACTATCGTCATTCAAATCCATGCCAAGAATTTGAAGAATATCTTGCACTTTTTCTTGAATCAAGACTATTTTTTCGTCATCACTTCGCTCAAAGGCATCTTCTCTAAGTGGCGTAATAGCCGAACTAGAGTGGTGTTCATCTCCTAATTGATCCTCAGTTTCAGTGATTATTTTTTCTAGCTTCATAGCTCTAAATAAAAGCACAAATATACTACATTCTACCTAGTTTAGAAACTCCTGTTAAAGGCCTAAAGTTTGAGGTTATAGCTAATCACAAATTGTGTAATTTTTTCAAATAAATTGTAGCTGTCTGTTAAGCCTTCATTCAATAAGCTATAGCGAGAATTTTGCTGTTGAAAGACCAATGCTAAATTTAAGTTTTTATTGCCAAAATCGAGACCCAGTCCGGTGGTGACACCGGTGTTTGCCTCATCAATTTGTTTTAGGGCAGCTTGTTGGCTAAAAAAGCCCCCTCTAAAACTTATGCGCTTTATGCGATATTCTGCCCCAAGACGCAATTGTTGAACACTTTGAAACGTTGAGCTAATATTTTGATTAAGGGTATTAAAATAGTTGCTATTTTGATTATCTGAAAAGTGGATATTTTGAAAATTTTGGGTGCTGTAGTCAACGCTAATTAAGCCTTTTTTTCCAATAATATAGGCAAAACTAGCCGTTAGTTTTGAAGGTAACTTCATCTGATAGGGTTCATAAAAATTGATATAATCTGGTGCTACAATATCATTATAGGGGGTGCCGGAAATATAGTGGCTTGCAGCCACATATTGTTGCAATTCTTCATTGATTTCTAGCCATTGTGGACTGTCATAGGAAAGCCCTAGGCGCCAGTTGTCGAGATTGAATATAGCCCCTAATTGCATGGAAATTCCATTGCCGTAGCTAGTCAATTCATTTTCAAAATACAATTCATTCAAATTGGAGTTGGGAGCATAGTCATATTCTTTTATACTTTCCGTTTTTTGATATCTGATTTTATGCAAATTTAGATTGGCTCCCAAAAACAAAACATCTTTATATACACTGCCCACATTGAAACTATACTTTCTGTGGTGTCCTAAGTCGTTGAGATAATAGTCGTGAAATAATTTAGTATAAAGCGCATTAGAACTATAGGTGTCATTTTCGGCTGTGGTTGCATTCGGATTAATAGCATAGGCATGAAAACCCAAAAAGGCCTGCTGGGCGCCAAAGCCATATACTTCTCCCAATTCTTGATAGGCATCGGTTATAGTTTCATTGTCATACAATTCAATTTCACTAAGGGGAATACCATCTGCATAATAGAGAAAATAAGCATCTAATCCATTTCGACTGTTATAGCCTTGGGCATTATATTGATTAGAAAATTGGGTTTGGGTATGCATATTAAATCCAACATTGACCCTTTTCCAGTCGGAGTCTTCTTGAGAGTTGTTAAATACCAAATTAAGCCCAAATTGATTGATGTTGAAATTGGAATTCTCTTGTTGAAGTCTACTGCCAAAGTAGTTGGTTTTGGTTTGCGCTTCATAAAAGCCGCCAGTAAGGCCTACCTCTGAATGTAAGAATACGGCTCCAGCAGCAGGATTTTGACTAACAGCGGTCAGATCGCCTCCCAAGGCTCCAAAAGCCCCTGCCATGGCACTGTAGCGGGCCGAACCGTTTAGTTGAGGAAGCGTGTGTCCTACCACTTCATTAACGGATTGACTCATGCAAAAGGGTGCTACAAATGTAGCAATAAGGGCTAGGGTGTAGGATCTCATTGTTTAGAATTTAGAATGAATACAAGAATTGACCGAATTTAATTCCTCCTTCCAGAAGATCTTCCCCTACTCACAGAGGAGGAGCCTCGATAGGAACTTGTTCCACGCGAAGGTGCACTAGAACGATAGCTGCTATTGCGATTTGTGCTATTGGAATAGTTTGAGCGGCTTGGTTGTGGGCTATAGTTGTAATTTTGCCGCTGAGTGGGCGTGTTTCTCGTTGTAGTACGCAT
>Ga0181572_10002592_pt1 | contig 12829 bp, 8 predicted proteins | sample 101ome_26_FD_133004 | JGI IMG/M metagenome (GOLD analysis project Ga0181572, IMG submission 133004) | Coastal salt marsh microbial communities from the Groves Creek Marsh, Skidaway Island, Georgia - 101408AT metaG (megahit assembly) | ecosystem: Environmental > Aquatic > Marine > Intertidal zone... | reverse complement strand
GAACCATCGCTGACAATATCCTGAAATATCGAAACGAAAAAGGCCCGTTCCGGAATAGGACCGAATTACTGAAGGTTCCCCGCCTAGGGGCCAAGACCTTTGAGCAAGCCGCAGGGTTCCTACGGATTCAGGGAGGAGACCATCCTCTGGATGGCTCGGCGGTGCATCCCGAACGCTATGGTCTGGTAGAGCAAATGGCTTCGGATGCCGGCGTGGGTTTAACCGATCTCATGCAGAGTTCGGCGGTTCGTTCGGGTATTCGGATTGAGCAGTATGTCAGTCAGGAAGTGGGTTTGCCTACCCTGCAGGACATCATGGATGAGCTCAGTCGCCCCGGACGTGATCCTAGAGAACAATTTGAGGCCTTTGCCTTTGCTGAGGGGATTGAAAAACCCGAAGACCTGCGACTGGGCATGAAACTCCCCGGACTGGTGACCAATGTGACCCAATTCGGTGCCTTTGTGGATATCGGCGTGCATCAGGATGGTCTGGTGCATATTTCCCAGTTGGCAGATCAGTTTGTGCGAGACCCCAACGAGGTGGTCAAGGTGGCGCAGCGGGTGATGGTGACCGTGACTGAGCTGGATCTGGACCGCAAGCGCATTGGCCTCTCCATGAAGGCGCGACCCGAAATCGGTGGCAGGGCCTCATCGGGAGGCAATTCCAGACCAGCGGGACGTTCGGGATCCTCCCCACAGCCCAGGAAGCCCCCAGTCAAGGATCAGGGTGGTTTCAATGCCCTGGCTGATGCCTTGGACCGTGCCGCAGGCAAGGGATGATTCCATGGTCCACCCAGGCCACGGGACCAGAATGTGCAGGTAACCAAACAGGCCCTACGGAATGACCGCAGGGCCTGCATCATAGAGAAGCCGCAAATCCTTGCGGCACGCACGATTCTCAGGGTATGGACGATACCCGGAAAAATTCTCCTGAAGCCTTCGGCTGCATGGCATGTGGGCTGGTGGCCTCCACCAGGGTGGTCCATGGCCCCTCGGGCCCTTGAGCAACCTGCAGGTAACCATGGTAGGCCCACTCAAGCACAAGGCCCTCGGTATTGAAGCGGATGCTGAGCTCAGTGGAAGCAGGCACGACATGAACGGTACGACTGATCGAAGTTGCCGCATTGCCGGCGGCATCCTTGGCATGATAAGTCAGCACGTAGGTAGCAAGGGTATGGATATCCACCACCCCTTCCACGTTGACTGAAAGGACTCCATCGGTGTCGTCCATTGCCGCAGCGCCGGGATCTTCAAAAGGGATGCCGATGGGATGCCAGAGGGTGTCAGGCCCTTCGAGGGTCAAAATGGGGGCTGTGGTATCTTCAACCACGGGAAAACTCTTGGCATCCCCAGGGTTGGTGACCCTGGCTCCGGCCACTGCGGTGCCATCACCTTCCGGATCCCCCAGTTCTTCGCCATTGGTAAAGCCATCCCCATCGGAATCCAATGCAGCCAGCGAAGCGGTCCAGAAGTTGCGGTTGGATCGGAGGGCATTGTTGACGGCATTGCCAAAGGCATTCCTGGGTCCATCGCCGGCTGCTCTCAAGTGACAATTCAGGCAGTTGCTCACCTTGCCATTGGGGATCATGGAGACAAAACGTTCTTCCGCCTGGGCTGTCACAGCCAGAAACAGGGCAAGTGTCGGTAAAAGCTGAAAGGGTCCGAGATGAAGGAGAAGGTGTTGTATTGGTTTCATTTGAGGATGGTGCATGGAGCTAAGATCATTGCAGGCCAGCTTGAAGCCTGGACCTGACCCTAGCTGGCTCTGAGTAAACAAAACCTTAATGAAAGATTAATTTTTATTAAGGTTTCAGCTTGGTCTTGGTATTCGGGTATCCGATTTCGTATAGTCATTGAATGTAGGTTGATGGGTCGCCAGCGCTTGAACCGGACCGTGAGTGTCAACGTGGGTAAAACCATGGTGTCCTGATAGTCTAGGACCTATGAAAAATGACGCATGAATAAGTTTCTCAAGCCCATGGACTGTGGCGTGCTCTGTTTGCTGCTTGTTTCCTTTTGGACAGGCTGTGGGACGTCGGTGCAGCAACCTGTGGTCCGGCCTCCGCAAATACAAGGAGCTAGCCACGTTGGAGACCAAGTCTGTGCTGATTGCCATCAGGCCATCACCGATGTGTTTGCTTCCAGCGCCCACGCCCGATTCAAGGTTCCGGGTGCGCCGGCGGGTCAGGCTGGGTGCGAGTCCTGCCATGGGCCCGGAAGCCTGCATGCTCAGAGCGGCATGGCCACCCCCGCGGTGATTCACAACCCGCGTCGCGAGCCGGGTACGTGCCTGGATTGCCATCAGGAAATTCACACCAAGTTGCGGCTGCCTAACCATCATCCGGTTCTGGAGGGGTTGCTCCAGTGTGTGGATTGTCACGACCCTCATGGCAGGGATATTTTCCGCCCTGCAGGGGGGCCATTCTATGCTTCCCTCAATGAATCCTGCGCCCCGTGCCACCAGGAGCAGGCTCGCCGGTTCGTATTTGAGCATGAAGCCATGCGCGAGGGTTGCACCGAGTGCCATGATCCACACGGTTCGATTCAGTCCAAGCTACTGGTCCAGGGGGATGCCAACCTCTGCCTCAAATGCCATGCCCAAGTGCAATTTGGCAGCCCTTCGGATATGTTGATCGGTAAGGTGCCGCATGGTCAGAAGGTCCAGGCTGGAAGCTGCTGGACAGCAGGCTGTCATACTCAAGTGCATGGGTCCATGGTCGATCCCAAGCTGCGTTTCTGATCATGCATGCCTCCTGCCAATCCCAGCGCACCGGAGCTGCTTGCCTGAGCGCTCTGCTTGGCCTGATCGGTTGCTGGTTGGGGTCGATCCCATTTCTGGCATGCCATGCCCAGGAGGCCAAGGCCCTCCCTCCCGCCGCGACCCGACAGGTCGATTTCGCTCAAGACATCTTGCCCATCCTGAAGGCATCCTGCCTTGGGTGTCACGGTGAACAGGACCCTCAGGGAGACTATCAGATGACCACTCGCCAAGCGGCCCTTGGTGGCGAGGATGGTGAGGGGCTCATCGTTGTCGGGGATAGTGCCAAGAGTCTACTCATCGATTATGTGGCCCACCTGGAGCCTGACTATGAAATGCCCCCGATTGGCAAGGGAGAAAAACTTTCCGATGAGGCCATCGGTCTCCTGCGAGCTTGGATTGATCAGGGACTGGTCTACGGTCCGATTCAGTCAGCCTCATGGGTTTTTTCGGCCACCCCATCTTTCCGTTTTTTTGACGTGCGTGGCAACGCAGCGGCTTTTCGAGAGCATACCTGGATGCGAGATGGCCTGAATGGAGGCATGCAGTCGTTTGAATGGGAGCAGCAGGATGAGCAGGGTCGGGTTTTTTCGGGACGGGGTTCGGTGATGGGCCCTTATGATCGCTACGAAATCGAAGCACTGTGGGAGGCTCCCGATCAGGGGTTTTTCGAATTTGGATACCAGCAATCGCGCAGCTACGACCTAGACCTTGGGGGATACGCCCCTGGGCTTGGTCTGCCTGCGCCGTCGCTTAATATGGATCTTTTCCTGGATTGGCGACGTCTGTGGCTTGCTTTGGGCACTCGGCGACCTGAGCAGCTTAATTGGACCCTTTCTTATGCCTATCAGGAGCGTGAAGGGGATAAATCCATGCTGCAATGGGGCCCCGTGCTGGATAGTCAATTCAATGAATACGGCATTTGGCCTGCCTGGAAGTCGGTCCAGATGCGGCAGCATCGATTTGGCTTGGAATTGGCTCGGGACTGGGATGGCTACCGCTTCAACAATCAGTCCAACTTGGATCTCTATCAGCAGGCTAACGGTCTCTACACGGCTGACTACGTCATGCCCGGAGCCTCCCTTCCTGATAGCCTCTCTTTACGATCAGACGATCAGGATCAATGGACAGGTTCCAATGCCCTGAGTCTTGAAAAACGTCTCAAGCCATGGTGGCTTGCCAGTGGTGGTTACCTGGTTTCTACCTCGCGCGGTGAGGTCGAAATCGGCCTGGGGAGCCTGGACCCGATGTCCCTTGCCTACCTGGCGAACCCCTCCCTTGCTAGGGGTATTTCCCTGCAAAGCCAATCCCACGTGGTCAACCTCAACAGCCTCTTGGGTCCGTGGCATCACTGGGTTGCCTATGGAGGGGTGCAGGGCGAGTGGTCTCGGCGCAAGGCGGTGGGTCAGCCTGAAATACAGGGTTTTCCAAGCCAATTGTGGACCCATCGCGATCGTTTTCAGGTGGAAGAAAACATAGGTCTGCGCTACACGGGCTGGCAGCAAAGCGTGCTCCAGAGCGATGTGCGATGGCAGCAGGAACGCATTGGGCTCAATGAGCGTGCTACATTGGATGATGCCTGGCAGTCGGAGGATGATTTCATGCGCGATTCACTAGCCAATGGAAATCATCTCAAGGCCCAAACAGGCTGGACTTATTACCCTGCTGCCGGCTGGTCTTTGCGCCCTACTTGGACCTACCGTCAACGAGACTGGACCTATGATAATCATTTGGACACCGATTTAGGGCCGCTACCGGGTAATGGTTACCCAGCCATGCTGGATGCTCGTTCGACCCAAGGCCATGATCTGGGGTTACGGCTGGGATGGAAGCCCGTTTCATGGCTCCAGACACGGCTGACCTATCGATACGAAGAGCAGCGCTATTGGAGTCGTTGGCGAGGTTTCACCGAGGAAACTTGGAACAGTGCCTTCCAATATGTTCCTCTGGATCGGCCGGGGGCCAGTTGGGTTGCAGGTAGGCAACGGGCGCACTACCTGGAGGGCAACTTGACCTGGACTCCAGCAGCCCGTTGGTTCAGCTCGCTGACTTCTTCGGTTTCCAGCAGTCGCATTGGCTCGTCGATGGTGGACCATCAGCGTCTGGATGACTATCAGGGTGTGCAACTCGCCCAGTCCCTGGCACTGACCTACTTGCTCAATCAGCAAACAACACTCCAAGCCTCATACAGCTGGCAGCATGTGGACTATGAGCAATCCCTTCCCCTGGGGCTCCCCCTGGGGCCTCGATTTGATCTCCACTCCCTCAATCTGGGCTTAACGCGTCAGATGAGTGAACAGTCCACCCTTGGGCTTCAGTATGGCTTCTATCATTATCAGGACTCTTTCTTTCAAGGTGCAGCCGATTACCAGGCCCATGGTCTATTTGCCACTTGGAATCTACAATTTGGAAATCAATGATGTCATGGGTGGATGACCCTTGTCTTCAGGATCAAACCCTCATTCAAGTCGCACCTGTCTCACTTGGTGCCTGGTCGCATCGTGGCCGAGCAAGCTTGGATCTGATCACGATTTATTATAGCTTGCCTCTCACAGAGAGCCTAACACCGAGGCTCATCGTGAATCCTCCTGTCTTGCCTGCCGAGATCAGAGAGGCCACCATCGCCAATACCCAGGTATGTTCTCGGATTTGATGATTCGATCAGCGTCTGTCCCGAGAGGGACGAGCCTCAGATTCCTGAGAATCGTTCTTTGGGCGGTCAGTCTGAATGCCCTGTTTGGGACGCTCTTTTACTGGGCTGAGCATGAGGCTCAGCCTGGGCTGTCCTTTTCCGATGCCCTGTGGTGGGCCATGGTCACCATGACTACCGTTGGCTATGGAGATGTCGTGGCCCACACATGGGTAGGGCGCTACCTCATTGCCTATCCCTGCTTCCTCATCGGCATCGGCTTTTTGGGTTTTGTGGTGTCCGAGCTAGCTGAAAATATTTTTTATCGAACCTCAAGAAGAAGAAAGGGTCTCATGCCGATCACCCAATCAAATCATGTCATCATCTGCAACTGCCCTGGTATCCAGCGGGTTTCCAGGCTCATCACTCAGCTTCGGGGCAAGGAAACCTACCAGCAACGAGGGATCGTACTGATCACCGATCAGTTCAGCGAGCTGCCCGATGAGCTTGCGGCCCTCAACGTCTGCTTTGTCCATGGACAGCCAACCACTGAGTCCGTCCTGGAGCAGGCCAACCTGAGCCAGTGTGAAGGTGTCTTCATCCTTCCCCTGGCCAGTGGCGATCCTGCCAGTGATGCTCACTCCTTCACCATAGGGACCATGGTGGAAATGATCAGTGAAGAAGTGGGGCGGCCCATTCGAACGGTGGTGGATTTGGTCGACAAGACCAATGTGGCCATGATGCGTCGCAGTAACGTCGATGCCATCCTGCATACCCAGGACATGAACGACTCCCTGATTGTGCAGGAATACCTTCATCCTGGAATTCACCACGCCTTTGATCAGCTCATCACCAATCGCAAGGGAAGTCACTTCTTCATCCATGAGACAAAACTGCGAGATATGCGGGTTGGGGAACTGCAGTCAGCGATGTTGCAGCAGCCCGATAATTTTCAGCTCGTCGGACTGGTTCATGAGGGGGCGCACTATCTCAATCCTGATAAACAAGTCATGCTTCGTTCAGGCGATCAACTGATTCTGCTGGCCGAGCGCAAGGAAGACTTCGAGCGGTTCGAGTCGAGCCTGCTCTCTTCCCGACCCGACCCCACATGATGACAGGGGGATGAGGTCAGGTTGTTCTTGCAAACATGGAGTCTGCGGGCCGGTCAGCGTCGATGATTCAAACGAATCTGGGGGGCTCATGATGCATGCCATGCCCCTTGGCTGCCCCTGCTTGTTAATGCATGATGGAGGCAAAGAAGGCCTTCATTTCCGCAGCATAGTAAACGCCATAGCGATGGAAGGTTTCCTTGGTTGCAGGGTTGGGTTTCCAGTCAAAGAAGGCATGACCCGCCCCACCCACCTGCACATACTGCACGCGTTGACCTGCTTCGACCAGTGCCTGGGCAAAGCTGCTGACCATGGCGTCCTGGATCAGACCATCCTTGGTGCCTCGGCATAGGTATTGTGGCACCGAGCGAGTGGTTGCCTGAGGAATATGGTGGATGGGCGCAATGGCCTGACTCCATGAGGTATCGGCTTTCGGATCCTCGGAATAATGACGCAACCATTCGCCCCCAAAGACTCCATAGCTCGGCGCAGCCGCACGGATAGCTCCAAGCATCTGGTCTCTGATCGCCTCGGGTGTCTTACCTTCAGGCAGGTAGGTAGGTTTGAATTGGAAAGTCCCTGATTGTTGACCGAAGCCACCGTCTCCTATTTTGTCCACCATCAATGAGGTTGCCGCCGAAAGATGTCCTCCGGCACTGTCGCCTGTCAGGCCAATGCGGGTGGCATCCCCGCCATAGGATTGGGCGTGTTCCATGATGTGAGCGATGGCTCCATAAACATCCTCGATCAGGTTGGCCATGGTATTGGAGTGGGTGTCTCCATCCGCCTTGCCTGCCCAGCGATAATCAATGCTGCAGGCGACAAAATGCCCGCCTCGGGTCAACTCACGAGCCAGCCCTCGCATGATGTTTTCATCGTTGGTGACCCAACCTCCACCGTGAATGATTACAATGATGGGCAAGTTTTTTGCCCCCTTCGGAGTGTAGACGTCATACTTGAGGGGCTTGACGCCTGGTTGGGCGTAGACGATGTCGTGAAGGACTTCCAGGTGAGCCACTTCTTCTGCCGCGATGAAAGAGGCTCCCAAATGTTTCTCCTGATCGATGACGACCTCGAAAACAGCCTTCATGCTCTCGTGATACATCGCGCCCCATCGCCCAGGGATGGAATAATAACCCGCATCCAACACCTTCCCCGGACTGGGATGGGTGGTCACTTTCAGGACTGTGCCAGCTTCCACCATACTGTCCTCAGGCAGGGCTGGTGAGAGGGTGATCGAACCGCCATCGCAGGGGTCGAGGATCACCTTGAAGGTTTCGGCCTGCAAGGTGAAGGCTGCTGCCAAGATCAGGCAGGAGAGAAGGAATGGTTTCAATCGCTTGGGGGTGTTTGGCTGCCTCATGCAGGGCATCCTAGTTTGGAGAGGGAGCTGAATGCAAGGGGTGTCGATGCCCGGCTGAAAGTCTGGGGTTCAGGGACTTGCATACACCAGGCGGCCGTCTAAATGGGTTCTCATCACTTTCGTCTCGGCGATGGCCTGTTCTGGGCATGTCAGTAAATCACGGTCCAGTTCAATCACATCGGCTCGCTTGCCTACCTCCAGAGATCCCGTCTCTGACTCCAGGAACATCAGCCTGGCATTGTTGATGGTGTAGAGGGCTATGGCCTGCATGCGAGTCAGGCCCTGCTCGGCGTGCATGCGCCCGGCGTAGTCCAGCGGTTGCCGCGCGATACTGACCCACATACCCAGAAAGGGGTGGTAGGGGTTGATGGAGCGCAGGCTGCCTATTTTTTGCATGTGATCACTCCCTCCACCAGCGAGTACCCCGGCTTCGAAAAGGGACCTCAAGGGCTGAAAATATTTCATGCGGTGGTAGGAAAACTGGCGGCTGAGGGTACGACTATCCAGGTAGAGCCAGACTGGTTGCACATCCGCCGAGATACCGAGTGATGCCATGCGATGGATGGCTTCCTGCGACATGAAGTTGCAGTGGGTGATGTTGGGTCGAGTCGCCTGGATGGGTTGAGAGCGATTGACCGCTTCATAGGCATCGATCAGGGCATGGACCGCCCCATCGCCCACGCTATGGGCGGTGAATTGCAAGCCTCCTCGCACCGCTTCCCCGATCGCTGCGCGAAGGGTGTCATCTGAGATGAATCGGATCCCTCGATAATTGGGATCATCAATCCCATACATGGCACTGACTCCCCATGGTCTTCGCAACAAAGCACTCCCGGTGAGCATCCCTCCATCCAGGAACATTTTGATACCAATCGTCTTGAGCAGGCTGTCACCTTCCTGGTGAAGCGGCTCATGGGCGATGCTGCCGATGCGTTCAAGCAGTGAGCCCTCATCGAGTTGATTGCTGACAGATCTGGAGAGTGCAACCCTGACAGACAGTTGATTGGCCTGCCTGAGTTGCTGGTATAGCGCCACCGCCTCATCCGAAGCGTTGCGGTCGATAATGCCAATGATGCCCTGGGAATTGTAATCGGCAAACAGGTGGGTCAGCCGGCGGAGTCGGTCTTCGTCTCTGGCTGCCCTGGCGGTGTTCGGGATGGAGAGAAGGCGACTCCAGCCCCTGAGGATGCCTGTGGGATTCCCCGTGATGGGGTCCAGCTCGATCTTGCTGCCCTCAGGAATAGTCTGCTCAGCGACAATGCCCGCCTGTTTGAGGGCCAGCGAGTTGAGCGAGGCATCCGGCCCAGTTCGGAAAATGACCGGGTGATTCGGGGCCACTGAGTCCATTTCTTCGCGGGTGGGATAGCGTCTTTCTTTTAGCCGCGTGATGAACACCTGCTGCAGCACAATCCAATCCCCCTTGGGAACGATTAGGGTTCTGGCTGCGATGTAATCAAGCACATCCTGAATGCTTTCCAGGTCGGGGATGGGGTGATCGAATTCGATCATGCAGGCACTGGTGGGATGGGTGTGGGAATCAATTAACCCTGGAAGTAGGGAGCGACCCTGGAGGTTGACGATGGTGGTCTTATCTCCAGCCAGAGCCAGTACGTCGTGATCATGGCCTATTGCCAGGATACGGCCGCCGCCCATGGCAAGCGCTTCGGTAACGCGTTGATCTTCATCCAGGGTGACCACCGATCCGCCGTGATAGATCCAATCGGCGGGTTGAGCCCAGGCCGATTGTGCCATCAGGAAAACAATAAGGTACTGCCAGATACCATAAGCAGCGGCGTGTCCAACACGCGAAGGCAGAGGGGGCCTCATGGTTTCACCCTGCACAATGGGTGCTACGATTGCACGCTCATAATCTTCTGAGAGCCTTTGCTTGGGTTTTTGGGGTGGCCCCTTCAGGACCCTGGCTGCAATTTGAGAGGATTAAGGGTTGGCGTTGGCAGCACCAGGAGTCGGTGGCATGGCCCGCCATTGCAGGAGGTCATCAGGATGGCGTCCCCAAGCTACATCTGCCTCCTGAGAAGGGTAATCCACCTGATCCAAAACCGTCATTTGACGGTCTTTTCGGTCGAGCAAAAACAGGCTTTCTCCGTCCTTATCCAGTTTGAAGCTAGCATGCAATCCAGTCTGGTCATCATTCCCCCCATCAGCCCAAACCAAAAGGTAAGCACCCGACTCGATGACCGTGCCCTCGGGGAAAGTCCATTTGTCCGGTTGATTGGGATTGTCGCTGAGATGATAACCACTCAAGTCCTGTGGGGTTTCAGTGGGGTTGTATAGCTCAATCCAGTCACTGTAGGCACCTGAGGCATCGCTCAGTGTGGATTGATTCGAAGCCATGAGCTCGTGGATCAGGATCGTCGAGGGAGTGTTTGCAAGTTCCAGAGCGACGCGGTAACTGAAAGGCTCCAGTTCGGCACGTGCGGGTGCAAAGGCAGCAGCTCGATCCTCATTGCCTGCTCTGGCTTCCACATAGTAGTGAATCTTCTGGCCTGAAGGAAAAGGGCTGGTTCGGGCGGCAAAAAGGCCATCATGAGCTTGACCGTCTTCGTGGGCGCCATCGTCCCACATTTGAGTGACGGCAAAGCGTCCATAATTAGGATCACGCCAGTAAAGCCATACCGAGTCCAAACCCTGGTCGTCTCCGGCCTCCACCTGTACCTGGATCAAGGCCCCTTCACGAGGTCCGGGTGCGATACCACCTAGGCCAACATGACTCAAAACGGGTTGAGCCGGGGTCAGGGCGGGATGGTTTGTTAGGAATGCATAGCGCTCGGTCACAAAAGTTTTCAGGGCCGCTAAGTCTCGATCATAGGTCGCCATGGTATACCCTTTCTTGGGATCAGATGAGATGGCATCACGGCTCAGCGCACTGAGCCTGTCAATGCGAGCGTGCATGATTTCCGGATGCAACTGTTCCTTGAGCACGGTGCGCATGTGAGCTAGGTAGCGTTGACGAAGCTCCTGATTGGGAAGCAGCTTGAAGAGGAGGGGGCGATTGGTGCCATCCATGCCTTCCAGGGGTGAGAGCTCCACATCCCCTACGACAAAAGCCTCATTGCCGTCATGCTGGATGGGATGGATACGCCCACTTTCTGGTTCAAAATAAAACCCGTAATCGGCTCCTTTGTTCCAGTAACTGTCATCATCAGTGAAAATATTTTCGATCGCCAGAAACCATAACCATCGATCGACGGCGAACACCTCTTCGACCTTTTCCCTGAGATCGGTTTCGGGGGTGTTGTTGAGGACGTCAATGGCATGGACCAGGCGTTCCCATGCATTGGTGGCGTTGTCTGTCTTCAGCTCATAATAGGACAGGTAGCTTGAGACATCCGGTCCTTGATAGCTGAAAGCGGAGAGATCACTGGCAAACATGCCCCCGCCGCCGCCTCCACCGCCGGGAGGAAAACCCCCGCCCCCGGGAGGGAAGCCACCCCCACCGGGTGGCAAGCGCTGCAATGGACGCTGTCCCATCCCACCTCCCACGTTGGGTGCCTTCCATCGATCCCCGCTCGTGCTGGGAAACCATTCGTTGACCAGGTCATTGTTTTCCTGCTGGATGAGTGAATAAACTCCCCAGTTCTGGCCGTTGATGAACACTTGGGCCAGGTTCCCCCGTGGGCAGGGCACATAGGTGCTCATGGCATTAAAATACAGCACTTCTCTCAAGATGGTTTCATCAGCCGCGGCATTATTGAGGTTGAGGGTTTTGTAACCCATCAGTCGTGCTTTGGGATCGCTGAAATCCAACTCAAGATTGATAGATTTTTTAAGACCACCGATGCTGAACGATGAGTTGCCCTTGTAGCGTGCGCCCACGCTTGCGAACTGTGCGCCATTGGCCATGATCAGGGTGCAAGAGGTGTTATTGCCCGTGTCACGGCCTTGAGTCAAAAGAGTCTGCCAGTTGGTGGCATCGAAGTTCAGTTCCAGTTGCCGCAGTAGCCGGGTATCGTGCAGGCCTTCGGTAGGGATGGCTCGGAAAAAGCGCGCCTGGGCATCGGATTCGCCTACTTGGATGAAAGGCCCTTGCTCGTTACCAGAGATCAACGCTTTTGGAGGGTGATCCTGTTGCCAGTGCTGCAGATCATCTGAGAATTCAATCAACCAGTCTTCATCGTTGTCTCCCGCCACCACCAGTTTCAGACCTTGCTTTTCTGTGGGTTGAGTCGGGATGACCTGCATGCGACCATCCTTGGCATGCATGCTTCCAGTCAGCCCAAGGTAGACTAGGCAGATGAGCTGATAGATGGCCTTCTTCGATAGTGGAATCCTGTGTATCATGATGGCAATCGAGATCTTTTTTCCCCGCATTCACGATCATGAGGGGATGATCTCACCTTTAAGGACGCTTGCTTACTTTCGCTGGTTACAGGACTCGCCTTTTTGACTGATTATTGACCCTGATCCCTATGGTATCCTGAGTTGTGATCTCAATCAGAAGGCGTGAATGGGGTGGTTCGAAGCAGGCCTTGGTATCCTTTTTGAGGTCGCTTGCACCTGGAGGCAGTCCTTAAGCACAGCCGGTTCAAGACTCCTGGAGTGAAGTAGATCAGGTGGTATTTGACTTCCTTTGGTTTCGATCAGGGCCTAACTTCTGTGGAGTGATTGCGTTGATTGATTATGGAGCGGGAAACCTCAGGAGTGTTCACAAGGCTCTCTTGCACCTTGGCGCCGAGGTTCGGCTGGTCACCCAACCCGATCAGCTGGAGGGTTGCCCTGCGATTGTGCTGCCAGGGGTTGGCGCTTTTGACGACTGTTCCACCGCGCTCAACAATCAGTCCCTCATGGAGGCAACGCGCGAACGCATCAGGCAGGGAGCCTGGTTCCTGGGCATCTGCGTGGGCTATCAGATTCTCTTCGAGCGCAGCGAAGAATTCGAGAGTACATCCCCTGGCTTTGGCTTGTTTGAGGGACCTGTGGTGAGATTTCCCAACCAGCCCGGACTGAAGG
>Ga0181572_10002589_pt1 | contig 12834 bp, 11 predicted proteins | sample 101ome_26_FD_133004 | JGI IMG/M metagenome (GOLD analysis project Ga0181572, IMG submission 133004) | Coastal salt marsh microbial communities from the Groves Creek Marsh, Skidaway Island, Georgia - 101408AT metaG (megahit assembly) | ecosystem: Environmental > Aquatic > Marine > Intertidal... | reverse complement strand
TTTTAGAATTTCTTTACCCAATTCAACACCTGGTTGGTCATAGGTATTTATCTGCATAAAAGCTCCAATACAAGAAACAAGTAATTGATATCTGTACATTAAGGTCGATATATTTTCTTCATTGATAGTAGGAATTGTTATTACATCGCAAGGAATATTTTTTTGTTTCATAATTACGTCAATTGTAGAATCTGCCTGATTATTCAAAAGCCCCTTAAAAGTTTCACCATTAAGGTAGTCAGAGTTAAAGAGAGAAAAGCTTTCATTATTCGGTATTAAAGTATTATCTTTTATATCATCTATTTTGATAAAAGTAACTGTCTTATCTCTTGGTCCATCAACTATTAACTGTAAAAAACTATGCTGGTCCTTGGGGCCAATTAATGCAATTGGGGTTAAACCTTGCCTTGTAGAGTTGATATTCAGCTTACCTAATGATTCGGCCCATAATTGAATAAACCAATCATTAAAACTCCTAAAAATTGAAGAGTATGAAAATATTACATTAATATTAAATCTAGTCTTATTTTCTACTAGAAAACGTGCTTTCTTAATAATATGATCATAGAAGTACTCCTTATTAAAAAAGCTTTCATGTACAGTCCTGCAACCTAGCAATAATTTCTCAATATCTACGCCTATTGCTGCCAATGGCATCAAACCCACATTACTAAATACGGAAAATCTCCCGCCGACATTCTTACCAAGATTGAATGAGTTAATTGAATTTTTTTTGGCAAACTTTTCCAAGGTTGAATTTTTATCTGTAATTGCAGTTGTGTTATCTTTGCCTAATACAATCAACTTTGATATGTACTTAAAAATTGAAATTGGTTCTATAGTAGTGCCTGATTTTGATATCACAAAAAAATGTGTATCTGAAATATCTAAGCTTTGTAGATTGGCGTTGATAATAAGCGGATCAATTGTATCAAAGCATATTAGTTTTTTGTTAAATGTGCGGCTATGAGATAAAAATTCATAAATAGCCTTTACACCTAGAACCGAACCCCCTATTCCAATAATAGCAATATTTTTCTGAGTAATTTTTTTACAATATTCCTTAATTTTGGAAACATCCTGAAAAGGAAGAGAAAAATATCCAATCTTTTCTCTTTCCAACAAAATCTTATCAAAAATTTCATCATTGGATTTTATTTCATAAAAATTTCTCTTATATTTAATTGGATCAGTGGACATTGATGAAAAGATAAAATAATTTATGGATGTATAATATATCTTAGTTAGGTTTAAAACTTTATGAATGTTATATTCTAGTACAGATTTCAATAAAAAGACAGTTCTAATTACAGGTGGTGCGGGCTTTATAGGTAGCAACCTTGCATTTTATTTTCAAAACAATTTCCCAAAATCAAAAGTAGTTATATTTGATTGCTTTAGGAGTGGTGAAAAATTTGATAATGGCAATTTAAAAAGTTTTGGACATTACAAAAATTTAATTGGCTTTACTGGAGATATTATTTGTGGTGATATAAATAATGAAAAGGACCTTTCCCTTCTTAAAAGATATAAATTTGATTATATTTTTCATCAAGCTGCAATATCCGATACAAGGGTATATGATCATGAGCAGGTTATGAGAACTAATGTAAACACCTTCTATAATATTATTGATCTGGCCATTAATGACAATGCTACTTTGATATATGCTAGCTCTGCTGCAACATATGGGAGTCTTCAATCGCCCCAAGCTATTGGAAATGAATTGCCTGAAAATCCCTATGGATTTAGCAAATATTCCATGGATCAAATTAATAATTCTATTGCCAAAAGTAATAAAAAAATCAAGCTAATAGGCTTGCGATTCTTTAATGTTTATGGCCCTGGGGAATATTTCAAGTCAAAAACCTCGTCTATGGTGATTCAACTTGCTCACCAAATAATGGCTGGTAATTCGCCAAGACTCTTTGAAAAATCAGATCAGATATTTAGAGATTTTATTTACATTGAAGATGTAATACAAGCAAACATAAAGTCTTGTGAGTCTAAGCATAGCGGTGTTTACAATGTAGGAACTGGCAAACCAAGAAGTTTTAAAGATATTGTAGACATTCTTCAAAAGGAATTAGGCACAAACTACAATATAGAATATTTCCCTAATCCCTATCAGGGTTATCAATTTCATACACAAGCAGATATATCAAAATCAATTCAAGATTTGAATTTCAACCCCAAATATAGCCTTGAAGAAGGAATTAGAAGCTATATACCCTATATCAAGAAATTATTTAAGGAATCTATAGATTGATTAAAAATTTTATTAAAAATCCTCATTCTAAAATTTTAGTAATTGGAGATATTATTCTCGATAAATATTTATGGGGGACATGCGATCGTATTTCACCCGAAGCACCAGTTCAAGTTATAGATATCAATAAAGAATCGATAGTGCTAGGAGGAGCTGGCAATGTAGCTAATAATCTTATAGCCCTCGGTTGTCATGTTGAATTAATTAGCGTTATTGGTGATTGTGGAGTTTCTGAAGAACTTATATCCCTTATGGAAAATATTGGGATAAATAGCAATAATCTTATTAAAGAAAAAAATAGAAAGTCTAGCTTAAAAACTAGAATCATTTCTTCTCATCAGCAAGTTGTAAGATATGATATCGAGTCATCCAATTCAATCAGTAGTCAGTCTGAGTCTTCCGTTATTAAAACGCTAAAGAAAATAATTGAAAGTGTCGACCTAGTGATTTTGTCAGATTATATGAAGGGCTTTTTCACTAATTATTTAACAAAAAAAATAATTGAAATTTCTAACTCCTATCAGAAAAAAGTCCTTGTCGATCCTAAAGGAGTAGATTTTGAAAAATATAAGAATTCATATCTCCTTACGCCCAATAAGTCAGAAGCGTCTATGGCCCTGAATATTGAAATTAAAGACGATAAGACCCTTTATACAGCTCTTAACAAAATGAAGGCAGATCTTAATCTAGGCATTTCAATAATTACTCTTAGTGAGAAAGGTATAGCAACACTCGGAGAAAATTTTAAGATTCATCCCACTGCAGCTAGAGAAGTATTCGATGTTACTGGAGCAGGTGATACGGTTATTGCTGCATTAGGCTACAGTCTTGCAAATAATTTAGAATTAAACGAGGCCGTAGAGTTTGCAAATATTGCTGCTGGAGTGGTAGTCGGAAAAATCGGTGCGGCAACTGCAACCTTTGATGAAATAATGAATCATCATTTAACAACTAGTGAATCTTTATATGAAAATAAAATTAAATCGTTAGATCAAATTTGCAATATATTGTCAAATAGGAATGGAAAGAAGGTTGTCTTTACTAACGGGTGTTTTGATATTCTTCATGCTGGTCACATAACATATTTAGAAAAGTCAAAACAATTAGGGGAAATACTTATAGTGGCTGTAAATTCCAATGATTCAGTAAAGAAGCTCAAAGGAGCTAAAAGACCAATTAACGACATCAAAGATAGACTCACCTTAATTGCAGCTCTAGAATCTGTAGATTTTGTCGTAGAATTTGATGAGGAGACACCATATAATGTAATTAAACAAATTTCACCAGATATACTTGTCAAAGGTGGAGATTATAAAAATAAAGAAGTGTCTGGCCAAGATCTGGTTGAACAGGTTGTTCTAATAGACTTCATAGAAAATAAAAGCTCTACAGGAATCATAAAGAAAATCCTAGAAAATGCGTGACAAAATCTTAAATGCTTTAGACTCTCATAAAAAAATACTTGAGGCAATTTATGACCTTCAGTTCATTATTTCTGAAATTTCTCAAAGTTGTATTCAAGCCCTTAACCAAGGCAATAAAATTATCTTGTTTGGAAATGGAGGGTCTGCATCTGATGCACAACATATTGCTGCTGAATTAGTAGGCAGGTATAAAAAAAATAGAAGATCTTTACCAGCTATTGCTATAACAACCGACTCATCAGCCCTAACAGCAATCTCAAATGATTTTGGTTATGATTATGTTTTTTCAAGACAAATTGAATCCTTAGCTTCTTCTAAGGATATTGTTATTGGAATTAGTACCTCCGGAAAAAGCAAAAGTGTTTTAAATGGGATAAAAAAAGCAAATGAAAAATCTTGTATTACTATTGGTCTTTCTGGAAATGATGGTGGTGAATTAAAAGAGGTTTGCCAAAAAAATTTGATCGTGCCCTCACAAAATACAGCAAGAATTCAAGAAATGCATATTTTAATTGGTCACATAATTTGTGAAATTATTGACGATTACTTTTCTGACATCAGCAAATCATAAGCCTGTATCACTTCTTTACTATTTAATTCAGCCATACAATTGTTATGACCTAGAGGACAGGTTCTTTTCTTACACGGCATACAAGAATAATTTTTTTTAACTACCACGCTTTTATGGTTTTGCCATTGACAAGTTTCCAAATCATTAGTTGGTCCAAAGATTGAAATAGTAGGTATTTCAAATGCTGCCGCAATGTGCATTGGACCACTATCTCCAGTTATAAAAAAACTTAAACCACTTATTGCATTAACCAGCTCTTCGATAGTTGTTTTTCCACATAAATTATTAACTTGTTTGACTCCTCTATGAGATAAATAGTTTTCAATCATATCGCAAACTTCAAAATCAGTAATAGCGCCAAAAATTAAAATATGGTAGTCATTTGATAAAGCGTAAGCAACTTCGGCAAATTTCTCAGGTGACCATTTTTTTGCGTTGCCATATGCTGCTCCTGGATTGATACCTAAAGTTGGTCTCGTAAATGAAGGATTCTTTATGTTATAAGTTTTTAGGCTTAAATTTTTGGGCTTATATTTTCCACCGACTATAGTGTTTACAAATTCATTGTAATAAACAACTTGGTGACCGCCTTTATAGAGAAGCTTATTGTATTGATATTTTTTATTAGATCTTATAAAGAAGAGAAATATTTTTGACCTAAAAGAGCTTCTAAATGAGATAGATAAATCAAACTGTCCTATATTCTTCGCAATTTTCAAAAGGTATGAATATTTTTTTGATTCTAAAGGCGCCAATTTTTTTATACTATTGTCATGCTTAAACAATTCCAGACAATTCTTGTTACCAAATAAGAAAATTTCAGACTTGTAGAAATGATTTTGTAAATTTTTTAGAGCCGGAGTGAACATAACGCAATCGCCAATCCATGAGGGTATTTCAATAAAAATTTTCATTATTTACTTAAACCTTCTTGCTATGTGAAATCAATTCCTTCAATTTTGCATATTTTAGAAAAGTATTTATTGAGGAAAATACAGCAATAAGCAACCCGTGAACACCGTCTAAGAATCCAAATCTTAGAATAAATGGCTTTACAAAAGAAAAAAAAGTTTTTAGGAAAACACTAAACCATGAAATCTTCTTGTTTGCCTTGAACATCATCAATGCTGAACTAGAAGAATAGGTTTGAACTTTGTCAATTTGAGTAGATATATCTTTAAACGAGTAATGCAATAAATGATTACTGATTTTTTTAATTGGTCCATCAGTAATCATTTTTTCATGAACTAGGTCATTTGAAAAAGATGTTTTTTCTCTTCTTGCTAGTCTTAGAACATAATCTGGATACCATCCAGAGTATCTAATAAATTTCCCAAAAAAATTTGTCAGCCTTGGAATCCGATAACCCATAATATCTTGGTTATTCGTGATCTTATTTCTTATTTCCTTCTGAAGATCCATAGTAACTTCTTCATCAGCATCAATTGATAAAATCCAACTTTTGGTTGCTTTAGATAAAGCAAAGTTTTTTTGATCTCCAAATCCAGTCCAAGCTCTTTCAAAAAAATTATCTGTATATTCGCTACAAATTGTTTTAGTTTTATCGGTGCTACCAGAATCGACAATAATAATTTCGTCTGCCCACTTAACAGACTCCAAACATCTTCTTATGTTATCCTCTTCATTAAGTGTGATGATTATTACTGATATCATAAATTTTATTCTCTAAAAAACAACTTCATAATGATAAAATTTTAACTAAATATTGAGGACTTTATTTTGAGATTTACTCTAATCATAATTCACAGGAATGGTTACAAAAAATTAAAGACTGTAATTAATTCTGCAATAGAAGCAGTTGGCAATGATGATGAAATTTTTATAGTTGATAATAATAGTCAAGATGGCTCAATTGATGCAATATCAGATTATCTAAACAATAATAAAATTCAAATCATTCGCAACCATTCGAATATGGGTTATGGCTTTGCTGCTAATCAAGCAATGAGAAAAGGGAAGGGAAATTTTTTCTTAATTTGCAATAATGATATTAAGTTTAATGACAATATTTTAGATATTCTAGAAAAGGATTTTGGATCAAGCCCTAAGGCATGCATGATATCAGGCCAATTATTTGATTTTTCCGGAAATGTTAAAAGAACTTACCATGATAGACCTACATTTTTGTCGGAGCTTAACTTTTTAAAGTTTAAAAAGCATTATAAAGTTCCAGATAAAATTACTCGAGTAGAGAATCTCACCGGCGCCTGTCTAGCTGTGAGGAAAAATATCCTAGATAAGGTTGGTTATTATGATGAGGATTTCTTTTTCTATTTTGAAGAAACTGAATGGTGCTCCAGAATAATAAATTCAGGCTATGAAATCCTTATTGATCCAAGTATTAGAATTGAACATATTGGTGGGGCAACTTCATCCAGTTTTAGAACTAGAGCTAGAATTGAGTTTTTTAAAAGCAGAACAATTTTTTGGAAAAAATATTTCTCAAAATTAAAATTCACAGCTTTATACTTGTTAAATATTCCCCTAACTGTATTAGATATTTTTATATATCTTTTCTTAACATTCTTGACACTTGGGCTAAATAGAAAAGTAAGAGAGAAATTCTTGGAAAGATCAATGATATTATTATATATAGTCATGGGCCACCCTAAATCTTGGGGTATCACCAGGGATTAATATTGATATTTATTTTTAAATTATGAAAGGAATAATCTTAGCTGGTGGATCAGGGACAAGACTTTATCCAGTAACAAAATCTATTTCTAAACAACTCTTACCTGTTTTTGACAAGCCAATGATTTATTATCCCTTGTCGGTACTAATGTTGGCAGGAATCAGAGAAATTCTCATTATTTCTACCCCCGAAGATTTGCCTAAATTTAGAAAATTATTTGAGGGGCTTAATCTTGGCATTTCTTTTGAATATGCCGAGCAGCCATCACCTGATGGGCTTGCTCAAGCATTTCACATCGGAGAAGATTTTGTTGGCAAAGATGATGTATGTCTTATTTTAGGAGATAATATTTTTTATGGTCATGATCTTCCCAAATTACTAAATCAGGCAAAGACAAATGTTTCAATTAATAGGGCAACAGTTTTTGGTTATCGAGTCGACGATCCGGAAAGATATGGAGTGGTTGAGTTTGATAATAACGGAAAAGCCCTTAGTGTGGAAGAGAAACCAATAAATCCAAAAAGTTCATTTGCCATAACAGGATTATATTTTTACCCAAATGATGTCATACAAAAATCAAAAGATATACTGCCTTCTACTAGAGGTGAACTTGAAATCACATCAATAAATGATATGTATCTAAAAAAAGGTGACCTATCCGTAGAGTTGATGGGAAGGGGTTTTGCTTGGTTTGATGCTGGGACACATAGTAGTTTACTTGAGGTGTCCTCTTTCATTGAATCTATTGAAAAAAGGCAAGGTTTAAAAATTGGCTGTATTGAAGAAATTGCATTTGAGTTAGAACTTATTTCAAAAAAAGAACTGATAGATATCGGCAATACAATGTCAAAAAATGAATATGGAAAATACCTATTAAAAATAGCCTCTGAAAAGAAACATGGAAATTTCTGAATTAAAACTTAAGGACCTTCTCTTGATTAAGCCCAAAGTTTATGAAGATATTAGAGGCTATTTCTTCGAATCTTTTAGGGAAGATATACTCTCTAATTTTTTAGGCTACAAAATTAACTTTACTCAAGATAATGAGTCAAAGTCATCACAAAAAACTCTTAGAGGTCTGCATTATCAATTGCCTCCTTTTGCACAAACAAAACTGGTAAGGGTTGTAATGGGAAATGTTATTGATATAGCTGTTGATTTAAGAAAATCATCCCCAACATTTGGTCAATATGCCGCTGTTGAACTTTCGGAAGAGAACAAACATCAACTTCTAATTCCAAAAGGATTTGCTCATGGCTTCATTGTTTTATCAGAATTAGCAATCTTTTCATATAAAGTTGATAATCCCTATTCAAGAGAATTTGAAAGAGGCGTGGCATATAACGACCCAAGTCTTAATATAAAATGGCCATTTGACAGACAAGAAATTATTATCTCTGATAAAGATAAAAATTTGCCTTCAATGAAGAATAATAATGACTTTTTTCTGTAATGAAAAATATTCTAATTACAGGTGGCAATGGACAACTTGGAAGCTCTTTTAAAGAAATAGAAAAAAAGCATTCAAATTGGAAGTTGCATTTCTATACTAAGAGTGAACTTGACATCACGAGAAAAAACAAGGTTGATGAAATCTTTAAGGTTAATAAATTTGAATTTGTTATAAATTGCGCTGCTTATACAAATGTCAATAAGGCTGATGAGGAATTTAAACTAGCCCACAATATAAATGTAGATGGTGTAAAAAATTTAGCTGAAATCTCAGCAAAGTACTCTTCAAAATTTATTCATATCTCAACTGATTATGTTTTTGATGGGAAAAAACTTTCCCTATACGATGAGTGCGATTCTACTAATCCCATTAATCAATATGGTTTGTCAAAATTAAAAGGTGAAGAGTTTTTATTAAATAGTTATGATGATAACTGTCTTATTATAAGAACCAGTTCAGTTTTCTCCCCTTATGGGACTAATTTTGTAAAAACAATGCTTGATCTCTTCTCCAAAAAAGATCAGATTACTGTAGTGAGTGATCAATTCTCTTCACCAACTTATGCTCCTGATCTGGCAAATGCAATTATGCAAATAATTTACCTTTTTGAAAATAAGAATTTTAAAACCCAGGTTTATCACTTCTCAAATAGTGGATCTATATCATGGCTTGAATTTGCTCTTTTCATTAAAAACTATGTGGGATCATCATGCCAAATTCACCCAGTCTCATTAAAGGACTTTGACTCTAAAGTAAAAAGGCCTCAATTCACCTCATTTAATAATAGTAAAATTGTTAATGACTTCAATATTAAACTTATTCCTTGGGAAATATCCCTGACCGAATGTCTAAATAAAATATTAATGAAATCATGAATAATAAGATGGTTATGATTACCGGTGGAGCGGGATTTATTGGTTCCTCATTGGTGAGATATATTGTTAAAACAAGCTCTTATAGTGTAGTAAATGTCGATAAACTCACTTACGCAGGAGATATAAGTTCTTTAGAATCGATTTCTTTATCTGACAGATATTTCTTTGAACAAGTCGATATTTGCGATAAAGATAAAATTGCTAATATTTTTAAAAAATATGAGCCATTTTTAGTAATTCACCTTGCTGCTGAATCACATGTTGATAGATCGATTTATGGGTCATATGATTTTATTCAGACAAATATTTTTGGAACTTTCAATTTATTGGAAGAATCAAGAAAATATTTTGATATGCTTGACATTAAAGACAAAAAAAATTTTCGATTTCATCATGTTTCAACAGATGAGGTCTATGGGGACCTTAATGAAAAAGACTTACCTTTCAAAGAAAGTAATTCATATAAACCTAGCTCACCATACTCTGCCTCTAAAGCATCCTCAGATCATTTAGTAAGGGCTTGGCATAGAACATACGGACTTCCAATTGTTATTACAAACTGTTCTAATAATTATGGGCCATTTCAGTTCCCAGAGAAACTTATTCCAGTAGTTATTCTGAAATGTTTGAATCTAGAACAAATACCTATCTATGGTTCTGGACAACAAATCCGTGACTGGTTGTATGTAGAAGATCATGCTTCTGCACTTTTTAAAGTTGCTATCTATGGAAAAAATTCCGAAACTTATAATATAGGCGGCAATAATGAGTTAAAAAATATTGATGTAGTTAGAAAAATTTGCCTAATACTTAATGATCTAAGGCCAGCAAATCAACTAAATTATTTAGATCTAATCTCTTTTGTCGAAGATAGGGCCGGCCATGATTATAGATATGCAATAGACTCCTCAAAAATAATGAAGGATCTAGATTGGAAACCTGATTACGACTTTGAGGAGGGACTTAAGAGAACCGTTTCTTGGTATTTAGATAATCTAAGTTGGACTGAAAAAATGTTAACTAAATCAGTTTAGACTAGCTAATTTTCTTGAGATGCCGGCTACACAGATAGTTATTATAAAAACGTAAAGAAGGACCAACATTTGATGCTCAAAAATTGCATTAGTAGTTGCATATATTAAATAATTGCTTGAAGTGATGATAATGGTATAAAACTCAATAGCCAAGTTATATTTCTTTATCTTCCCCTTTAAGTCTATGACCACTTTTATTGGAAGAAAAAGAAGATAAAGAAGAATTAATAATCCAATAATTCCATTTTCAACCAAAACTGTTAGATATTCATTATGAGCATGATTAAAGTTTTTAAGAATATCATTAGCTTCACCCTTGGCAATTTTTTCTCTTATAGCATCTCTAAATTTTCCTTCTCCAATCCCAAAAATTGCGTTTTCTCTAGAAATATCAATACTTAATTTATACATCCTTAATCTATTGAGTGTACTTCTATCGTTATCATACGAATTATCGTCATTCATCACTGCCGAATAGGTGTCAGAAAGAAGGACAAATTTATGTGTTAATGGTAAATTTTTATTTAAAGATATTAAAGCGATAATAGATATTAGCATTACTGTTAAGAAAGTAAGACTAATTCTCTTGCTTATATTTTTATAGAAAAACAAAAATCCAAACAAGATTAAAAAATAGGAAATAATCGCCCCCTTGCCTGAAAACATTAACAATCCAAATGAGCCAGAAAGAAAAGCAAAGAAAAAGAATACATTCAAAATATTTTTTCTTTCAGCACTAATAAAAGATAATGAAAGTAATGCAAAAAGAGCGCTTGTGAAACTAGCTATCCCCCTATGGTAACTAAAATAATACAATAATGGTAAATCCTTATTAACATAAAGATCTTGAAACCATAAGAAGGCATGGATTCCAAATAAAATAGCTGCAATTGAGATCCCATATTCTACAAAGGTCTTATTAAAATTTAATCTTGCTAATAAAAATAGAGCTGGAAGAATCAAAATGAATCTTGAGTTAACCTCTAATTCTCTAAAATTAATATTATTAAAATAGATTGAAAAAGCTGTATATAGAAAAAAAACAGAGTAAGTAGCTACGAAATTACTGATATAAGGTGAGCTTGATGATGGCTTTTTATAATAGAAAAGTACAGGAGATATTATGAGCAACAAAAGTATCAAAAAACCTGACTTGATGCCTATCCCAAAGCCCAAAAAATATAAAAGTGCTACTGCACCTATGAGATATTCTAAAATTTGTTTAACTTTGATCAATAAAATAAATTTAGTGAAAATTAAAAATCTTTCGACTTTGAATTATAGCCCTGTAGCTATAATTTTTATCTATTTCTGCATCCACTTCTTCTTACGAATTATAGTTTCGGACACTATTCAGGTGGATGATATTGAACAAATTCTATATGGGGGAAATCTTGAATTAGGCTATCCAATACCTCAACCGCCAATGTATACATGGCTTATTTGGACTATGTTTAAAATCCTTGGGGTTAATATTTTTGCATTATCACTTTTGAAATACTCCCTATTGTTTTTTACCTTCATATTTATCTGGAAAGTTTGTAATCTTATCTCAATAAAAAATCAAACAAAGAAATTAATTTTCTTTTCTTATCTTTTAATGCCGTCTTTCTTCTGGCACGCACATCAAGGATTTACGCATACTATACTTTTAGGATTAGGCATAGTATTAACGTTTTACTATTTAATTAAATTAACTAAAACCCAAAAGAATAGAGATTATTTTCTCTTTGGTTTTTCAATATTCATTGGCCTTATGGGCAAATATAGTTTTATTATTTTTCTTCCTGTTATTATTTTAAGTGCTCTTTCTATACCTAGTTTTAGAAAATCTCTGTTAGATAAAAAAATATTTCTCTCAATTGGATTGTTAGTTTTTCTAGTGTCACCTCATTTGTATTGGTTAATAGATAATTATCATCAAATTTATAATCAAGCAGCTGAGAGACTACTCATTACTCATGATAGATTTTCATACTTCGAAAATATTTTTCTTATCTTTGAGTCATCTTTAGGTTTTATAACTCCATTAGTTTTTTTTATAATTTTCAAATTTAATTTACTAATAAAACGCACTCAGAATAAAAATAACGTAAATATTATTTATCTACTTAATAGATTTTTTTTGATAATATTATTAGCTTCTCTGAGCTTCCCTTTGTTCTATTCTTTTAATGAAATTAAAGTGCGTTGGCTTCACCCTATTCTCATGCTTTTCCCATTTTGGATTTGGTTATTATTGGAGCAAAAAGATAATTTCTCAAATATTTTTATTAATGTATTTAAATATTCAGCCATCACCATTTCTTTTTTAGTTCTTAGTTTGAGATTTGCTCAAGTTTATATTGCGCCAGAATTTGATTACTATCCAAGATTAGCAATTCCGATTATAAAAACTCTAAATAAAATTCCTTATGAGAAACACAGAGACTCAGTGATAAAAACAGATGATTATTATCTTTTTGCTCATTTAATTACAACTTTTCCAGAGAACAAAGTTTCTTATCAGAAAAACATCCGTAATCCTGGCAATGAGAGCCAAAATTGTCTGA
>Ga0181572_10002579_pt1 | contig 12865 bp, 10 predicted proteins | sample 101ome_26_FD_133004 | JGI IMG/M metagenome (GOLD analysis project Ga0181572, IMG submission 133004) | Coastal salt marsh microbial communities from the Groves Creek Marsh, Skidaway Island, Georgia - 101408AT metaG (megahit assembly) | ecosystem: Environmental > Aquatic > Marine > Intertidal... | reverse complement strand
TTGGCGTCAAGCGTCTCGCCGCTCGTGTTGACCGACACGTACCCACCGGCCTGAATGATTCGGTCGAACGCGCTGCGGTCCACCGTCAAGTCCTTGACCACGGGGAACGCGGAAGCGCGCCAGGGCTCAATGGTGATGGTGTCGCCGTCTTTGAACGAGCGCATGTGCAACTGGCACGTCGTCACGCCGCGGCCTGGGCCATGCGCTTCGCCGTTGATGAACATGGAGCACATCCCGCAGATGCCCTCGCGGCAATCGTGGTCAAATGCAATGGGTTCACCTCCCTCGCGAATGATCGTGTCGTTCAGGACGTCCATCATTTCAAGGAACGACATGTCCCCGGTCACGTCCGACAGCTGGTGCGTGTCGAAATGTCCCTTGTCTTGTGGGCCGTTTTGGCGCCAAACTTTAAGCGTCAGGTTCATCTTCTTCGTTTCTGGGAATTACTTGTAGCTGCGCTGCTTCAGCTCAATGTTTTCATAAACAAGTCCCTCCTTGTGGAGGTTCGCGTCGCTGGGCTTGCCGTTGCATTCCCAGGCGCTGACGAAGGTGAATTCGTCGTCGCGGCGCAAGGCCTCGCCTTCTTCAGTTTGGTGTTCCTCGCGGAAGTGACCGCCACAGCTCTCTTCGCGCTCCAAAGCGTCCTTGCACATCAACTCGCCGAGCTCGAGGAAGTCCGCCACGCGACCGGCCTTGTCCAACTCCGGGTTGTAGCCCGTCGCCGAACCCGGCACACGCACGTTGGCGTAAAACTCTTCTCGCAACGCCGAGATGTCGGCGATGGCTTGAGTCAAACCCTGCTTGTTGCGTGCCATCCCGCAGTTGTCCCACATGATGCGGCCCAAGCGACGGTGGAAGTCGTCCACAGGCGTCGTGCCGTTGTTGGATACGAACTTATCGAGTTGTGCCTTGACGGCCTTCTCGGCCTCCAAAAATTCAGGCGTGTCGTTGGCAATGGCGCCCGTGCGAATGTCGTCGGCGAGGTAGTCGCCGATGGTGTAAGGCAAGACGAAGTAACCGTCCGCCAACCCTTGCATCAACGCAGAGGCCCCGAGGCGGTTTGCGCCGTGGTCGGAGAAGTTGGCTTCCCCGGCCGCGTACAAGCCCGGCAACGTCGTCATCAGATTGTAGTCCACCCAAAGTCCACCCATCGTGTAGTGCACGGCGGGATAAATCTTCATGGGGGTTTCGTACGGGTTGTCGTCTGTGATTTGGCGGTACATGTCGAACAAGTTGCCGTACTTGGCCTTGACCACCGCCTTGCCCAGCTCGCGAATCTTGTCGTCGCCGGGATTCTCCAGGCCCATCACGTTCGCTTCGGTCTTTCCGTAGCGCATGATGGCGCTGGCAAAGTCGAGGTATACGGCCTCACCCGTCGTGTTCACCCCAAACCCTGCATCGCAACGCTCCTTCGCCGCACGTGACGCCACGTCACGTGGCACCAAGTTTCCGAAGGCAGGGTAGCGACGTTCCAAGTAGTAGTCGCGGTCCGCTTCGGCGATGTCCGTCGGCTTCAATGTGCCTTTGCGCACGGCCTCGGCATCTTCCGCCTTGGCAGGCACCCAAATACGTCCGTCGTTTCGCAACGACTCCGACATCAAGGTCAGCTTGCTCTGGTAGTGTCCGCTCACAGGGATGCACGTGGGGTGAATCTGCGTGAAGCACGGGTTGGCCATGAACGCACCCTTGCGGTGCGCCTTCCAGGCAGCACTCACGTTGGAGCCCATGGCGTTGGTGCTCAAGAAGAACACGTTGCCGTAGCCACCTGTCGCAAGCACCACCGCGTGCGCGCTGTGACGCTCTAGTTCTCCCGTGACGAGGTTGCGAGCGACGATGCCGCGGGCTTTGCCGTCGACGATTACCACGTCCATCATCTCGTGACGGTTGTACATCTTCACCTTGCCCTTAGAAATCTGGCGGCTCAACGCTGAATAAGCCCCGAGCAGCAGCTGCTGGCCCGTCTGGCCCTTCGCGTAGAACGTCCGGCTGACCTGGACCCCTCCGAAAGAGCGGTTGTCCAACAGTCCCCCGTATTCGCGTGCGAAAGGCACGCCTTGTGCCACGCACTGATCAATGATGCTGGTGCTGACTTCCGCCAAGCGGTGCACGTTGGCCTCTCGGCTTCGGTAGTCCCCCCCTTTGATGGTGTCGTAGAACAACCGGTACACCGAGTCCCCGTCGTTCTGGTAGTTCTTGGCTGCGTTGATGCCACCCTGAGCGGCGATGGAGTGTGCACGACGCGGACTGTCCTGGAAACAGAACGCCTTCACGTTGTAGCCCATCTCCGCCAGCGAGGCGGCGGCCGAGCTACCTGCCAATCCCGTGCCCACCACAATCACGTCGATGAGGCGCTTGTTGGCCGGGTTGACCAGGCGAATGTTGTTCTTGTATTGGGTCCACTTGTCGGCCAAGGGACCTCCGGGGATCTTGGAATCGAGCATGGTCTTAGGCTTGGGTCAGGAACAGGTACAAGGGAATCGAGGCAAATGCTGCAGGCACAAGCACTGCAAAGGCCTGGCCAACGCGCTCAATCCACGGCGTGTAGCTCTCGTGGCGCAATCCCATCGATTGGAACGCACTTGAAAACCCGTGCCACAGGTGGAACGCCAGCGCACACATGCCTGCCACGTAAAGAGCCACAGCGGCGGCGGCCAAGCTGTTCACCTCTGGGTTGAAGAATTGCATCACCACGGTGTGGAGGTCCTTCAATTCTTCCCCGTTCACAACCTGGGTGGGCATGTCTGCGTCGAAATGCATCTTCCACCAGAAGTTCTGCATGTGCGTCACGAGGAACACCAACACGACTGTGCCGAGCACCGCCATGTTCCGGCTGCTCCAGCCGGAGTTGGCAGACCCCTTCTCCAACGCATAGCGCGCAGGGCGGGCTTTCCGGTTCTGCAAGGTCAAAACCACGCCGTCCACCACGTGAAACAACACGCTGGCGTAGGTGAGGTAACTGAGCACCTTCACCAAGGGGAACGTGGTCATGAACAAGGCGTACTCGTTGAAGGCGGTTTGGCCTTCGATTCCTGGCACAAACAGCTGCACGTTGCCGAGCAAGTGGCCGACGAGAAACAGGCAAAGAAAAAGGCCTGTCAGGGCCATCGCGTACTTCTTCGCAAGCGAAGATTTCAGAATTCCGGAAGAGCTCATGCGTCGCATTAAATGAGTTGTCCAAAGCTACGCTGACTCAGACGGGCCACCAAGCAGAACGGTTCTAACATGGCGCGTGAAGGGAATGAAATGGGGAAGGCCTGCAACAGGCCCTCCCCTTGCGGTCATGCCGTCTCCGGACGCTTCTCCAGCATGAGCATCTCTCCCGCCACCACTTCCGTGATGTACCGGGTGTGCCCTTCCCCGTCCTCGTAGGTCCGGTAGGTCAACCGCCCCTCGACCGCGACTTCAGCTCCCTTCTTGAGGTATTGACCGGCCACTTCCGCCAGACCGCCCCATGCGACCACGTCGTGCCACTGGGTGCGCTCCACTTTCTCTCCCTCGCCGTTGCGGAAAGTTTCGTTGGTCGCCACCGGGAATCGAGCCTTTACCTTGCCGTCGTCGAAGGTGATCATCTCGGCGTCCTTGCCGAGTCGTCCAATCAATTGGACTTTGTTGCGCAATGCATTCATGTGTGTGATGTTTTCCGAGCCCAAACGTCTGCAACAACCCCTCCCCTCGGCCGCGGATTTGACCCCCGAACGCCCGGGATTCAGGGACGTCGCAGGTGAGTTTGCCGCGCGCTACCTTTGCGGGCCATGACTGACGTTCGAGTACGCTTTGCTCCCAGCCCCACCGGGCCGCTCCACATGGGCGGTGTCCGGACCGCGCTCTACAATTGGTTGTTTGCGCGGGCCCACGGCGGGACGTTCATTTTGAGAATCGAAGACACCGACCAGGGGCGCTTCGTGGAGGGCGCAGAAGCGTACATCGAGGAGGCGCTGGCCTGGTGCGGGTTGTCGCCCGACGAAGGAGTGCGGTCCGGTGGCGACTGCGGTCCGTACCGCCAAAGCGAGCGCAGCGCGATGTACCGCGAGGCCGTTCAGGAATTGCTGGACAAGGGGTTGGCGTACGACGCGTTTGACACGCCCGAGGAATTGGACGCGCTGCGCAAAGCCGCCGAGCCCGACGTGTTCCAATACGACGCGACGACTCGGGGGCAGTTGCGAAACAGCTTGACGATGGGTGCGGATGAAGTTGCCGCGTTGAAGGCGTCGGGCGCCTCGTTCGTGGTAAGGTTCAAGACGCCAGACGCAACGGAAGAAGTGCGGTTTGAGGATGCCATTCGCGGCAGCGTGGGCTTTCAATCTAGCGTCCTGGACGACAAGGTGCTGATGAAGGCCGATGGGCTGCCAACGTACCACCTCGCCAACGTGGTCGACGACCACCACATGCGCATTTCGCACGTGATTCGGGGCGAGGAGTGGTTGCCGAGCGCGCCGCTGCACGTGCTGTTGTACCGCGCGTTTGGGTGGGAGCACCCCGTGTTTGCGCACTTGCCGCTGATTTTGAAGCCCACGGGCAACGGGAAACTGAGCAAGCGCGACGGCGATGCCGGAGGCTTTCCGGTGTTTCCGACCAATTGGACCGACCTCAAGAGCGGAGAGACGTGGCCTGGGTACCGCGAGCAAGGGTACGCGCCAGAGGCGTTTGTGAACATGTTGCTCATGCTGGGGTGGAACCCCGGAGACGAGCGCGAGCTGTTCACGGCCGAGGAAGCGGCGAAGGAATTTTCGCTGGAGCGCGTGGTCAAATCCGGTGCGCGGTTCAACCCCGACAAAGCCAAGTGGTTCCAGGAGCAGCACTTGCGTAACGCGGGCTCAGAAGCGCATGCAGAGGCGCTCGAGGCCTTGGCTCAAGCGAAGGGCTTGGCCTGGGATGTGGCGCAGTGCAAAGACGTGTTGGACATGATGCTCGAACGCGTGGCGTTCCTGCCTGAAATTTTGGACACCTCTTGGTTGACAGCCGCGCCGGCGGAATTCGACGCCAAACTTGTGCGTAAGAAGTGGAAGGACGAGACCAGCGGTTACTTGAAGGACCTCGCGCAGGTGCTTGAGAGCATCGGAGAATGGACCAGCGAGAACGTGGAAGCCGAATTCAAGGGCTTCTTGGAGGCGCGGGAATTGGGGTTTGGGCAGGTGCTCTTGCCGTTCCGCATCGCGCTTACGGGCGAAGGAGGCGGTCCTTCGATGTTTGACTTTGCCGCGTTCCTCGGAAAGAGAGAGACGTTGGCGCGGCTGGCCCAAGGAATCGAGGCTGTGGAGGAAATTCGAGCTGCAGGGGAATGACGACGACCAACCAAATCCACGTCAAAGGGTTGCGTTTTTGGGCGCATCACGGGTGCATGGAGGAAGAGGCCGTCGTCGGCCAGGAGTACCAGGTGGACGTCACGCTGTGGGTGGACCTCGCACCAAGTGCAGCCACGGACGACCTCACCGCGACCGTCGACTACTGCGACGTTCACCGCATCGTCCAGCGTGAGATGAAGGTGCGCAGCAAGTTGGTAGAACAGGTCTGTGGGCGCATCGTGAAAGGCCTTCGCGAAGAGCTTCCTTTGGCGCAGGCCGTCGAAGTCACGCTCACGAAGTTTCAACCCCCCATCGGCGGCGACTGCGATCACATCGCGGTGGTGATGCAGGGCTAAGAGGCGGTCGGTGCGCGATCACGCGCGATTCGAGGCCGGCGCGACCTCCGTCTTACAAGGACATTTCCGGGACGTGATCGGGAACCACGAGGTTGCCCGCGGTGGCGGCAACGACCTCGTCCACGCTGACGCCCGGCGCGCGCTCCACAAGGTGAAAGGCGCCGTCGCGGATGTCGAGCACGGCGAGGTTGGTCACCACGCGCTTCACGCATCCCACCCCTGTAAGCGGGAGCGAGCACGCGTCGAGGAGCTTGGATTCGCCTGCGCGGTTGGTGTGCTGCATCGCGACGATGATGTTCTCGGCCGAAGCCACGAGGTCCATCGCCCCGCCCATGCCCTTGACCATCTTGCCCGGGATTTTCCAGTTGGCGATGTCGCCGTTGGAGGCCACCTCCATGGCGCCGAGCACCGTAAGCTGCACGTGGCGGCCGCGGATCATGGCAAACGACGTGGCGCTGTCGAAGTAGACCGCGCCGGGCATGGCCGTGATGGTCTGCTTGCCGGCGTTGATCAGGTCGGCGTCTTCCTCTCCCTCCACCGGAAACGGACCCATGCCGAGGATGCCGTTTTCGCTCTGGAATTCCACCTCCATGCCCTCCGGAATGTGGTTGGCCACGAGGGTCGGAATTCCAATGCCGAGGTTGACGTACCACCCGTTCTTGACTTCTTGAGCGATGCGCTTGGCGATGCCGTTTTTGTCCAACATGGCGCGTTAGTTTGAAGGGGTTTGTGGACGCACCGTGCGCTGTTCAATGCGCTTCTCGTAGCCTTCGCCTTGGAAGATGCGTTGGACAAAAATGCCCGGGGTGTGGATGGCGTTGGGATCGAGCTCGCCCACCGGAACCAGCTCCTCGACCTCCGCCACGGTGATGCGGCCCGCCATGGCCATCATGGGGTTGAAGTTCTTCGCAGTCGCCTTGTAAATGAGGTTGCCCGCGGCGTCGCCCTTCCATGCTTTCACGAAGGCGAAGTCGGCAGTGAGTGCGGACTCGAGGACGTGGGGTTTGCCGTCGAAGACGCGCACCTCCTTGCCTTCCGCCACTTCCGTGCCGTAGCCGGCCGGCGTGAAAAAGGCCGGGATGCCCGCACCTCCTGCGCGGCACCGCTCGGCGAGCGAACCTTGGGGAATGAGGTCGACCTCGAGTTCTCCGCTGAGCATTTGGCGCTCGAATTCGTCGTTCTCGCCGACGTAAGAGGAGATCATTTTTCGGATTTGGCGTTGCTGCAGCAGAAGCCCCAACCCAAAATCATCCACCCCCGCGTTGTTCGAGATGCACGTCACCCCGCGCACGCCGCGGCGCACCAGCTCCGCGATGCACTGCTCGGGAATGCCACACAGGCCAAACCCGCCCAGCATCAAGGTCATGTCGTCGGCCACCCCTTCAAGGGCGGCTTGGGGTCCAGAGACCACTTTGGAAATCGCCATGGCTGAATGTCGTTGATTCAGAAAATGATCAGTTGAACAAGTCGTCGTCGTCCAACGGGTCAAAGGTAGGACCGCGCAGTTCCGCAATTTCCTTGCACGTCAGCGTGTCGCCGCCGATGCTCTCGGGCCGCGTGAAATCTTCTTGGCTGACGGCGAGGCTTTCGTCCGCGTAGACGTCCTTCATGAAAAAGCCGTAGATCGGAAGGCCCGTGTTGGCGCCTTGGCCCAAACGCGTGGTCGAGAACCGCACCGTCGGGTCTTGCGCTCCGACCCACACGCCGGTGACGAGGTCCGGGGTCAGGCCCATGAACCAGCCGTCGGTGTTGTTTTGGGTGGTTCCGGTCTTGCCCGCCATCGGCACGCGAATGCCGTCGTAGTCGCGCTTGTCGGAGTCGTACCGAATCCGAATGCCCGTGCCCATTTTCTTGCCCTTTTCTTCGTTCCAGGCGCCGTCCACAACGCCCTTCATCATTTGCACAACGCGGTAGGCCGTCCGGTCGTCCAACCCTTGGCGGATTTCCTGGACGGGTTCGTAGATGGGGTTGCCAAACCGGTCTTCGATGCGCGCAATGAAGGTGGGTTCGACGTAGACGCCCTGGTTCACGAGCGAGGCGTTCGCGCTGACCAATTCGCGAAGCGTCAGCTGCGCCACGCCGAGCGCGATGGACGGCACGTTGGGGATGTCGCTTTCGATGCCCAAGGCGTGGGCCAGGTCAATCACGCGGCGCGTGCCGTAGTCCTTGATCAACTTCGCGGTGACCGTGTTCATCGAGTTGGCCAGGGCGTACTCGAGCGTGACCATCTCCCCGTATTCCTCGTCGCTGTTGTCCGGGCACCAGCGTGGGGGGTCGCTGCCGGGAGGGAGGTCGATGCAGGTTTTTTGGTTGGGGAATTCGTCGCACGGTTCCGCCCCCAGGCGCAACGCCGTCGCGTACACAAACGGCTTGAACGTCGAGCCCACTTGACGGCGGCTTTGGCCCACGTTGTCGTACTGGAAATGCTTGTAGTCGATGCCGCCCACCCACGCTTTGATGTGGCCGGTGGCGGGCTCCATGGAGACCAAACCCGCGTGCAGGATGGCCTTGCGGTGCAGGATGCTGTCGAGGGGCGACAGGACGGTGTCCACGGCACCGCGGTGCGAAAACACCTTCATGGCGACTGGCTCGTCAAACACGCGGCGCATCTCCTTGTCGGTGCGGGCGGGCCAGGTGTGGCCACACCCTCCCTTCTCGCCGTTGCATTCGTGCCCGGCAGAGCCGTCGGCCCGCGCTTTCGACACGATGTAGAATCCGGGGCGGTTGCAGGACGGGCACAGCTTCCCAATCCCCTTCTTGTACCGGTCCGAGTCGCGCATCGCCACGTCCAGGATGGCCTGGCGCGCCTCCGGTTCGATGTCTTCAAAGAACGGCGCCACGTCCTTAGGCCGGTCCCGGAGGTCGCGTTCGAAGCTGGCCTGCAGTTCGCCAGCAAGGTGGCGGTGCACGGCGTTCTCGGCGTAGGCCTGCATGCGGCTGTCGATCGTGGTGACGACGCGCAGGCCGTCGCGGTAGATGTCGTACGGGGAGCCGTCGGCCTTGGCGAGGACGTACTTGCCGTTGGCGTCCTTTTCAGCCAGCATCTCCTTGAGTTCGGCACGGAGGGTTTCGCGGAAGTAGGGCGCCGCTCCCTCGTCGTGGCTGACGCGCTGGAATTGCAACCCCAGAGGCAGGGCTTGAAGCGAGTCCGCGACGGCATCTTCGAGGTGACCGTATTTGGCCATTTGGCTCAGCACCACGTTGCGGCGATCCTGCACCAATTCCGGACGGCGAAGCGGGTTGAAAAGCGCGCTGTTTTTCAGCATGCCCACCAGCATCGCAGACTCCTGCACGTTGAGCTCCGCGGCGGGCTTGTTGAAGTACACGTTGGCCGCACTCTCGATGCCCACCGCCTGGTTGATGAAGTCGTAGCGGTTGAGGTAAAGCGCAATAATTTCCTGCTTGGTGTAATGCCGTTCAAGTCGGGAGGCGATGATCCATTCCTTGGGTTTTTGGAGCACTGCTCGCTCGAAGAAACTCGTCGTCTCGTACTGGTCGGTGAAGAGAAGCTTCGCGAGTTGTTGGGTCACCGTCGACCCGCCGCCTCGCTTGCCCATGAACGCAATGGCGCGCGCCAAGCCAATGAAGTCAATGCCAGCGTGGCTGTAGAAGCGAGCGTCCTCGGTGCTGATCAAGGCGTCCACCAAATGGGGCGGAAGCGTCTCGTACCGGGCGTCCGAACGGTTCTCGGTGTAGTACCGGCCCAAGATTTTGCCGTCCATGGAGTAGACGCGGGTGGCCAAATCGGTCTTCGGGTTCGCCAGGGCTTCCGTTTCAGGCAGATCGCCGAGACGCGCGAGCAACACCAGCCCGCCCAAGCCCAGCAGCGGGCCGAGTCCCACCAACCACAACAGCAATTTCCAGGGAATGCGCTTCATGGGTCCAAGATGCAACGCGGCACGCCTCGCAAAGGCGCCCTTTGAATTCGTTGTGAGCACCGGTGCGTGAATTGCTCCCAGGCGGGGGGCGGGGGGCGTACCTTTGCGCCATGGTTGCCTTGATCAAAGCCGCCCAGCTTTTGCTGAGTTTGTCCATCCTCGTGGTGCTCCACGAACTCGGCCACTACTGGGCCGCCCGCGCCTTCAAAACGCGCGTCGAGAAGTTTTACCTGTTCATGAACCCCGGTTTTTCGCTTTTTAAAAAGCAAATCGGCGAAACCGAATGGGGCATCGGCTGGCTTCCGCTTGGCGGCTACGTCAAGATCAGTGGCATGATCGACGAGAGCATGGACACCGACCAAATGGCGCAGCCGCCCCAGCCGTGGGAGTTCCGTTCCAAGCCGGCTTGGCAGCGGCTCATCATCATGTTGGGAGGGATCCTCGTGAACTTGGTGCTCGGATTCGTGATTTACAGCGGCGTGCTGTACTTCTGGGGAGAAACCAAGCTCGCCAACGAGCACCCCGTCAACGTCGACCCCGCCCTCGAAGCGCTGGGCTTTCAAGACGGAGATCGGGTTTTGGGCTACAACGGCGAAACGCTTCTCTATTACAGCGACTTGCGCATGGAGGGCTTCAACAACCGGGTCACGCAGGTCGACGTGCTGCGAGACGGAAAGATGGTGTCGTTGGAACTCGAAAAGGAACTCGGCCAAACCTTCATCGACGAAGGCATTCGCCGCCCGTTCTCCCTCCTTTACCCGTGCGAAATTGCCGAGGTCGCGCCCGACAGCCGAGCGGCCGTGGCGGGATTGGAGGTCGGCGACCGCATCCTGTCCGTCGGCGACATGACGTTGCCCTACTTCGAGACGGTTCGGGAAGCGATTCAGTCCCACCCCGAGACGCCCGTGCGCCTGAACGTCGAGCGCGACGGACGGCAACTCACCCTCGACGCGGTCCCGGACAGCGCGGGAAGCCTCGGCTTCTTCGTGCAACCCGCCTCGCATTACGCGGACATGTTCCCCACAACGCACCTCGAATACGGCGTCGTCGCCTCCCTCGGCGCCGGATTCACCACGGCCTGGGAAACGCTTCAGGATTACGTGCGCTCGATGCGCTTCCTGTTCACCAAGAGCGGAGCCTCGCAAGTGGGCAGCCTCGTCACGTTCGGAAGCATCTTCGACGCGGGCTGGGACTGGGAGATTTTTTGGCGCAACACGGCCTTCTTCTCGCTCATCCTGGCGTTCATGAACCTGCTGCCGATTCCCGCCCTGGACGGCGGGCACGTGATGTTCACCCTGTACGAGATGGTTGCCGGGCGTCCCGCTTCCGAGAAATTCTTGGAGCGCGCCCAAATGATCGGCATCGTCCTTCTCCTGTCCCTCATGGTCTTCGCCCTCGGAAACGACTTCTGGCGTTTGTTTACTGGCGGATTTGGGTGATTTTGCGGGCATGACCCTCGTGACCTTCTTGTCCCCCTTGCTCTCCGTGCTTGACCTCGAGCTTTCCGCGGACGACATCAACGCCTACGGCTTGGTGATTGGCGGCAGCGCCGTGGTGATTCTGTCCTACTTCGCCAACTTGCTGGCCAAACGCACGAACATCCCAAGCGTGCTTGTGCTGATCGCCATGGGCATCGGCCTGCGTCAAGGCCTGAGCGTGGTGGGGCTCCACCAGATTCCGTTTGAAGGACTCGTGCTGGAACTGCTCGGCACGGTCGGGTTGATTTTCATCGTCCTCGAAGCCGCCCTCGAACTTGAACTTCGCAAGGACAAGCTCACCCTCATTTTGCGCAGCGCCACGCTGGCCTTGGTCGCTTTGGGACTGAGCACGGCCGCCATTGCCGCCTTTTTGCACCTGTTCCTCGACATGCCCGTGCTCAACGCCGTGGTGTACGGCATCCCGCTTTCCATCATGAGCAGCGCCATCATCATTCCGAGCGTGGGTGGGCTGTCGCCGGCCTCCCGCGAATTCATGGTCTACGAAAGCACGTTCTCGGACATCTTCGGCATCATGGCCTTCTACCTGTTGCTGGGAAACCAAGAGGCCGCCTCGGGCGGAGAGGTCCTGACCAACGTCGCGTTCAACCTCCTCGGCACGCTCGCCATTTCGGTGGTGGTGGCCTACCTGATGGTGTACGTCTTGCAAAAGATTGAGAGCGGGGTTCGGCTCTTTTTGAGCATCGCCGTGTTGCTTTTGATCTACGCCGTCCAAAAACTCTTCCACCTCAGCCCGCTCATCTTGATCTTGATCTTCGGGTTGATGCTGAACAACCACAAACTGTTCTTCCCCGATTGGCTCGGCATCACCAACGGCTGGCCGGGCAAATTGCTGAAGGACGACCGGATGAAGGCCCTTCACCACGACTTCCACATCCTCACGCTCGAAAGCGCTTTCGTCATCCGGACGTTCTTCTTCGTGTTGTTTGGCATGACGGTGAGTTTGGGTGTGCTCCTGGACTTGGACGTCCTGTTTCAGGGACTCGTCATCAGCGTCCTCTTGTACGTGGTGCGCTTGATCCTGCTTCGGGCCATGCGCCAAACGCCCCTTTCCCCCTTGCTGTACATCGCCCCGCGCGGCCTGATCACGGTCTTGCTCTTCTTTGCCATCGAATCCCAGCACGCCGAGCTCGTGTTTGCGGGCTTCGACCAGGGCGTGCTTTTGGTGGTCATCTTGGCCACGTCTTTGGTCATGACCGCGGCGCTCATCCAACACGGCAGCGGCATCCAGCCCGTCGCCGACCACGACATCGGCGCCCTTCCCAACGCCCCGCGCCCTTCCGACTCCGCCCTTTCCCGTGGAGACGACGGGGCGAATGCAGCGGGCCCTGAGACGGTCCAAGATGGGGAGGGGGACGCAGCCACGGCGGACGTCACGGCGGACGTCACGCGCGGAGGTACGCCCGGCCCGGCAGGCGACGAATCCACCCCTGCACCTCAAGGGTAAAGAGCTGCCGGTCGAGGGTCGCAGGGGGCAGCCCCAAGCGTGCGTTCAGTTCAAGCCACGAAACCGGTCGTGTGGCCGAGAGGGCACGCCAAACGTCCCGGCAACCCGCAGGCACGCCTGCCGTGTTGGGGGCGGGCGGGCGCACTGAGGCACCGCGGGCTCGGGCCTGCGCCGCGTCGGCCACGGCACGCCACAGCGACTCCACGTCCCGCACGGGGCGGGCGAGGTCGTCCGCCACCAACGCGCGGTTCCCTGCCCACGCCGCACCGCGGTCTCCACGCCAAAACGCAAACACGTCTCGGTCCTGGTCGAAGGCGCACCGGGCCGAGATCAGGGAACCGCCGCGGGCCGGGCTCTGCACCACCACGGTGCTCGGCGCCAACCCCGTCAACATCCGGTTCCGCGA
>Ga0181572_10002570_pt1 | contig 12879 bp, 10 predicted proteins | sample 101ome_26_FD_133004 | JGI IMG/M metagenome (GOLD analysis project Ga0181572, IMG submission 133004) | Coastal salt marsh microbial communities from the Groves Creek Marsh, Skidaway Island, Georgia - 101408AT metaG (megahit assembly) | ecosystem: Environmental > Aquatic > Marine > Intertidal... | reverse complement strand
TGGGGTCACTGCGGCGCATGGCGTTTTTAGAACACTTGGGCCTCGGGGGGCAGGGTGAAGTTTGGCTCGCCAGAGATCGCTTACTCAGTCGCCTGGTTACCGTAAAAAAAGTGGATACGTCGGATGCCTCTGCGCACGGTACGCTGCGAAGCCTTCAGGCACGAGTCGACGTTGCGCATCCCGCGATCCCCACGGTATTCGCCGTCATTCCTGATGGACGTAAAACCTGGCTCGTAGGCGAGTTTGTTAAAGGTCTACCTCTATCGGAGCTGGTTGATGAGTTGAGTCCCGAGAGCATTTATCTCATTGCTAAAGATTTACTCAGTGCGTTGAGCTGTCTAGAGCGGCTGGGGTTGGTACACGGTGATTTATCGCCAAATAACGTGGTTGTCGACGTCCATGGTCAGGTGCGATTGCTGGACTTCGAATCGTGTAGTCGGGTTGGGCAGCCGCTGTCATCCGACGCAACGATTGGTTTCTCTGCGCCCGAACGGCACGTTAGTAAAGTCAGTTTACCCACAATCGATACCTGGTCAGTGGGGTCGCTTATCATTTGGCTCATCACACAAGCCGCACCTTCTGTCGTTTACGACGATGCCAGAAAACCCGTGGCTGTCGAGATCAATGAGACGCGCAATCGAGCCGATATGTTATCGGATCTGCTCAACTTGGCGGTCGCCGCAACCCGTGTCGATGCGGAGCTGCGACCCTCGGCAACCGACCTTCAGCAAAAACTCAAAATGAGTTATCGGTGGTTAGAGCCGTTGAGCCGAACCAATTTGGCGAGCGTTGTTCAGACCCGAACCCCGCGCCAGCCGCAATCTAAAACCGTCTTTGACTTTCCAGAGTGGCGCAGCGGGTCGTCCAAGACCGTTCCGCTAAGGTGGTTGATACCGGTCGCTACGTTGGTACTCCTGAGTTTGGCGGCCTATCAACCTGTTCACAGTTACTCATTACATATCGACACGACTCGGGTGTCGCCCGCGACAGTCTTACCGGTGAGTTTTGACGATCGTTGGATCAGTAATGCGTTTAAGTCAGTGCTGCCAAGCGCTTGGACCCAAACGCAAGCAGCGAACTCGGAGACGATCTCGATGATGGTGAACTGCGATCGCGGTGTCTGCGAGTTGCTACTCGAACACCACCCGCAGGGCACCGCTTGTCTGCATCACTCAGCGGTGATCAACACCACAGATGAACGCGTCTGGCGTGCTGCACTTACTGATTTTGCTCGAGTTGTCTCAACTGAGTAGCGAGCGCTTGAAGCTTGGGGCGGGGTTTGCGGCTGTGGTTCAGCAACCAACCGAGAATGGCGTCAGATTCGGTCCGCCGCCCGGCTAGTACGTCACTGAGCATTGAAGACGTATTCGTCGCTGTGTCTTCCACAACCTGGTGAACTAGAGTCGATAAACGGACAGCCAGCTGGTCGTGGCCAAGCTCTTTCACGATGTCCGATACTTCACAGATAACGTCTTGCAAGCTGCTTCGGTATTGGGCCGAGAGCAGCGCACCGTTACTGATCCGGTACAATGCGGTAAGTGGGTTGATGCAGGCGTTGATGGCCAGTTTTTCGATTAATCGCGCACGCATATCGAGCTGCCAGGAGAGATTGGGTACGCCACGCTGCCAGCAGATGAGCCACGGAGGCTCTGGATGCGCGCTCTCGCTACCGATAATGGTTTTACCCTCTCCGGCAAGCATCCACGTTCCGTCGCGACGATGACAACCCGCCGTCGTCGATGCGAGCACAAGATTGTTGGCGGGAACCAGTGCCTTCAGATCATCCACATGCTGCATGCCGTTCATCATGGCAACGACGACGCTGTCATCGGTTAATCGATGTTGGATACTTGATAGCGCCTCTTTCGCTGCCCAGCTCTTGGTGGTGATTAACAGGTACTTGATGGGACTGGAGTGTCCTATCCAGTCGCAGTCGAAATGCGCGTCAGTAAGCCTCGATCCGTCAGTTAGGCGAAGCGATCGCTCTGTCTCGGTGGCGTTCCGGGTTAGTAGTTTTACGCTCGCACCGCCTCGTGACAGACGATGTGCAAACAGGCCACCAATACTTCCTGCGCCGAGTATGTGCCAGCTATCGCTCATTAACTCGATATATCCTCAAGCATTTGCCGATAGTGTGAAGCGCAAGATGCATCACCGGTCGCCACAGCCCACAAGTAATTGATGTGTGGTACGGCTCGACATGCAGCAGTCCACAAATTGCGGCTGAAGTTCCTCTCTAGAACCTCAAGCGCGAACGCGTCTCTCATGGGCTGCTCCATACCTAGGCTAGCTGTAGCGACGTCAAAGTGAGGACTGCCCATTGACGCGTACTCCCAATCGATCGCTACGACAGTGCCGTTATCTAACCCGACGTTTTCACGGGTAAGATCATTATGACAAAAACAAAGGTTGTCGCCGTCAAGTACCGCTAGGTCTTGTCTGAGGGTGTCATATTCAGGGTGCTTAGCTGAAATCGCATGCCCATTGGCGCTGATTGTCCTCTGGTTGATCGTCCTCTGGTATCGCTCCGCGACTGCTACCAGAGAGAGTTTGGGGTGTGAAATGGGCAGCGCATGAATTTGCTTCAGAAGCGTTGCGTGGTCTTCGACAGATACACCGTTAAAGTTTAAACGGTCAGTCACCACAACCTCGCCGTCGTGAGAGTGGTAATGAATTGGTGGCGCAACACCAGCATTCGACGCGTCTTGCCACAGTCTAATTTCTTCTAACGACTCATTGACGCTGAGTCCATGTCGTTGATGTCGAACGCGAAGGACATACCGGTCGTCGTGTGTCAGCTCAAAGATTCGATGTGCGGAACCCATGCCGATCATGGCCCCTAATGAGGGTCGTTCATCAGCAGAGTTACTGCATAACCACTGTTGCCATGCATTCAGCGCCGCCTCAACGGCGTCGGGATGTCTATGATTCATGAGCGAGTAGGGTCTTTCGCCACACAAAATAGCCAATGACTGACAGCAGAATGTACAGGGCGAATAAAGCAGCGGTTGGGTTGAGGCCTCGGTCCATGAACAGCCAAACGGAGACCGTATTGATGACGAACCAATAGAGCCAGTTCTCAAGTATTTTTTGCGTCACCATCCATGTGGCGGCTACAGCAGCCACGGTGGTCATGGAGTCAACGTAAGGTCGCGCCGCATCTGTATAGGTGGTCAGTAGGCTGCCCACGATTCCCGCCGTCAGTAAAATGCCAACGATGGTGGATAGGTGAAAGCGCAGTGGGCGCGCGGTAACTGGTAATGTCTCATCGCTACGGTCTTTCCCCCAAAAGGCCCAGCCAACGACCGCCATGCCCGCATAGACCAACTGCAAGCCTGCTTCCATGTAGAGCTTAACGTTCGCAAAAATGTACAAGTAGATGACTGCACTGATGAATGCGGCGATCCAGCAGAGTCGACTTTGACCCATGGCGAGAAGGACGTAGGCGAGCGCTAAACCAATAGCGACAGCTTCTAATGTCATGACTGTTTTGGCGGCTCGATATCAGCGTGGTGTTCGGGAATAAACTTAGCGACCAGTACTTGCCTGCCAAACGCCTCATAGCTCGACTCGAGAGCTCGCCTGACCGAATCAAACACATCGGCACTGTCACCTGTTATTTGGGTGCTCATGGAGTTGGTGGCGACACTGCATCGATTGGAAGCGATGATGTGTTCGATGAAAGCCCATACGGGGGCCCCCACGTCGCCTGCTAGCGGGTACAAGCTCAGCTCAGCGGTAACTTTCATGGCTTATTCTCCAAAGCGATAACTTAGTGTTGCCCCTACTGTACGTGGCTCACCAAATTGATAGTAGGGTTCAAGCACGTAGTCTTTTCTCGGATCGTTACCGAATGTACCAAAGCCTCTTGTCACTGTGAGCTCGTCCGTGAGATTACGGCCCCATACACTCACTATCCATGAACTTCCTTCCCACATTAGATTCGCATTAATGAGTTCGGCTCTCGGAGACCTAAAGTTGTGTCGATCGGATAGATAAAAGGTGTCTCGCACAGTCGATTCTAGCGAGCCGGTGAGTCTCGATGTCAGTTTCCACGTTGCATTTAGACGATATTGCCATGACGGTGCTTGCGGTTGGTCGCGGCCTGATAAGCGGACACCATCAACGTTGATGTACTCATCGAAATGGGCGTCTAGACTACCGACTGCAAGGTTGAGCGTGAGTTTTTCCGTGGGCTGCCAGTCGACCGTTAACTCTAGGCCGCGGTTGGTCCCCGTGGCTGCGTTGTCGGTAAAGTCCGTAAATGACGTGCTGCCATCAGCGCGAGGAATAACGAGCGACCCTTTCACCTGCTGATCATTACGATCCATACTGAAGATAGCGAGTGAGGCGCGTAACGTGTCGTCTGCAGAGCGAAGACGCCATCCAAGCTCGGTGCTGAGGAGCTCTTCCTCGTCAAAGCGCGTTCTGCTGGTATACGCAGCAACATCAATCTCTTCTGCAAGTGCGAGTAGTGTTGATGACAGCGAGGCGTTGACACCACCCCCGCGCGCGCCTCTCGCTATCGTTGCGTAGACTGATTGCTCCGTATTGATCTGCCATTCTATGGACGCATTACCCGTCCAATAGTGGTCTGAGAACTGTTCATCGACAGCGGCGGAGTCTCGGTATTTCAGATCGCGGTGCTCGAGCCTGCCGCCCACCGTCAAGCTAATGTCTGGCCTTAACGCGGTGGATAATTGACCGAACGCAGCCCAGGTGTCCGTCGTGTTGGTGCTGGCGAATGGGCTTGTGAGGTAGGTGTAGGTTCTGCCCAGCGTTTCGCTGTCTTCTCGCCCGTAAATGCCCAAGATCCAATCGATCTCAGCGGATGCGGCGGGGCTGATGCGCCATTCGATTGTTGTACGGTCGACATGTCGACCGTACGCATCAAATGAGCTGTACTCCCAAAATGGACGGATGCCCACGTAGCTCCAGTCTTCATCGTAGCTGTAGAGCGACTCGGCATCGACGTGACTCAACTGCAGTTTTGATCCGACAGTGCTGCCGTTATATCGCCATCGGATAAACCCTGAGGTGAGGTTTAAGCTATCCTCTCCCGGCTGATCACTCAGCGTTTGTCTCGTGTTATCTAGAGAAAACGCATCATATCCATTAGCAATATCAAGATGACTGACGCCTGCTTCGATAACGTTGTTCCCACCGTCGTGGCGCAGTGCCAACCGACTCGTGCGCTCGTCTCGACGGTTGGTGTCACTCACGCCTAAAAAGGTATTTTTGACCCAGCCATCCGATCGGTAGCTCTGATGTGCTATGCGAACAGACAGAGCGTTTGTCAGTGCTGTATTCGCGGTGATATTGGCGCGTCTACCGTTGTCGTTTTCTATACCAAGGCCGATGGTGACCTCTTTCCTATCGGCGGGTGCAGTAGAGGTCACATCGATCAAGCCCGCGAGAGCGCCCGCGCCCATGAGTGATCCTTGAGGCCCTCTCAGCACTGTCATCCCAGCGCTATCAAACGTGGTCAGAGCACTGCCCAGACCGCTGAGATCGACACCGTCTTGCAGAATAACCACTGACGGGTTGATGGGCTCGATAAATTGAGAACGTTCACCAATGCCGCGAATCTGAAAGAAGCGCTGCCGAGAGGCGCCAGAGCTCGCGTTTACATTCGGCAGTATCGTCAGTAAGTCTTCAAAGTGCGCTGCGCTCCGTTGCGCTGACTCAACACGCCCTATGGTGCTTGCACTGACTCGATTGGCGTCGGATGTCATGAGCACGGCAGTGATGACGACCTCCTCAAGTGTCGACGATGTCTGCGCGTGACTCGAGGGAGCTACGACCAGCAGTGTTAGGGATAGAGTGAGGTAACAGGCCGTTGGCGAGAGCTTGAACAATGTGACAATTCCTTTGCTGATATTAGCTTTGATTTGGCGAATACAGTGCGAAGGAAACATCACGAGCATCAGCGCGGATCGCGCTTAATTCCTGTTCCTACGCCGGTACTAACCGGTTCAGGTTCGACGGGTTCACGTTTTACGTGTCTCAGGCGTTGCCACCCCGCAGGTTTTGCGTATTGTAACAGACTGATGTCCGCAGTAGTGTTTGTAGATGTGGGGAAGGGTTTCCGGGCAAACAATAAAACAGGTCCAAATCATGATTGATGTGACGAATTCATCGGACGACACGACTCAGATACAGGATGCGCAGTCGTCACTGTCCATGGCTGACTTCGCGAAGCGACAAATGAGCCAGATTGAACGCCAGATGCTGTCGGCGACCGATCTTGCAGATCTCATCAATTTGGCACTGACGGGTGTCAGGCAGCTATCGGGTGGCAGTCAGGCTGAGATTTGGCTCCACGACCCTGTAAGCGAGTTGGATCAGCACCTCGATCCCATAGGCGTAGTGTCGGGCGCGATTAAGCTATTAGAGGATAGCTACGATTTCTTCAATCTCTACTCAGATGAGCCGCATTGGGACAGGACAGCGTCATCCACGTTCAATGATGTGGCACTGTTTAAAGCGGACTCAGGCGTAGAGCAAACCCTGTTAATACCCGTGATGGATCACGACATCCTTGTCGGGAGTGTCCATATTGCTAATCCACGTAGTGCGGTGATGATGGATGATGAGCAGATGCGCCTCCTGTTAGATTTCATCGCAAAGGTCCCCTTGTTGATCAACCGTTTGGTTGAAATGAATCGTATTCGAGACTTCGTACTTTTAGATCCGGCGACCAATGTCGCGAACAGAGCAGGTTTACTCAGAGATCTTGAGCGCGAGATTAGCCGGGCGCGCCGCAACAAACGTGCCCCGCTGATCGTGGTCATGAGGCTCGCGGGCTTGGACAACATGAATAACCTGTCGCAGCGTCATATTCAAAGCCGAATTCTGCGAAGCGTAGGAAGTCGCATAGCTGCAGCATTGCGCGATACGGACTCTGTGGGGCGCATTTCAGAGGACAGTTTTGGTGTCATGGTGGTCGATACGCCAGAAGGTAGCGCTGCCAATATTGTTGCGCGCTGGGAGGCGGGTCTGTTGGGTCAGCTGATTGATGATGGCGCTGGTGGAATGGTTGAGTTGGATCTTGAAACCCGGTTCCACGAGAGCTCGTTGAGCGATATCGAGGACTCCGATGCCTCCGAGGTTGCTGCGCGGTTGCTATCGCAAGCTGAGCAAGCGTTGGCGCGGCATGAAGGGTGAGGGGTAAGGCTGCGCCCTTCAGCAAAACGGGTGTTATTTTGTCATCTTTTGGTGACCAACCTCGGCTACACTAGAGCGATCGGGAACCCTCGGCGTACCTTATGAATAACCCAGTCAATTTGTTTGCCCGGATCGATGCGGACGCGAGAGTGACCGCCGCCTACCGTTGGGTAGCGGACGGGGAGCGATTGCCTAAAATTCAGCGCATGCTGCTCGTGGTGCTCGTGCTATGGGGTCTCAACAGCGCGGTTAATTTGATTTGGTCGTTGGTCCCCAACGCGCCCATCGATATTCCTGCGGGTGAGGTCATCAATCCACCCCCGGGCCTAACTAATAGGTCAGCAGGGGCAGATATCGTCGACGTGTCCTCTATTCTTGGCTTGAATGTTTTCGGGGCCGTTGTGTCCGATGATCTTGCAGATGAGGTCATCGAGGAGCCGACAGCTAGCTCACGCGAGGGCATTGAAGACGGCGCGAAGGAGACGCGGTTGGCACTCACCTTAACGGGTATCGTCTCATCCACGACAGATGGTCTAGGCATGGCGATGATCGAGTCGCGAAAAGAGCAAGCCTTGTACGCGGTGGGTGATGAGCTACCGGCCAATGGAAAGGTGATGCTTGCCAAGATTCTGCCAAAGCAGGTGGTCATCGATAACAATGGCACCTACGAGCTTATTACGCTTTTTGACGACAATGGCATCGTCGGCATTGTTCAAACCACCGTGCCCGAGGTAGAGGATAAGGTGTCGCTCGGAGCTGACGCCGAACTAACGATGAAGGCCTCGGCGCAAGAGCGGAGTAGGTTGGCCGCCAATTACCGGCAACAATTGTACAAAGACCCTCAATCATTGACAGGGCTCGTCTCGATCACTGCGGTGCAGGGCGAGCAAGGCATCAAAGGCTATCGACTGTCGCCCGGAAAAGATGTGGCAAAATTTACGGCGTTAGGATTTGAGACGGGTGATATTGTCACCGGGGTAAACGGTTACTCATTGAGTGACCCTTCAAATACTATGCGGTTATATCAACTCATGCGTGACGCTGCGGAAGCTACAATCGAAATTGATCGCAACGGGTCTCCCGTATCTTTAAATCTTAGTCTCGGTACCATTCAGTAGGAGCGACAGACACCATGCGCGAACGGATCGCCATTTTGAAAAGATTCGCCTCAGTGCTGTTGCTGAGCCTGTTACTTGTCTCCAAGCCGATCGTTGCACAGGACTTTACGGTCAATTTAAAAGACACAGATATTCAGGAATTTATTGAGTTTGTCGCCGATGTGACCGGTACCACAATCGTCATAGACCCTTCAGTGAAAGGGAAGGTGAAGGTGGTGTCGAGTAAGCCCGTCTCGCGAGCAGAGCTTTACGATCTGTTCCTCTCTATCCTGGATGTACATGGTTACACCGCGGTTCGCAGCGGCGAGATTGTACGCGTTATTCCCAACAAAAATGCCCGATCTGCTCCCGTCGATGTCATCTCGGGCACATCAGTGATTAACGACGAGTACGTGACTCAGGTCATTCGCCTTGAGAACGTCTCCGCAGCAAAGCTCATTCCTGTGCTGCGCCCTCTGGTGCCTCAGCAAGCCCATATGGCGGCTTACGCGCCGAGTAACGCCATCATTATCTCGGATATTCGGGCCAATATTAATCGTATTGCAGAAATCATCGATCGAATGGATCAGTCGGCGGTTAAAAAGACTGAAGTGGTTAAGCTCCGATATGGGGTTGCGTCAGACGTCGTTGAAATGCTCAAAACCTTGGAGAAATCCCGAGCGGGTGAGGGCGCAGACGCCAATGATGAGGCAAGCCTCGTCGCGGATAAGCGGACGAACAGCGTGATTGTCACCGCTGATGAGGTGAGCATCGAGCGCATCAAGGGTCTCATCGATTACTTAGATATACCGCTCGAGCAAAGCGGAAACGTGAGAGTGATGTATCTGGAGTACGCGGATGCAACCGAAGTTGCTGAGGTCCTCACGCGGGTGATGCAGAATCTTGCTCGACTCGATGACGAGAGCTCAGGCCGAACACGTGCTGCCAATGCGGCCAAATCAACCATCGAGGCGGACGCGGGCACAAACAGCCTCATCATCACTGCCGATACCGATGAGATGGCAGCGTTGGAGGCTGTTATTGCTAGGCTCGATATTCGTCGTGCGCAAGTGCTGGTGGAAGCCATCATTGTCGAGATCGACGTTACCGAGGGCAGAGAGCTGGGGCTTCAGTGGTTGTTTGCCAACGACTCTGGGCTGTACGGAAGCAACATTAGTCCGGCGCGACAGGGCAGCAATGCTGCCATTGCCCAAGCCATTCAGCCCGAGGATGCCGCTTCAACAGAAATTGGTGTTCGCGATCTTGCGGGTGCGTTGTCACAGGTTCCAGGCACGACCTTCGGATGGGGTGTGGTCGATCAAAACCTCACGATGACCACAATTCTCAACACGCTGGAGAAGCAGGGCAACACCAATATTTTGTCCACTCCCAGTCTGTTGACGCTGGATAACGAGGAGGCCTTTATTACGGTGGGCCAGCAGGTGCCTTTTGTCACGGGGAGTTACACCAACACCGGCGCAGCCAACGGCGTGGCGAATCCATTTCAGACGATTCAGCGTGAGAATGTGGGTGTGACCCTGCAAGTCACTCCGCAGATTAACGAGGGCGACTCGGTGGTAATGGATATCGTTCAGGAGGTCTCGAGTATCTCTCAACAGGCGCTGTCTGCCTCAGATGTCATCACCAACGAGCGTAAAATTGAAACCAAAGTGTTAGCAAAAGATGGCGACATCGTCGTTTTGGGTGGTCTTGTAAAAGACGATATTCAAGATTCGCAGCAGGGGGTGCCCCTCCTTTCCGGTATTCCAGTCTTAGGTCGACTTTTCCGAAGTGATGTGGTCTCGGTCACCAAATCTAACCTGCTCGTATTCATTCGCTCGACCATTATTCGTGACGATGATGATCTCGCTGGCGCGACTGCAGAGAAATATCGCTATATCCGCGATCAGCAGCGACAGCGCCGCGATCAGGGGCTGATGTTCCTCGACGACAATCTGATTCCTGTCTTGCCTTCGTGGGAAGACAGAGTGCGGTCTCTGCCAGAGATGCCCGAGGAGCAGGTTGATCCGTGAACACCGCGGCCGACAACCTTGAGCCGACTGACGCACTCGACACAGGTGTGTCGGAAGGGGCCCCAGTCGACGCGCGAAGCGGACTTTTGCCCTTTGGCTTTTCTCAAGCGAAACAAGTCGTTCTCGAGTCGAACGAGAGTGGCCTAGTCCTCAGCTACGTGGGGCATCTTGATACGGACACGCTCCTCGAGGTGCGACGGACGGCAGGTGCTAGCTTCGCGCTGGAGAAAGTCGATGAGGCCACCTTCCAAGTGCGTCTCAGTGGCGCCTATCAGCGCAACCAAAATCAGGCGGCGCAGATGGCGGAGGATTTGTCCTCTGACGTTGATCTCGCGCAGCTCGTCGACGAGATTCCGGATCTTGGCGACCTCATGGATGCCGAGGATGATGCGCCGATCATTCGCTTGATTAACGCTATTTTGTCGCAGGCCGTGAAAGAGCAGGCCTCTGATATTCACATTGAAACCTTCGAAGATCGACTCTCCGTGCGCTACCGCATTGACGGTGTGCTCGCTGAAGTGCTCTCGCCAAAGCGCATGCTCGCACCGCTCTTGGTGTCGCGACTCAAGGTGATGGCAAAGTTGGATATTGCTGAGAAGCGCATCCCGCAGGATGGTCGAATTTCAGTCCGCATTGCGGGGCATGCCATTGATATTCGGATGTCGACCATTCCGTCAGCGCATGGCGAACGAGTGGTCCTACGTTTGCTTGATAAGCAGGCGGGACAATTGGATCTGGTTCAGTTAAAGATGAATGCGCAGGTTGGCGACGGTTACCGCGCCGCCCTAGCCAGACCTCATGGCATTATCTTAGTCACGGGGCCTACTGGCTCGGGTAAAACCACAACACTCTATGCGGGACTATCGAGTATCAATCAGAGTTCGCGCAATATTCTGACGATAGAAGATCCGGTTGAGTACATGCTGCCGGGTGTAGGTCAAACCCAAGTTAACCCCAAGGTCGATATGACTTTTGCGCGCGGTTTACGCGCGATACTGCGCCAGGACCCCGATGTCGTAATGGTCGGTGAGATCCGCGACCTGGAGACAGCAGAAATTGCCGTCCAGGCGTCTCTGACGGGACACTTGGTACTTTCGACGCTTCACACTAATACCGCCATTGGTGCTGTAACGCGGTTGCAGGATATGGGTGTTGAACCCTTCCTTCTGTCATCCAGCTTGGTCGCCGTCATGGCGCAGCGGCTTGTGCGACTGTTGTGCACCGATTGCCGAGAATTGTCTGATGCCACGCCCGCTGAGAGAGAGATGTTGGGTATCGAAGGTGACGACCAGGTTCAGATTTATCACGCCAAGGGATGCGCTAAATGCAACATGACCGGGTATCGCGGTCGGACCGGCATCTACGAATTGATCGAAGTCGATGAAGAGCTTCGGACGGCGATCCATGAAGGTGAGGGTGAGCAGGCCATGTTAGCGGTGGCCCGAAAGCAGTATCCCGGAATTCAGGTTGATGGGCGTCGCAGAATATTGGCCGGTGAGACAACGCTTGAAGAGGTTCTGCGCGTTACTTCGGTGACATAGCGTGGCCGCCTTTAAGTACAAAGCACTCGACACCTCGGGAAAGGTTGTCAAAGGCGTTCTCGAGGGAGACTCAGAACGTCAAATTCGCGCGCAACTCCGAACCAAGAGCCTGCGTCCTATTGAGGTTGCCTCCGCAGGCCGTCGCGCGGCCAATAGCGCCAGTACTGAGAGTGGTGTCCGTCGTGGCCTCTTTGCACCGCGGCTCAGTGCCAGTGAGTTAGCGCTGATTACCCGACAACTGGCAACGCTTGTTGCCTCGGCGCTGCCCCTAGATGAGTGCCTCCAAGCTGCCGCAGAGCAGACGCGTAAAGCATCGACCAAGGCATTGTTACTCCAGGTCCGCTCGAAAGTGGCCGAGGGCCACACTTTGGCACACGCGATGGCGCAATTCCCTCAGACCTTTGGTGATATGTATCGCGCGATGGTGAACGCGGGAGAGCAGGCAGGTCAATTAGGCCCCGTTCTCGAGCAGCTGGCTGATTACACGGAAAATCGACAGCACACGGCGCAGAAGCTTCAAATGGCCTTGATCTACCCGTTTGTCCTCATCGGGGTGGCGATCGCCGTGGTCACGGCGCTCATGGTCTTCGTCGTGCCCGAGATGGTGGGCATCTTTGCCCAGACCAAAACCGATTTGCCACCCTTGACTGTGGCGCTCATCGCAACCAGTGATTTTCTGACTAAACACGGATGGATTCTGGGTCTTGGGATTGTAGCGCTGGTCATCATTATTCGCCGGTTGTTGAAGAACCCGACGTACAAAAAAATGTCCGACGCTGGTCTGCTGCGGATTCCCGGTATTCGGCGAGTACTCATTGGGATGGACACGGCGCGATTTTCATCGACCTTAAGTATTTTGATGGCGTCCGGCGTGCCGCTGCTTGACGCGTTGCGCATCGCTGGGGCAGTGATGAACAACCTTGTATTACGTGCTGCGAGCAAAGACGTTGCAGCTAAGTTTCAGGAGGGGTCTAGCTTGAATCGTGCGCTGTCGCAGTAAGCGTTCTTTCCTCCCATGATGGTGCATATGGTGGCATCGGG
>Ga0181572_10002566_pt1 | contig 12891 bp, 14 predicted proteins | sample 101ome_26_FD_133004 | JGI IMG/M metagenome (GOLD analysis project Ga0181572, IMG submission 133004) | Coastal salt marsh microbial communities from the Groves Creek Marsh, Skidaway Island, Georgia - 101408AT metaG (megahit assembly) | ecosystem: Environmental > Aquatic > Marine > Intertidal... | reverse complement strand
ATCTGTACATCCATCAGATGAGGCTATCAAATCACTTATAGGATATCCCTTGGATATAATGTTTTCGAAACTAGGCGTGGAAGAGAATAGAGTTTGGGATTATGTTAATTCATATAAACAGAGATATAGAACGATCTCTAAAACTCATACTGAATTGTTACCTTGGACAAAAGAGGCAGTTAAGCTGGCGAGTAATTTTGCAACACTTGGGATAGTGACTACAAAAACTGGTTTGTATTCTCAAGAATTGATGGAACATTTTGGGATTATGGATTATTTTAGTACATTAATTGGGCGTGAACATGTTGAGAACCCAAAGCCGCATGAGGAGCCTATACTCAAAGCATTAGAGAATATCGGAATAAAAGATGACGATGTCTGGATGATTGGGGATACTAAGCTTGATCTTCTTTCTGCCAAAAATGCAGGTGTCAATTCGATTGGAGTACTCAGTGGGTATGATCAAAAAGAAATATTAGAGAAATACACTGCTCATATTTTTGAGAATGCATTTGATGCAGTTAAGTACCTAAAAAATAGCTTTCAATAGAAACAAATGTTATGTACTATATAATGCGAATTAATTAATGTTTTGAGGTGTCTAGATGGAGATTGGTTCAGGTTTAATGACATTTTTCATAATTACATCAGTTGTAGGTGTGGCTATGGGAATTTTTTTTAGTGTCGATGGGTTAAGTGGAAAGTTTTACAAAATGTTTGAAGACGAAGACAGAGATAAGAAACTTTAATAAATTTTTTGTTTTTATAGGTTAAACAAAGTCAAATCAAATCTTGCTAAAATATCTTAAATTTTTATAAGGAAATAATGATGCCATTATTAGACTCTTTTACAGTCGATCATACAATTATGCCTGCTCCAGCTGTTCGTAAAGCTAAGGGGATGAAAACTCCTAGCGGTGATGATATAACAGTATTTGATCTTCGATTTGTAAAACCGAATGAAGAAACTCTTTCACCAGAAGGTATACATACGCTTGAACACTTGTTTGCAGGTTTTATGCGAGACCATTTAAACTCAAAAGATGTTGAAATTATAGATCTTTCACCAATGGGGTGTAGAACAGGATTTTATATGTCTCTTTTAGGAAAGCCATCTGAAGAAAAAGTGGCAGAAGCTTGGGAAGCGTCAATGCAAGACGTATTAAATGTTCAAGAGCAAAAAGATATCCCAGAACTCAATGTATACCAATGTGGAACATACAAAATGCACTCATTGGATGATGCTAAAGATATAGCAAGTGCAGTTCTTCGAAAAGATATCGACATCATGGATAATGATGCTTTAGCTCTTGATATGTCAAAAGTCAACTAACACCTAGTCATCAAAATTAAATAAAGAAGCAAGAAAAGATTCCTCTTCTTGAGGTTTTTCTTTCTTTCTCTCATCTACAAACTCAGGATCACCTTTTTCATACTGAGCTTTTGAAACTTTTTGAACATGTTTTTTTTCTTTTTTATGATCGACGATATGTGTATTTTTCACATTAGGAATGTTCATAATAATCACCACCCTTTACTAATAATTATAACATAGAAGAGATTTATCAGTATAATTGTTTAAATTTTATAAGATGAAGTTAAAGATGAATAGTTTTAATACCGAGCAGCATACTATAAAACTCAGTGATGATGGTTCTTTTACTGCATATTCTAAAGAGTATAGTGAACACTATCACTCTACAAGAGATGGAGCCTTGCATGAATCACTTACAAAACACGTTATTCCAGCCCTAGAAGCAAAAAAGAACCAAAATGAAATTTGTATTTTAGATATTTGTTTTGGTTTAGGCTTCAACACACTCGCTACACTTTACTACGCAAAAGAAAAGCGCATAAAGTCAAAAATACATATCCATTCGCCTGAGCTTGACAAAGTGCTTATTAAGTCTCTGCTAGATTTTCAGTACCCATTAGAGTTTGAAAGTATGAGGCATATTATTGAAGAGCTTCTGCAAAAAGGTTCTTATCAAGATGAGCAGTTTTATATTGAACTGTATCTTGGAGATGCACGAGATTATGTCAAAAAGTTTAAAAGTCAGACATTTGATGTAGTGTATCAAGATGCTTTTTCACCGGCAGTAAATCCATTACTTTGGACGAAAGAGTATTTTGCCGATATTAGAAAGTGTATAAAAGATGAGGGTATACTTACAAGTTATTCAACTGCTTTGAAAACACGTTTGGCTTTGTATGAGAATGATTTTTACATCTATATCAACAGTGGTAAAGATTTTAGAAATGCTTCGATAGCTTCACCAAAGTTACTAGAAGGCTTTTCTCAGGTAGATATGCAACATAAAATAATGTGCAATCCAGATATTCAGTCATTGAGAGACTAGGTAAATAGTATGAAAAAAGAATGGATCGTAGTTTTTATATTTATTGTTTTAGCTCTATTACTAGGTTATTTTATATTTTCAGATCAAGAGACATTAAATAAAAAGGTGTTGGAACCTACCGTGGTAGAGGAGAGCTTTTCAAGTCCTGATGTAGATATAAAAGAAAAAAACGATATAGTTGAAATAAAACAAGAATCAAATCTATCAAAAAACAGTATTAAAAATATTGACTTTTCAGACCTTGAAATTCCTCAGGTAAAACCAGATCTTTTATCTAAAGAGGTGTTAAAGGTACCTTCATCTCAAGATCAAACTGTACAACTTATGAAAGAGTATCAAGAGTTGAAAAAATTTGAAAAGAAAAAAAATAATCTTCAGATCAATGACAAGCCTAGTGAAGAGGAATGGAAAGTTGATTATTCTGTTGGTTTAGAGGAAGGTTCAATTGAACAGGTGAAAGAGGGTAACCTAAAAGCAGATATGCTAAACGCAAATATTGGATTTCAAAAAAGTTTTTAAGATTGTATAAGATCTAAAAATTTACTTCCATATTGTTCAAATTTTTTCATCCCTACACCATTTATTTGAAGCATTGTTTCTTTATTATGTGGTTTTACTTGTGCGAGATGTTTGAGTGTTTTATCTCCAAATATAATATATGCTGGTACACTAAGTTCTTCAGCAAGTTGTGCTCTTTTAGCACGAAGTTTTTCAAAAAGTTCTTTGTCATAGTCAATATCATCAAGTTGAAGGTTCTTACTTCGTTTTGAATTAATTTGAAGTCGTGATGATTTTATATCTACGCTTTTTTTACTTTTTAAAATATCGATCGCATCGTTACTTAGCTGTAAAGATGAATATTCACCAAGAGTAATGATCTTTAATTCTAAAAGCCTTTCGATAATTACAAACCACTCCTTTTTTGAGAGCTGTTTTCCTATACCGTAAACAGAAAGTTTATCAGCTTGATTTGAGAGAAGTTTTTGCTCTTTGGAACCTCGTAATACATCAACAATATAGTTTTTTCCAAATGTTTGAGAGGTTTTGTAAATGGTACTCAGTACCATTTGTGTTTCTTTTGTGATCTCTTTTCTGGGAGCATCACTATTGAGACAGTTTTCACATCGATCCTTACATGTTTCAATACTATCATTAAAATAATTTGCAATTTGTTGGTGAAAACATATTTCACCAGTAGCATATGTGTAGATCGTATCTAGTTTTTCATCAAGATGTTTCTTGTAAGACTCATTTTCTATTGTATGTAAAAACTGTTTTTGTACCATAATATCTGAAGCATTAAAAAGTAAAAGAGCTTCACTCGCTTCACCATCCCTACCGGCTCTACCAATCTCCTGATAATAGTTCTCCAAAGATTTTGGGAGCGCCATATGAGCAACAAATCGAATATCAGCTTTATCAATTCCCATTCCAAAAGCGATCGTTGCTACCATGATTTTGATTTTATCATTGACAAACATAATAAAGTTTTGTTCTCTTGTATGATTTGGCATTCCAGCATGGTAAGCAAGTGACTTATAGCCTTTTATATTGAGATAACTGCTTAACTCTTCTGCTTTCTTTCGAGAGGATACATAAATGATACCACTTTCAGTGGAATGATTGCTAAGGAAATTTTGTAATTGAGTGTACCCATTTTCAATGCGTCTTTGAGCAGAAATATGAATATTTTTTCTAAATATTTTTCCACGAAGTAGTAATGGATTTTGTAATTGAAGTTGATGAATAATATCGTGTGTTACATTTTCAGTTGAGGTAGCTGTAAACGCGCACACGGGAGTTTCTGGGAAATTGTATTTTAGGTTTCCTAAAGCTCTATAGCTATCTCGAAATTCATGTCCCCATTGCGATATACAATGTGCTTCATCTATTACAAAAAAGTTTATATCAAGCGTTTTTAAAAGCTCGTAGGTCCACTGTGTATTGAGTCTTTCAGGTGAAAGATAGAGAAACTTTAATCGTTTCATTCGTAAAAGATATAAGACCTCTTCAATCTCATCTTGAGTCTGAACTGAACTAATCATCTCAGACTCAATCCCTTGAGCTTTCAGTGATGTAACTTGATCTTGCATAAGTGCAATAAGTGGAGATATTACTATACTAACGCCATCTTTAAGTAATGTAGGAAGTTGATATACAAGAGATTTTCCTCCACCAGTTGGGAGAATCATTAAAAGGTCTTGCTTGTTTAAAATAGCATCTATCCCTTCTTCTTGTAGTTCACGAAAACTATTGTGTCCAAAGAAGTCTTTGAGTACTTTATATTTTTTTGTATTCAAGTGTTAGTATTGTGCTGTAATTGCGTCCACTTGGTCCCATGTGAGGTTTGAAGCAGTTTTTTGTTGATGTGCAATGATGTGTGAAACATAGCGTGCGAACATATCTGTTTCTATGTTTACACGCGAACCTTTTTTATAGTTTTTGAAAAGTGTTTCTTTCATTGTGTGTGGGATAATTGTTAGTCTAAAACTTTCAGTATGTACATCATTGACAGTCAGGCTGACACCATCAATAGTGATTGAGCCTTTTGGAACAACGTATGGTATAAACTTTTTAGGAAGTTTTATAAAAACATCATAGGAGTTTCCATTGTTTTTGATCTCTGTTACTTCACCAATACAATCCACATGTCCTTGTACAACATGCCCTTCAAATCTATCTCCCATCATCATCGCAGGCTCAATATGGACTTCACCATTGTAGTTTTCCATAGCAAGTAATTTTTGAGATTCTGGAGAGAGTTCTACATCAAAACCATCATGATTCACTTTAACAACCGTAAGACAAGCTCCATTAATAGCTATGGAATCACCAAGCCCACCTTTGTATTTTGCTTTAATGCTTAAAGTACTTCCAATAAGGCTTTTAACAGTTGCAACTTCTCTAATTAATCCAGTAAAAATAGTACGCTCCTAAAATACGATTTTGCCTTCTTCTTGAAGCCCTCGTATAATTCCTTTAGCTTTTTCATGCCCTTGATAAGCAGCTTTTCGACATAGATCTAATGCTTTATCGTGGTCTTGTTCGCACCCAACACCTTGATCATACAGCATCCCAAGATTATACAGTCCTTCTGCAAGACCACCTTCAGCCGCTCTTGAAAAACATATGAAAGTTCTCGCATCATCTTTAGGGACACCGTGACCTTCTTTGTAGAGCGCACCTAGGTTGTTGAAAGATTCAAGATGACCACGTTTTGCTCCCTCTTCATACCAGAAGGCTGCTTCTGAAAAGTTTTGAGCACAGCCAAGCCCACGCTCTAGCATAAGTGCTACTTCATACATTGCGGGCGGCACTTCTCTAATCGCTGCTTCCATGTAAAGTTCATGCGCTTTAAATTGATCATGAGTAACTCCACCAAGTCCATTGGCATAGAGTATTCCAAGATTAAAAAGAGCATATGGCTGTTTTGCTTCAGATGCTTTTGTATATAGTTCTAAACTTTTGGCATCATCCTTTTGACAACCTTGTTCTTTTTGATGCATAAATGCCAAAGAGGTTTGTGCATCAGCATCTCCTTCTTCAGCTAACTGTGAGTAGAGTCTGTAGGCAGTTTGAAAGTCGCCAGAATTATATGCATTGTGTGCTTCTTGAATCATTTTTAGTTCCAAAATTTGTATATTTTTAAAAAAGTAAATTATTTAATTTGAATTATGGAAATTATACGGAAAAATGATAAAATTCGGCTAAATAAACTTCGCTGCAATTTATTTTTAGAAAAACGGCTTCGTGATGGGTGTCCAAAAAATCAGAGATTTTTTTCTTGGAAGCTTTTTGCTACGTACAATCAATTTTTTAGTTTTAGCCCTTTTACAGTAGGGGTTTTTCTAAGAAATAAATTTTTGCTTGCGACCTGGATAGGTGTGATGGATATGAATTATGATGTGATAGTAGTTGGTGGTGGACATGCTGGTATTGAAGCCGCACTAGCTTCTGCAAGAATGGGAAATCAAACTCTACTAGTTTCAATGCTTGCTGAAAATGTTGGGGCAACTTCTTGTAATCCAGCTGTAGGTGGTTTGGCAAAAGGGCATCTAGTACGTGAACTTGACGCACTTGGTGGTGAAATGGGCTTAATAACTGATGAAGCAGGGATTCAGTTTCGTATACTCAACCAAACAAAAGGTCCAGCAGTTCGAGGAAGTCGTGCCCAGATTGATATGGACAAATACCGTGTAATTGCGAGAAACAAAATCTTACACACTAAGAACCTAGAGCTTGTTCAAGAGATGGTTGAAAGATTGATTGTTGAAGACGCTAGTGTCAAAGGTGTCGTTACAGACCTTGGTAACGAGTATAGTGCGAAAAAAGTGATTATCACTTCAGGTACATTTTTAAAAGGGATTATCCATATTGGCGAAGTACAAAGGGAAGGTGGTCGTTTTGGTGAACAAGCAAGTATCAACTTGAGTGATTCACTTCGTAATGATTGTGGTTTGGATATGTCACGTCTAAAAACAGGAACTTGTGCACGAGTAGATAGTTCAAGTATCGATTTTGATCAAATGGAAGAGCAGGGTGGAGATGAATTACCAAATCCATTTAGTTTTCGTACCTCAAGAGAAGATTTTAGAGCAACAAAAAAGCAACTTCCGTGCTATATAGCTTACACAAATGAAGATACTCATGAGATCATTGAATCAAACTTTTACAGAGCACCACTTTTTACTGGACAAATTGAAGGAAAATCACCAAGATATTGCCCAAGTATCGAAGATAAGATCCAAAAGTTTCGAGATAAAGAGCGTCATCATCTTTTCATAGAACCTCAAACAATGGACAATACAGAGTGTTATATTAATGGGATGAGTACTTCTATGCCACCAGAAGTTCAACGTCAAATGATTCAGTCAGTTAAAGGGATGGAAAATGCACGCATAGTTCGTTATGGGTATGCAATTGAGTATGACTTTGTAGATCCGCGCGAATTGAAACATTCTCTAGAGACGAAGAAAATTAATGGACTTTATCTCGCAGGACAAATAAATGGAACGACAGGATATGAAGAGGCTGCTGCACAAGGTCTTATGGCAGGGATTAATGCCTCTTTGAGTTTGCAAGAAAAAGAGCCCTTAGTATTAAGACGAGATGAAGCATATATAGGTGTGTTGATTGATGATCTTGTGACAAAGGGGACAAAAGAACCATATAGAATGTTCACGTCTCGTGCTGAGTATAGACTTCTTTTGCGTGAAGAGTCGGCAGATACTCGTCTTGGTCATTATGGACATCAACTTGGACTGATTTCAGATGATATATATGAAAAAATAAAACAAAAAGATGAGCAGATAAAATCAGGCGCACAGCTTTTAGAGGAAACTACATTTACTCCAAACAAAGAGTTTATAGCAAAACTTGAAGCGATGGGTGAAGCACCTATAAAAGATATATCTACAGCGCAGCAACTTGTCGCAAGAAAAACTTTTGATGTTGAAAAGATGCTTCAAATTTGTCCAGAGTTAGAAAAATATGATCCGTATATTCAAGAAGAGATCCTTGTGGAAGGGAAATACGCTCGTTATATCGATAAGCAAAGCGAAGAGATTGAGCGTATGAAAAAATATCTTAAGATTGAGATCCCTCAAGGGTTTGATTTTAAATCTGTGAGTGGATTGAGTAAAGAGGTGGTTGAAAAGCTTGAGATGTTTAATCCACCTACACTTCAAGCAGCTATGCAAATTTCAGGAATCACTCCAGCTGCAATTGAGATACTCCATATTTATATTAAAATCAATGCAAAAAGTAAGAGTTAAAAAGTGGCTGTAGTTTACAAGCTTCTTAGATTTTATCTCTCTTTTATAGCGATATTTTTTCTTGGGAGAGTTGCACTTTTTATACTCTACTTTCAAGATATTCAAGATACGGATCAGAGCTATTGGCTAAGCTTTATTTATGGCTTACGTATGGATACTATCAGTGCAAATATTTTATTAGTTATCCCATTGGTACTTTTAACCCTAACGCCAAAACTATTCCGGGCTTTTGTGAATATTTTTCTTAAATATTACTTTGTTTTTGTAATGGCGTTTCTCATTTACATAGAGATTGCAACATTCCCTTTTATAGCACAATACGATGTACGTCCTAACTATCTTTTTGTGGAGTATTTGGAGTATCCTCAAGAAGTTTTCTCTATGATCGTTGCTGATTATAAACTTCAGCTTGTGATGGCGTTTGCTATGATTGGAGGTTTTATATATCTTTATCTCAAAAATTTCAAAGAAAATTTAGATCAAGTTTATAGGATTCATTTTTTTAAAAGAGCTTTGTTGTTTGTTCCTCTTTTACTGATACTTTTTATAGGAGTACGATCCTCTTTTGGTCATAGAGGTGCAAATGTTTCAGATGCAATGTATTCTTCAAATAGAATGCTCAATGAGATTACAAAAAATTCTATTCATAGTATAGGATATGCAATTTATGTAAATGCAAAACATGAAGGGAAATCTATTTCCAAGCAGTATGGAGAGATGGATCTTGATCAAGCAATTAGTAGAGTTGAAAAGCTTTTAAATATTCAAAGTGAAAATAAAAAACTTCCTTTAAATAGATTTGAAAAAACCCATTTTGAGACACAAAAACCTAAAAATATTGTGTTGTTTATTCAAGAAAGTATGGGATATCAGTTTGTTGAAGCTGTTGGTGGTGAAAAAGGTATTACACCTTATTTGAACCAATTAAGCAAAGAGGGGATACTTTTTAAAGAGTTTTATTCAAATGGTACACGAAGTATTCGTGGTTTAGCTGGTTTGGTTGCAGGAAATTTTTCAGTTCCTGGAAAAGGTGTACTTAAAAGAAATAAATCACAAAAAGATTTTTTTACAATTGCAAAACTTTTAAAGCCACATGGGTATCATACCTCGTTTATCTATGGTGGTGAAAGTCGATTTGACAATATGAAAAGTTGGTTTTCAGGCAATGGTTTTGATGAGATTATCGATCAGCCAAAGTTTGAAAATCCTCAATTTGTAGGAACCTGGGGTGTATGTGATGAAGAAGTAGTAATACGGGCCAATGAAGAATACAAGAAATTGTATGCTGAAGATAAAAAGTTTGCTTCTGTTATTTTCTCCACATCAAATCATGCACCTTTTGATTTTCCTGATGGAAAAATTGAACTTGTAAAGGGTGTTGAGAAAAAAAGCGTGAAAAACGCGATAAAGTATGCAGATTACGCGATTGGTAAATTTATAGAACTCGCAAAAAAAGAAGAGTATTATAAGGATACGATCTTTGTTATAGCTGCTGATCACAATGTAAGAGTGTATGGAAAAAATATGATTCCTGTTGAGATGTTTCAAGTTCCTGGACTTATACTTGGTGGAGGAGTAGAAGCTCAAGAGTATAGGGATTTAGCAACACAGCCTGATGTTTTGGCAACTTCTTTAGACTTGATCGGTATTGACGCTACCTATCCGATCATGGGACACTCAATTTTTAGTGAGAAGAAAAAAGCACTTTCATTTATGCAGTTTAATGATTTTTATGCCTTAAGAATAGAAAATAAAGTAGCTTTATTGCGTCCTGGTAAAGATCCGATTACCTTTGAATATAAAGATAAAGTTTTACACAAAATAGAATCTGATAAAGAGCTTGAGCAAAACACTTTGGCTATGATTATTACGCTTGATCATATGTATAATCAAAAACTTTACAGATAAGATAGATGGAGATGAATCAGTGAGAAATCAACCAAAGTACCATTTTTTTAAAAATACAAACTATGCGCTCGCTGGAATGAAAGATCTTTTGCAGCATGAAACTTCATTTAAGATTGAACTTTTTATAGTTATGTTGCTTCTTCCTGTTATTTTTTACATAGAAGTTTCATTGATTCATAAACTTTTACTCTTTATAACTTTAATGGGGATGCTTATAGCAGAAGCGATTAACAGTGCTATAGAGAGAGTTGTTGATTTAGTAACATTAGAGCATCATCCTATGGCGGGACGGGCAAAAGATGTTGGGAGTGCGGTTGTCTTTTTAAGTATAGCCGTATTTGTTGTAACTTGGCTTACAGTTCTTGCATCAATATATCTTTAAAATAAAAGAAAATTTTTATCGAAATGACGTTTTATTAGAGAGTTAAAATATACAATAATATTATATATAAAATAATTCATTGTTATTATTGCTAGTAGATTTTAGTAACAAAATAGTAAATAAAAGTAAAAAAATAACAAAAATTTGAATACTTTTAACAAATGCTTAAAAAAAATCACGTATAATGAAACCTTAGAAAAATTATAAATTAAGTGAGCAGACATGAAAAATAATAGCCGTAGAGGTTTTATGGGTAAAGCATTTGGTGCTGTTGCAGCAGTAGGTGCTTTAGGCTCATTGGTTGCGATGAAAAGGTCATGGGACCCGCTTCCAAGCGTAAAAGCAGCAGGATTTACAACACTTGATATGTCTATTTATCAAGAGGGTGTAATGGTTACTGAAAAATGGAGAGGGAAGCCTATCTTTGTTCTAAAAAAATCTGCAGAGGTTATGGAAAAAGAAGCGCAAAATCCTGAAGCACAAAAAAGAAACATCAAAGTTGGTGAAGATAACTTTATGGTGGCAATAGGTCTTTGTACACACCTAGGATGTATCCCAGCATTTAGAAAAGCAAAAGGTGATTTTTTGTGTGCATGTCATGGTGGTCAGTTTGATGCATCTGGTTTAGTAACAAAAGTTCCACCTCCACGTGGTTTTGATATTCCTCCTTTTAAAATTGATGGAAATAAACTCATTCTTGGTGAAGTTGGTCCTGAATATCAAAAAATGAAAGAAACTGGCGTAACGCTATAACGAAGGGAAAATAATGGCACATTTTACAAAAGCTACAAGTGTGAAAGATTGGTTAAACCAACGTTTAGCAATCGAAAAAGTTGAAAAGGTAATGGCATCTGAATACTGGATTCCTAAAAACATTAACTTTTTATGGGCAATGGGAATGGTTCTTATGATCACATTCACTTTGCTACTCGTTTCAGGTATTTTCCTTTTAATGTACTATCAACCAAATGTAGATACTGCATTTGACAGTGTAAATTATACAATTATGAGAGAAGTTGATTTTGGTTGGCTTTGGAGACACATACATGGTGTAGCTGCATCAGTGGTTTTCTTAATTATTTACATCCATATGTTTACAGGCATTTATTATGGTTCGTATAAGAAAGGGCGTGAGATGATTTGGATCTCTGGTATGCTTCTTTTTATAACTTTTTCAGCTGAGGCTTTCTCTGGGTATATGTTACCATGGGGACAGATGTCTTACTGGGCTGGAATGGTTATTACAAACTTATTTGCTGGTGGTTCACTCCATGCTGATGCCTTAGTTGAGTGGATTCGTGGGGATTATGTTCCTGCGCAAGCTTTCTTGACTCGTTTCTTTATGCTTCATGTTCTTTTGCTTCCTTTAGCAATCTTAGGTCTCATAGGGCTTCACTTTGCTGCATTAAGAATTCCTCACGTAAACAACCAAGATGGTGAAGAGATCGATTTTGATGCTGAGTCAAAAAAATATCTTGATGGAGACAAAAAAGGTGCAAAAGTTATGAGATTTGCAAACGACTTTATGTCAAAAGATATGATGGTTGTTGGTATCTATCTTGTGTTTTTCTTTTACTTGGTATTTTGGAATTATAGTTTTGCAATGGATCCAGTAAACTTTGATCCAGCAGATGGACTCAAAACTCCAGCACATATCTACCCTGAATGGTATTTCTTATGGTCGTATGAGATTTTACGTCCATTCTCTGTTGATTTAGGTCTTATACTTTTTGCATTCGCTCAGGTAATTTTTGTTCTTTTACCATGGTTAGATAGAAGTCCAAATGCTATAGCCGCAAATCGTCGTGGAAAACCTTTTATGATCTGGTTTTGGCTAATGCTTGCAAATATGATTGTTTTAACTGCTATGGGTAAACTTCCACCAGAAGGTATATACAGTAGTATTGGTTTTGTTTCTGCTGTTTTATTTGTAGCACAGTGGGTTGCGTTACCATTTATCACGTCACGTGAAACAAAAGTTTAGGGGAATCAAAATGAAAAATAACGAAAAAGTAATATTTGCAGTAGTTGTATTCTTCTCACTTGTAACGTACTACCTTGTAGAGCCATATGCACACCACGTTTTACATAAGCATGTTGACAGTGAAAATTTTGAGTATGCCGATCTTCCGGTAGTTACTAAAACTGGAGATGTGGCTAGAGGTCAAGAGTTGGTAAATGGTGCAGGTGCTTGTGTTGGATGTCACTCTATAGATGTAGCTGGAGTACCTTCAACAATGGAACCACAAATGGCGGCAGCTTCTTATGGTGTAAATCCACCAGATTTAAGTAATGCTGGAACTTTATATGATGAAAAGTTTTTAACTGACGTTATTAAAAATCCTGCACACGCTTTAAAAGTGGAACATAAATTTGATGCTGCGAGTGGTCAAATGCACCCAATGGCTCCATTTTATGGAGCTGGTGGAGATTTAGATTAAGAAGTTGCAGATATGGTTGCATACTT
>Ga0181572_10002559_pt1 | contig 12899 bp, 10 predicted proteins | sample 101ome_26_FD_133004 | JGI IMG/M metagenome (GOLD analysis project Ga0181572, IMG submission 133004) | Coastal salt marsh microbial communities from the Groves Creek Marsh, Skidaway Island, Georgia - 101408AT metaG (megahit assembly) | ecosystem: Environmental > Aquatic > Marine > Intertidal... | reverse complement strand
TTCAAGCGCCAACAGGGGTACAGCGATCTGGAGATCGCCCAAAAACGGCAGGCACTGGAGGACGTACTGGTGCCGGAAACCCGACAGGCGCATATCACCCGACTTCATGAGGCAGGATTCGAACGCAGCGACGTGTGGTTTCAGTGCCTCAATTTCGCCTCCATGATCGCAATGGCATGACGCTACCCGCTGAATTGGTCTCGGACTGGACGGCTTTGAGCGCGCGCTGGACAGATGGCCCTCTCAACGCGTGGCTTGACCCGCTCTTTCAACAAATTGAGGCCGGTTTGACCGTAGCACGCTATGGTGATTTGCCTCGCTGGCGCAAAGCACTCGCTAGTCTGCCAGCACTCCCCGCCGGCCGGCCGTGTCTCGACACGTCACGGGTTGGATTGGAGGGTTCGGCCTCAGTCACCGACCTGGCGGCGCTTGAGGCCGCATTGAAAGGATTACATCCCTGGCGAAAGGGCCCTTACGACATTCTGGGCCTTCACATCGATACCGAGTGGCGATCCGATTGGAAGTGGGATCGACTCCAACAAGCCCTCTCATCGCTCGAGGGTAAACGCGTGCTGGATGTGGGCTGCGGCAACGGTTATCACTGCTGGCGTATGCTGGGAGCGGGGGCGAAGGAAGTCATCGGCATCGACCCCACGCCACTTTTCCTGTTGCAGTTCAAGGCCATTCAGCGTTACCTCAATCAGTCATGCATCCATGTCCTGCCACTCACGTTGGAGGCCATGCCTCGGCATCTGCCCGTGTTTGATACGGTCTTTTCCATGGGGGTGCTTTACCACCGCCGCGACCCGATGGCGCACTTGACAGACCTGCGCGCGAAACTGGTGGCGGGGGGACAATTGATTTTGGAAACCCTTGTAATTGATGGTGATGAGAACGCCCTGCTGGAGCCAGCGGGCCGCTACGCTAGGATGGGCAATGTCTGGCAACTCCCCAGTCCGCAGCTCGCACAACGCTGGCTAAGCAGCGCGGGATTTCTTCTACCCGAGATTGTGGATGTCAGCGTGACCACAGTTGCTGAGCAGCGTCGTACCGAGTGGATGACTTTTCATTCTTTGTCCGAATTTCTCGACCCCACTGACCCATCACGCACTATTGAGGGTTTCCCCGCGCCCAGGAGGGCGATCCTGGTTGCCCAGAATCCGGAGTAGCCATAGTTGAGCGAGTCGTCGCAGATCAGTGCAATTGCTGCCGAGGTGCGGCCAGATCAAACACGATGTCGAAGACCTCCCTGAAGGTGCGCACAAAGTGAGCCTGCATGCCTTCCTTCAGGTGTTCGGGCAGCGCCTCGAAATCACCTCGATTTGCAAATGGCAGTATGACTTCGCTAATGCGGGCGCGCCGCGCTGCAATAATTTTTTCGCGAATACCGCCCACTGCCAAAACCTGTCCGGTCAATGTGAGCTCGCCGGTCATAGCAAGGGGCCGCCTGAGCCTCTCACCACGTGCAAGAGACACCAGTGCCGTTGCCATGGTGATCCCCGCGCTGGGGCCATCTTTCGGCGTCGCGCCCTCAGGCACGTGCAAGTGCACCATGGACATATCAAAAAAATCAGGCTCGCATCCCAGCTCTCTCAAGTGAGCCACAACAAAACTGTAGGCGATCTCGGCACTTTCCTTCATCACGTCACCAAGCTGGCCGGTGAGTTTGAAGCCCCGATTCAGCGTATGAATTTTTGACGATTCAATGCTGAGTGTCGCACCTCCCAAGGCCGTCCACGCGAGCCCAGTAACCACGCCCTTACCTCGCGAGGGGCGGTCCGCGCGGAACCTGGGCTGTCCCAGAATATTTTCCACTTCGCGTTTACCGATTCGCACTCGGTCAACACCTTTATCAACAATATCGAGGATGGACGCCCGCATTAATGTGCCGAGTCGCTTCTCGAGGCCACGCACGCCCGCTTCCCGACTGTAAGCGTCAATCACCAACCTTAGCGCGGCATCATTGATACGAATCTGACGCGCCTGCGCACCGTGCCGCTCGAGCAGTTTGGGCCAGAGATGATTTTTGGCAATGGAAAGCTTCTCCTCGGCAATGTAGCCCGACAATCGAATCTCCTCCATGCGATCGAGAAGGGGAGCGGGAATCGTGTCAAGCTGATTGGCAGTACACACGAAGAGAACCTTCGAGAGATCAATGCGAAGATCTAGATAATGATCCAGAAATTCATTGTTCTGTTCGGGATCCAGTACCTCAAGCAAAGCAGATGCGGGGTCACCCTGATAGGAGGATCCAATCTTGTCGATTTCATCCAACATAATGACGGGATTGGCGACTTCCACCTCTTTCAGCGCCTGAACGAGTTTACCCGGCATGGCACCCACATAAGTTCGACGGTGCCCCTTTATCTCGGCCTCATCCCGCATGCCACCCAAGCTGAAACGATAAAACCGTCTTCCCAACGCCGCTGCAATCGATTTGCCGATACTGGTTTTACCCACTCCCGGAGGACCCACGAGCAGCAGTATCGAACCGTCGATACTGCCTTTAAAAGCGCCGACCGCGAGAAACTCGATAATCCTCGCCTTCACATCCTCTAACCCGTCGTGGTGCGCTTCAAGCTCCTGTCGCGCATGTGAGAGATCGAGGTTGTCTTGGGAATGTACCCCCCAGGGTACGGAAGTCGCCCAATCAAGATAGTTGCGGGTTACTGCATACTCTGGAGAACCCGACTCCAAGATTTTAAGCTTGTTGAATTCCTCTTCCAGCCTCTCCAGGACCTTAACTGGCGGGCTGAGTTGCTCCAAGCGAAGCCGGAACTTTTCGAGGTCCGAGGTGTTGTCATCTTTAGACAGCCCGAGCTCTTTCTCTATGACTTTCATCTGCTCGCGCAGAAAGAACTCCCGCTGGTTTGTGGCAACCTTTTCGTTGACCTGAGTCGTAATTTGCCCTTGCAGCTCAGCAACTTCTTTCTCACGTTTCAGAAGTTCAAGGACGGTCGACATACGAGCGGTGAGGGGAAGCGTCTCCAGCACTCGCTGTAATTGCTCACCGCTCGCGGTCGTCAACGCGGCCGCAAAGTCCGCCAGCAAGCTGGGTTGGTTGGGGTTGAACTGCCCGATATGCTGCTTGAGCTCCTCGCTGTAAAGCGGATTTAGCGGCAGGAGCTCCTTGATGGCCGCGATGATTGCCATCGAATAGGCCTTTATCTCGTCGCTCTCGCGATCGCCCTGACTGCGCGGATATTCCACCTGCGCGATCAACGGGCCGCTCTCATTCAGCCATCGCACGATTCTGAAACGACGCAATCCTTGCGCCAAAAACTGCCCGGCGTGATCGCGCATACCGGGAGGACGATGCAACCTGACAACACAACCGGTATCGGGGAATTGGTCCGTCGTTACCTCGCCCGGGTCCACCGCGTCGACGAAAGCCAGTCCGAGCAGTCCCGAACCCTGCTGCGCTATTGCGTCGAGCGTTGCCTGCCAACTGTCGGGATTAAACGAGACCGGCTGAACTTGACCGGGGAAAAAGGGGCGTCCGGGAAGCGGCAACAACACCAGCGTGTCGGGCAATACTTCATCTGCCAAAGCGGGGGCATTCGCTTGCTCCCCCACTTCCTGATGGGATTCGGGGACCAACAGTTCGCTATCGTGATGGTCTGTTTCTTCCTGATCCACGCTGACCTCTGGGCAATATCCTGCAACTCAAGACGCAGCCAAGCACCTTGGAACCTGCGTTACAGGGTCAGATTTGGGGTCTGGAAATCAGTTTTTCAAGGCGTTCCAGAAGGGCTGACGACGCTCGCACCGCTTCTTTCAAACTCTGGGCTATCAAGCTCCGGCCGAAGGCCTCGCGATTTGCGTCTAGTCGTCGCTGTGGGACGGAACAACGGGTGGAGGCGATACAGGGAAAGGTGCAATCTTGGCACCACCGCTTTCCGAAATGCGAGCAGCGCCCTCCTTGTCGACTTCGTCTATGCGAACGATAGACTGGAGCGGAATATAACTGCGTTTCACGCCCGAGAATTCATTTTTCAGCTTCTCCTCGCCAGGGTCGACCAGAATCTGGGACCGCTCGCCGAATACCAGCTCCTCGATCTCGACGAATCCCCACATATCACTTTGGTAGATCTGACGGGCGAACACCTCGTATACCTGTCCACTGTTGTGGAAAATCACTTTGTACATGGGCTGAGAAGGCATGTTGGCTCCCGGGAAACCGAGGTGACATCGCAAAAAGGGGCGGAATGTTAACACTTTGGTCGCAAACCTCCACCGCTCTGCGAAAATTTTAGGGTACAGGGGCTATACTCCGCTCCCCATCAAGCGCCGAACCACATGGCAGATGCTGAGAAATGACTGACACAGTGAAGAAAAAGCTTTTTATAGAGACCCACGGGTGTCAAATGAACGAGTATGACTCGGCGCGCATGTCAGACTTGCTTCAGAGTAGCCACGAACTGATCCCTACCGACTCGGCGGAAGAAGCCGACATTCTGCTGCTGAACACCTGCTCCATCCGAGAAAAAGCACAGGAGAAGGTGTTCCACCAGCTGGGCCGTTGGAAGCGGCTAAAACAGAAGAATCCGGAACTGCTTATCGGTGTAGGGGGCTGTGTAGCCAGTCAGGAGGGCGCTGAAATCGGCAAGCGAGCGCCCTTCGTTGACCTCATATTTGGACCGCAAACGCTTCACCGCCTGCCTGAGATGATTGAAGACCGCCGCAAGGGCGAGCCTATGGTGGTGGACGTCAGTTTCCCGGAAATCGAAAAATTCGATCGCTTGCCCGAGCCCTCAGTTGAAGGACCGACCGCCTTTGTATCTGTCATGGAGGGTTGCAGTAAATACTGCACCTTCTGTGTCGTGCCCTATACGCGGGGCGAGGAAGTCTCGCGACCGGTTGACGACGTCATCACCGAAATTGCCGGATTGGCCGATCGGGGTGTGAAAGAAGTCAACCTGCTTGGACAGAACGTCAACGCCTATCGCGGTCGTAATCACCTTGACGAAGTGGTGGACTTCGCTGAGTTGCTTCATCTGGTCAATCTCGTCCCGGGTATCGAGCGGATTCGCTACACCACATCGCACCCCGTGGAGTTCTCTGACGCCCTCGTAGCTTGCTACGCGGAGATTCCGGCACTGGTAGATCATCTGCACCTACCGGTGCAAAGCGGCTCGGATCGTATCCTGATGGCCATGAAGCGAGGGCATACAGCGCTGGAGTACAAAGCCAAAATCCGCGCCTTGCGTAAAGTTCGACCTGATATCTCGCTGTCCTCGGATTTTATCGTTGGCTTCCCCGGCGAATCGGAAGCGGACTTCGCGGCCACCATGAAGCTAATAGAAGACATTGGCTTTGATACTTCATTTAGCTTTATTTATAGCGCCCGCCCGGGTACTCCAGCCTCTGACTTGCGCGACGAGGTTCCTGAACAAGTCAAAAAACAGCGACTCCAGATACTCCAAACGCGCATCGCTCAGCAGGCAAGGCAACTATCCGAGGCGATGGTGGGCACAACACAGCGGATTTTAGTAACCGGTTACGCCAAGCGTGACCCCGGGCAACTTTCCGGTCGAACAGAGAACAATCGGGTCGTGAATTTCCGCTCCTCTGATACCAGCCTGATCGGAGACTTTACGATGGTAGAGATAGATGCCGCGTACACCAACTCCCTCTTGGGGCACCTCGCTGGCGCGGCTTAATGCCCGATACAGTAGTTGACTCAGCCCGCGAGGCGAGTATCTTTTGGTTCCCAATGCGAAAGAGGCGGCGTGAAAACCGTTGGACACTGAGCAATCGACGCCCGAGGTGAATCCTCAGGGTACAGCTTCGCAGATCACACTCTCACTCGAACCTAACGACGCGCGAAATCTGGCAGTCCTCTGTGGGCAGTTGGACAGTCACTTGCGGCAGATTGAAAAGCGTCTGGACATCACGATTTACAATCGGAGCAACACGTTTGAGTTCCGAGGCGCGCACGAACGCTGCGAAAAAGCTGCGTCGCTCTTATGCTCGCTATATACCGAGATAGAAAATGGCGCCCAACCCAGCCCCGAAAGTATCCATTTGCGTCTCCAGGAGGCGGATCTTGAGTTACTGAGTGCGGTAGACGGCCACCAAACGGCCACAGATAGCGCCAATCTGATACGTACCAAAAGGATTTCGGTAAGACCGAGAGGCCAGAATCAGCGTCAGTATGTCTCCGCAATCAGTCAACACGACATTAATTTTGGAATAGGCCCCGCGGGAACAGGCAAGACCTATCTGGCTGTTGCCTGCGCAGTTCGCGCCCTCCTCAATGAGCAGGTGAAGCGCATCCTGTTGGTTCGACCTGCAGTAGAGGCGGGAGAGCGCTTGGGGTTTTTGCCCGGTGATCTGTCCCAAAAGGTGGATCCGTATCTGCGACCCCTCTACGACGCGCTGTACGAGATGCTCGGCTTCGAGACGGTCAATAAGTACATCGAGCGCCACGTGATAGAAGTTGCCCCGCTGGCCTTTATGCGCGGCCGAACACTCAATCACGCCTTCATCATCCTCGACGAGGCCCAGAACACCACTCGAGAGCAAATGAAAATGTTCCTCACCCGGATTGGTTTTGGCTCGACCGCGGTTGTCACCGGAGATACCAGCCAGATTGATCTCCCCAGAGGCACACAAAGTGGTCTCACCCACGCGGAGTCAGTGCTGGAGGAAATTCAAGGCATCACTTTTACGCATTTTGGCAACAAGGACGTCGTTAGGCACCCGCTGGTGCAAAGAGTGGTCAGTGCTTACGACGCCTACGAGCAACGTGCGAACGCGCCTCGTAGCGAGAGCCCTCCATGAACATTCTCTTGACGGTGGAACGGGCAACCGCCCTACCCTCGCCCACTGACGAGGCCATCCGAGTCTGGATAGGTCAAGTACTTACACGGGCGAAAGGCCTCAAAGGCGAGCATCCGGAAATCTCCATCAGGATCGCAGACGACGCCGAAGCAGCCCAATTCAATCAGACCTATCGCTCTAAAACGGGACCAACAAACGTGCTGTCCTTTCCAGCAGATCTGCCGCCAGACACCGGTTCAGGATTGCTGGGGGATTTGGTGATCTGCGCACCGCTGGTACAGAAGGAAGCCGCCCAGCAACACAAATCTGAGGAAGCGCATTGGGCACACCTTGTGATTCACGGCGTGCTCCACTTGCTGGGCTATGACCACACCGATGCTAAAGACGCTGAGCACATGGAAGCGCTGGAAATAGACTTGCTGGACAGCCTGGGTTTTCCCAATCCCTATGAATCCGCCCAACCCCCGGAGGGTGTACTCGCGTGAACGATGATCGCAAGCCAGAACAGGAAGAGCGTTCGTGGCTGGACCGCCTTACCCATTTCATCAGTGGTGAGCCACAAAACAAGTCTGACCTCACAGACCTCCTCTCGCTTGCCGAGGAGCACGAGATTATTGATGAGGATGCTCGCAAGATCATGGAAGGCGCGCTGTCAGTGACCGACATGCAAGTGCGGGACATCATGATTCCGCGCGCTCAGATGGTGGTCATCGATTCGGACCAACCCTTGCAGGAGGCGATCCCCCAGATCATCCAAGCGGGTCACTCACGCTACCCGGTAATTGGCGATGGTATAGATGATGTGATCGGCATCTTACTGGCCAAAGACCTGCTTCCCCTCGTGCAAACCCATATGGATGTGCCGAGTATCAAGGCGCTGATGCGCCCGGTGATTGCTGTCCCAGAGAGTAAACGACTAAACGTGTTGCTTAGGGAATTTCGACAGAATCGAAACCACATGGCGATTGTCATCGACGAATACGGCGGTATCGCGGGCCTCATTACCATCGAGGATGTTTTGGAGGAAATCGTCGGGGAAATTGAAGACGAAACCGATGTCGAGGAGGGCCAGCTCATCCGGGGCACGAGCGACGGCGCTTTTATTGTGGAAGCCCTTACGCCAATAGAAGACTTTAACGATTTCTTTAACACCGCGTTCAGCGATGAAGAATTCGATACGATCGGTGGCTTGGTCATCAATGCCTTTGGGCAACTTCCAAAGCGCAATCAGAGCATCCGGTTGGATCAGTTTGAATTCAAGGTGACCCACGCTGACGAGAGAAGGCTGACCCGCCTCCGCGTCACCACCAGCGACCGCACTGAACCGCAAAGCGAGTGATGCTTCGGCGACCAACCTGGGGCCTCGCTTTACTGGCTGGCGTGCTGTTTCCTCTGGGATTGGCGCCCTTCGATCTCTGGCCCATCATTCCCGTCAGCGCGGGCATTTTTTATGCGGCGCTCAGCTCCAGCGCGCCGACCCCCTTCTGGCGACAGGGTTTTGCGTACGGGGTCGGATTTTTTGGCGCTGGTGTGTCCTGGGTATACGTCAGTATTCACGTCTACGGTAATACCCCCACTTGGCTGGCTTTGTGCCTTACCGCGATATTTTGTGGCGGATTGGCTCTGCTTTTCTCGTTTCAAGCCGCCCTCTTTCAACGACTGGCAAGTGAGAACTGGAGATGGCGCATTGTGCAGTTTGCGTCGCTGTGGGTGCTCTTTGAATGGCTGCGAAGCTGGTTGCTCACAGGCTTCCCCTGGGCTTTTGCCGGTTACGCTGCACTCGATTCACCGCTGGATGGCTGGATTCCAACGCTTGGCGTTTACGGCCTGTCTTGGCTATTGATCGCGATGGGCTGCCTGTGGATCGAAGCGATAGCGCATCCACGCATTACGCCGCGTTGGGTGACGGCTGCGATCAGCACCGGCGCCATCTTGATATCTGGAGTGCTGTTAAAGGGAATCAGTTGGTCCTCACCGATCGGCGAACCGATGCGTGTAGCGGCCATACAACCCAACGTGCCACTGAAGGAAAAATGGCAGCCCCGGTACCGTAACCGCATTTTGCAGGACTTTGACGCACTGAATCAGCAGTTCGAGGGTGACCACGATCTGATTGTCTGGCCGGAATCGGCCCTGCCCGGCTATCGCGACCAGCTCCGGGACGCGATTGATCGAGCTGACGAACGCGCCCAGGCAACTGCCACCGCGCTGATTTCCGGCTTACCCACGCGCGATCGGGACGGCCGCTACAACAGCATCACAGCGCTGGGGGCGGGGTCGGGAACTTATCACAAGCAGAAACTGGTGCCGTTCGGCGAATATGTCCCCATGGAGCGCTGGCTCCGTGGCGCGATCGATTTTTTTGACCTGCCCATGTCCCAGTTCACAGCCGGGCCGCCCAACCAAAGTCCACTGATGGCCAACGGTGTCAGTGTTGCGGCATTTATCTGCTACGAGATTGTCTATCCCGATTTCGTACAATCACAGAGCCGCGAAGCCGCGCTGCTGGTGACAATCAGCAACGACACCTGGTTCGGAAACAGCGTGGGCCCATGGCAACACTTTCAAATGGCGCGCTATCGAGCCAGAGAACTCGAGCGCGATCTCATCCGCAGTACCAATGACGGAGTCAGCGCGTTGGTTGACTCGAGAGGACGCGTGTTAGCGAGTGCAACGCAGTTCAGCGAAGCGGTTGTGACTGGCACCGTTCAGCCAAGAGCCGGCCAGACTCCGTTCGCGATAACCGGCAGTTTGCCCATTCTGGTTTTCGCGCTGATCACGTTGGTATTAGGCCGAGATCGGCTTTAATACTGGTAAACTCTCGGCGGCCATTCCGCAAGTCGTCGAACCTGACCGACCAATTCAGGACCTGCGAAGACGGATTTGATCCTCAATACAGTCAACTTTAGGTAGCAATGAGTCAGGAATACACACCGCAATCACTTGAAATCGCGCTGCAGCAAGCATGGGCTGAAACGCGGCGGTTCGCAGTCAAGCGAGACGATACGCGAGAAAAATTTTACTGCCTCGCCATGTTCCCCTACCCCAGTGGCAAACTGCACATGGGCCATGTTCGCAATTACACCATCGCCGATGTCATTGCTCGCTATCAGCGCATGCAGGGCAAAAATGTATTGCAGCCCATGGGCTGGGACGCATTTGGCCTGCCAGCCGAGAATGCCGCCATACAGCATCAAGTGCCGCCGGCACAGTGGACGCATCAGAATATCGCTGACATGCGGACTCAATTGGCCAGATTGGGCTTCGCCTACGACTGGGATCGCGAACTCGCAACCTGTGCGCCGGAATACTATCGGTGGGAGCAATGGTTCTTTACACAGCTGATGCAACGGGGCCTTGCTTACAAGAAAGAGGCCGACGTGAATTGGTGTGAAAACGACCAAACCGTATTGGCCAATGAACAGGTTGTCGATGGAAAGTGCTGGCGCTGCGACAACCCGGTGGAGCGGAAGGCGATTAATCAATGGTTTATCAAAATCACTGCCTACGCCCAGGAGCTGCTAGACGATCTGGATAAGCTCACGGAGTGGCCGGAACAGGTTCGCACCATGCAGCGAAACTGGATCGGTCGGTCCGAAGGGGCCACGATCAGGTTCCCTTTTGCTGAAGATCACATAGAAGTCTACACGACTCGGCCTGATACGCTGATGGGTGCGACCTATCTTGCTCTCGCACCCCAGCATCCCGTCGTACAGGCAGCAGCAGCGCAGAATCCCGCGCTCGCCACCTTCTGTGATGAGATCGGCGCAATTAAAATCGCCGAGGCAGACATGGCGACCATGGAAAAGCTGGGCATGGATACGGGCCTCCGCGCAGCTCACCCGATCACCGGCGCAGCCATGCCCATATGGGTGGCGAATTTTGTGTTGATGGGTTACGGCTCTGGCGCGGTGATGTCGGTCCCGGCGCACGATCAACGAGACTGGGAGTTTGCCCAGAAATATTCACTGCCGATTGTGCAGGTTGTTGCCGACGTCCCCGATCATCCATCTGATCTGGCGACGGGCGCCTATCTGGAGCGCGGCCCACTCATGCAGTCCGGCGCCTTCGACGGCCTCGATTTCGACGCAGCGTTCGACGCGATTGTCGAAGAACTGGAACGCAGGCAACTGGGTCAGAAAAGTGTCAACTTCAGATTGAGAGATTGGGGAGTTTCCCGTCAACGCTATTGGGGCGCTCCTATCCCGGTCATCAACTGTGAAGCGTGTGGCGCGGTACCGGTGCCCGAGGAGCAATTACCCGTCATTTTACCGACCGACGTCGCATTTGAAGGCGTCGGATCACCCATCAAGGAGATGCCCAGCTTTTTCGACACCCAATGCCCGCAGTGTGGGGCGTCCGCAAGGCGAGAGACCGATACCTTTGATACTTTTATGGAGTCTTCCTGGTATTACGCGCGTTACGCGAGCGTGCACAATCCGCACGCGATGTTAGATGGCGAGGCCGACTACTGGCTGGAAGTGGATCAGTACGTCGGCGGTATCGAGCACGCCATTCTGCACCTTCTATATGCACGCTTTTTCCACAAGCTTATGCGGGATGCGGGGTTGGTCTCGAGCGACGAGCCCTTCAAACGACTTCTCACGCAGGGCATGGTGCTTAAAGACGGCGCCAAAATGTCCAAGTCGAGAGGGAATACGGTAGACCCTCAAGCGCTCATTGACCGCTACGGTGCGGATACGGTCCGCTTGTTCAGCATGTTTGCCGCGCCACCGGAACAGTCGCTCGAATGGTCAGACTCGGGAGTCGAGGGTGCTCACCGGTTTATCAAGCGTCTATGGCGTTTGGTGCATAATTTTGGCTCTGCGGAAAAATTATCGCTGCCCACAACGCTCACCTTGGAGCAGAAAAACCTTCGGCGTAAAACGCACGAAACCATTGCCAAAGTCAGCGATGACTATGGTCGTCGACAGACCTTCAACACGGCTGTCGCCGCCATCATGGAGTTGTGCAATGAACTCGGACGCCACCCTTCTGAGAACAGCACCGATCGCGCAATCATTAGCGAGGGCCTGCATGCTGTACTGCAGATGTTGTGGCCCATTACGCCCCACATTACCGAACATCTTTGGCAACAACTAACGGGACAGGCCTTTGTTGAGAGCCTGTGGCCAGTCGTTGATGACAACGCGTTAGATCGCGACGAACTCGAGATCGTGGTGCAGGTCAATGGTAAGGTTCGCGGTAAAGTCATGGTGCCTACGTCAGCCGATAACGCGGCGATCGAAGCGCTGGCGATGGAACAAGACAACGTGAAACGCTTTCTGGCAGACAAGACGGTCCGAAAAGTGATTGTAGTGCCGCAAAAACTGGTCAATATCGTCGCGCAATGAAGGATCTTTCGATAATCAAACGAAACAAATGCCGCAGTCTCGTGCTCGCGGGGCTGGTGCTGCTGTCGGGTTGCGGCTTTCAACTCAAGGGTAGCGCGGGCGGCGTGACAGGACTCGAAGGCACAACCGTTCGTCTCATCAGCGATCAACCGCGCGCCGAGCTCACCAGAGAGGTCACTCGCGAGCTGACGGTCAACGGGGTGATACTGCTCGATGACTCAACTGCCGCGCTGGTACTCACTATCCAACCCGAGCAATTCGCACAACGTAATGTATCGCTTACGGCTCAGGCTCGAGCGGCAGAACTCGAATTGACGCTCTCTGCCGACTTCACGGTACAGCCCGTGGACAGTGATCCGATCGATGCCCGCGCCGTGGTGAACCGGCAAATGCTCAATGATCCGCGGAACGTCGTCGGAAAAACCGAGGAGCTGCGACTACTGCGAGAGGAAATGAGGCAAGATCTGGCGGCTCAAATCGTCCGCCGGGTAGGCCGCAGCCTCTCTGACTAATGCAACTCAAACCAGAGCAGCTTGAAACACACCTCGCCAGCGAACTGGCGGGCAGCTATCTCGTCTCGGGCGACGAGCCCCTGCTCGTTCAGGAATGCGCCGATGCCATCCGGCGTACGGCGAGGGAACATGGCTGTGCTGAGCGCCAACGGATTCATATTACGGGTAAGGACGACTGGTTGGAGCTGGGACACAGTGCTGGCTCACTGTCACTGTTTGCAGACCGAAAGCTCATTGAAGTATCGCT
>Ga0181572_10002558_pt1 | contig 12900 bp, 21 predicted proteins | sample 101ome_26_FD_133004 | JGI IMG/M metagenome (GOLD analysis project Ga0181572, IMG submission 133004) | Coastal salt marsh microbial communities from the Groves Creek Marsh, Skidaway Island, Georgia - 101408AT metaG (megahit assembly) | ecosystem: Environmental > Aquatic > Marine > Intertidal... | reverse complement strand
TTGTAGTTTTATTAATGTCATTTCCACAGTAATTTTTTATAACTCTCGATACAAAATAATATAAATACTTTTATGTTATTAAGAGAACTCACCCAGAGCCTTGACGAAAAACAAGTTTGGGCAAGACGCGGATCAAAAGTGGTACGTAAATACCGTTGCCAGGCCGGAAGACGTGCGGGCAGAATAGTTGCAAATATGGCACAGTGTTTTGCGGCACCAGACCTTGCTAAAAGTAGAAGGTTAAAAGTAACTAAAGCAAGACTTGGAAAAAGAATTGCAAGGAAAACTAAAAGAACTATGAGAGTAAATCCAGCAAGTCGCAGAGTACAAGCATTAAATAAAGCTAGTAGAAAAAGATAATGTTAGTTTTTGAAGTTATTAATGAAGGTAAATCAAACGCCTGGGGACGTACAGGGAATAAACTTACTAGAAAATTTCGTTGTACCTTTGGACCTAGAAAAGGTAGAGTTATGGCATCGCCATCCTCTTGCAACAAACCAATCGACATACATAGAAGTAGGTCGTTGAAACAAACCAAGGCTGCTAAAGGCAGTCAAATTAAAGCAAAAACTAAAATAACACGCAGAACCAATGCAGGTTCTCGTAGACTACAAACATTAAATAAACCTAGACGAGCAACTAGGAGAGGAAGAAAGATAAGATGAAAATTAATGAAATTACAATGACAACCCCTTCTAGAGTAACCAGCGTTCGTCCAGGACAATCAGCCGAGATTGATCACGGTGATGGCACTAAAACAGTTGTTGACTTAAAAGCAAATCCAAATGCATTGTTAAGAGATCCTGCAACTGGAAAATTAAGACTATCACCGGGTAACAAAGATAATAATTCAGCCGACACTCCAAAAGTTGGAGACGATGTTGAGATTGATCAAGACAGTTAAATGAAAATTAATCAACTAATACAGGAATTTAGAATACAAATGAGCAATGAAGAAGCCTCGTTGTATGACCGTATTGATGAACCGACTTACATATATGAATTTACCGAAAGAGAACGTTTCATAATTGAAAACTTAGTACGTAAGAGTTTAATAAGTAAGATTAGATCAAATGAATCTGTGTTAGTTGTGAGAAATGACTGTTAAAAAATCCAAACTTTTAAAAGATTTAGAAGAACTTTTAAACGATATAACTATCGATCCTACACTTTTTCCTTATCAAAAAGGGAACAGCATTCGCATAGGTCAATACGTAGTTCGACCTAGCAAAAGAGGTGGATACAGTGTATACGATTGTAAATCTAATGCTCGGGTAGCTGAAACATTTTCTAAAGCATCAGCACTAGCACTAGCAAAATCTATGGCTAAAGGGTATAATGAAAAAGACTATATAATGGATATAGATTTAGAAATACAAAAATGGTATAATGATTGTGTGTTTTATAAGCATAATATGAAAAAAACTAAAGATTTAGACCGATGGGACATCCTTAGTACTAGGTATGAAATTGCAAAAGACCGTACAGAACACGCAAAACAGCAACTCGATAAAATCATCTTTCGCTAAGAAAAGGCTAAATAAATATAATAAACATTCATAGGAAGAGTAACAAATGAATATTAGAGAGATTTCAAAACCAATTACGGCTAAGAGCTTGAACGAAAGCCTTGCCAAACGCTTTGGACAAAAAATTAACCTTCAAGCGTTTACATTAGAACAGTTACAAGATACTAGAAATAAATTAAGAACTAAATTATCACAAGTTGAAACTAACGAAAGTTTCGAAAGCGTACACAAGTCAGACACATATCAAAAGTCAAAACTCTTCCTTGATGTATTGAATGCTGAAATTAGTGAGCGCGAAGATGTTAGTGAGAAAAAAGCAAAGCCAGACTACTTAGACTTTGATGGCGACGGCGACAAGAAAGAGCCAATGAAGAAAGCACTTAAAGACAAGAAGAAAAAGAAAGTTGGCGAAGCTGATGCACAACCTAATCCTAATGAAAACGATCCAGCATATGTTGCTATCAAAAAGAAATACGAAGAAGCATTTCGTACAGGTAACAGAGCTATGGGTAGATTGTTAGCAGGACTATTAAAAGATGTATATGGTGAAGATCCAACAGTTGGTGGAATGATTGGTCAGCGCACAGGTACAGCCGCTAACCAAGGCAATGCACAACCGGCTGGTATGCAAGGTGCAGTGTCAGATTCAATTGAAGAATCAGTTGTAACTGAAGGTGCAGAAGACCAAGCAGAACTAGTTATGGCGGCCAAAGATATGGTTGACAGACTAACTGGTTGGATGGAAGACACAGCAGAAATGCAAACTGAATCAATGCTAGAACTAGCAGATGCCATCCGTGACGAAATGGGCCAAGAGCAATCAGATCAATTTGTAGGTTCAGTTAAGCCTGCATTAGAAAGTTTATATGCCGCAATGGAAACAACACGTACAGCACTAACAGGCGGTGTTGGTATGCTAACAGGCGAAGGCGAACCTGTTGATATGATGGGTGGAGACGCCGGAGTTCCTGCAGACACAGGCACAGGCTTAGGCGAGCCAGAACCAGAACCAGATATGGAGCCAACTGTAGATGCTGACGATTTCGGAGCAGCCGACGCAGCCGCTGGCGGTGATGAAGAAGCAGGCCGTGAAAAGCGTGAATCCATACAGCGTTCAAAAAAAAAGTTAAGTGAAAACTCACGTAAACTAGCAACATTGCTTTCAAAAAAAAAGTCTTAGAGTCACAAGAAGCCTCTAAACTAGTCCAAGTTTTAAGAACTGTAATAAGCAGTGCTGACTCAAAAGGTCGCTCTGCTTTTTTGCATTTTAACAAACCTACACAAACAACATATAAAAACGGCGCATTAAATTTAGATCTTAATAAACTTATGCAGAATGTAGGTGCAGAAATGTTTGATTATGGAACCTTCAAAGCCGCTTATGATACTGATGCAAGAATAAAAACGATGGTTAAAAATTTTAATAAAGACGGCATTGAACCAAAAACACAAAACTCAATAGACAGTGAACCTGAAACTTCTGTAGATAGTGGTCAAGATACAGTAGGACAAATGGCCAAAAGAGCAACTGACTTAGGTGATTTATAATTGCAACTTGTTAAACAAGATAACTTTTTTGACAGTAATTTATTTTTAACTAACCCTATAGAACAATCTAAAATTGATAACTATCCTCTTAAAGACTTTGATAAAGACGGATACGAAGTTCCTGCTCCTTTAGAAAGAGCTTTTTACGAAGCGTCTAATATAAAACTTAATCACGAAATACAATATCATATCGCTCCAGTTAAGCCTTGGTATTTAGATCAGCAAGATTCCGAAGTAGGATTAGTTTTAGATCATTGTATGTTGTTACAAAGATTTGCATTTGCAGGAGAAGCAAGAAAACAATTAGAGCAAGCAGTACCCCGCCGTCCTATACTACAAAAATTACTTTCTGTTAAACCTAAATGGGGTATTGACTTTAGTTTAGATTATGTAGACCACGGCATAGTTATGGAAGTTATACATATTGAGCAAGACTTTAATACACTTGAAGAAGCAAACAAAGCAAAAGAACAACTTGAACATATCATTGAAAATACAAACTGGTACAAAGGTGCTTTTGAATTATTAAATAAAAAGCAAGAATGGGAACATCTAAGTTCAGATGACCATTCAGACTACAAAGCACAATTTTTTGGATGGCACAGAGCTTTCGATAACAAAAAAGTCTTTTCTTCTTGACAGATTATATGTTAGACTATATACTAGTAGCACTAATATAGGAAAAACGTTTTGACATTAATTGTAAATAGGTATGATTACCAACCCATCTCACGAAAACAAGTAAACGGCAAGAGGCTCTATCAGACCCCCGATGGAAATGCTGTGGCCTCGGTCACAACTATCCTCGACGCTACCAAAGATAAGACACACCTCATCGCTTGGAAGAAGAGGGTGGGTGAACAAAAAGCACAAGAGATTGTAACTGAAGCGGCGGGGGTCGGTACCCGTATGCACAAATATCTCGAGGATTACATCGAGTTTGGTGAGTGGCCCCAGCCAGGGTCGAACCCTTATGCACAACAGGCACACGGAATGGCTGAGGTTATTAAGACCCAAGCACTTACAGATGTAGATGAGATATGGGGGTCCGAGGTAAATTTGTATATGCCCAATATGTATGCTGGCACTACTGACCTAGTTGGTCAGTACAAAGGTCAACCCTCAATAATGGATTTTAAACAGACGAACAAGCCCAAGAAAGTTGAATGGGTAGTTGACTATTTCCTACAACTCGTAGCATACGCTGAAGCACATAACGAAATTTACGGCACTAATATACGTGAAGGTCACGTGTTTATGTGTAGCCGTGCAGGAGAATATCAACAGTTTGATATTTGGCCCAACGAGTATGAAGAATGGCGTAACGAATGGTATGAGCGAGTATATCAATACTATGCACAACAAACCTAATGTTTATATAATCCGTGATCCTATAAACAAGAAATCTTATATAGGTGTTTCAAACGGCAAGTACAAAGACTATTTTTGCAGTAGTCAAAACAAAGAGTTTAAACAAATTATTGCTGAACGCAAAGACACACTTAAACGCAAGATTGTATTTGAATTTGATACATACGAAGAAGCACTAGAAGCAGAGTATCAACTTCAAGATCGTAGATCCAAAAGAGGAACTTGGAGCAACTACTACAATATTATTGTAGGCGATCCTATGGGTACTGTACGATTATCAGGAGAGAGCAATCCTAACTACAAAGACGGAATGCTTGTAGGACAGTATGATGACCCTACTATTCGAAAGCGTGTAGATAAGATACGCAATGCAGAAAGACACTCAGAGCATAAAGTAGGCAACAGACATCGTATGTTAGCAAGATATTATTTAGATAAAGATGAAACCAAAGCAAAAGAACACTTTGATGCTTGGCAGGATTACAAACGCAGTATGCCTCCTAGCACAAAAGGTAATTATATTAGAAAGTACGAATCTTGGAACGACTGGAAGAACAAACAGAGCATAAATACATAATAAAAGCGTAGGAGAAAAACGTGGCTGTTGTACAAATATCAAGGATACAAATTCGTAGAGGACAAAAGAACCAAGGTTCTGGATTACCTCAATTAGCAAGCGGTGAACTCGGCTGGGCAATTGATACACAAGAATTATACATAGGTAATGGTGCTGTAAGCGAAGGTGCCCCTCAGGTAGGTAATACAAAGGTTATAACAGAACACGATAACTTGTTTTCATTAGCAGACAGTTATATCTATAGAGAAGGTACTGGTCTTATTACGACAGGTATTGATAGCTCTAATCCTATTACAAGAAAACTACAAGACAGATTAGATGATCGTGTTAGTGTTAGATCATTTGGTGTAACAGGAGCAGAATCTCAAGATGCAACATCTTCTTTACAACGAGCAATCGATCAACTTTATTTGAATAACGGAAGTGAAGCAACAGTAGGTTCACGTGTCAAACTACATTTAGAGCCTGGCATTTATACACTTACTGATACAGTTTATTTGCCCCCACACGTAACACTAGTTGGAGCAGGTTCAGATAAAACAATTATTAAACAAACAACAGCAAGCAAAGCAGTTTTTCAAACAGTTAATGACGGAAGTACTCCTGGCACATATGCAAGTGATTCAACAAGCACTTATAACAATCAAGCAAGAAATATTCATATAGAAGGAATGACTCTACAAGTAACCGAAGACAGTAGAGGACTTGTACTACAAAGTTGTAGAGATAGCTACTTTGAAGATATTAAAGTAACTGGATTATGGAACACTGGTGATATTTTACCATTAGGTTCTGATAGTATCGAAGATGGAACTAATGCAACCGTAAATTCTTACAATATTGGTATAATGCTAAACAGTAAAAATGGTGGTGTAGAAACAGTTAGAAATACATTTGTAAATTGTAAAATAGAAAACTTTGCATACGGAATATCATCTAATTGGGATATTAATGAAAACAATATACAACATTCTACATTTAAAGAATGTGCATACGGTATTGTATTTGGTAAGGATATTATTATTGATGACGACCAAGCAAACGGGACAGCATTTGGACCATCAAGAAACATTATAGAAAATTCACAATTTATTGATATATCAAGGCAGGCAATTTTAATTACAGAAGGACGTTATAATAGAAGTCATAACAATCTGTTTATTACTTGCGGTAATAACGGCGGTTCAGACGATCAACCTGTTTATAGCGTAATTAAATTTTTAAAATTAGGCAACTCATCAGAAGGCGATACATTTACTAGAACAAGAGTTCTATCTTATACACAAACAATTAATCCGGCTGTTATACCTAACATTCTTGGCAGTGTAGTTTACATACCAGAAGTAGAAGGACCAAGTAATTTTGAATGGGCACACGAGCATCAAGTTACTGTTTTAAGCGGCTCGGGATTAACTCTTTTTAGACTACCGCAAGTTGTTAACCAATCATTTGATATTGATTATATTTTAACAAGTGAAAGTTATAATGTAATGAGAACAGGCACTATAACTGTTATGCTAAATTCTAGAACAGACGCAGGAGTTGGTACTCCTAAAGTAGAAGTTTCGGACGATTTCCAGTACGTTGGAGACGAAACTTATCTTGACAAGATATACTTTGATGCTATACTAAGAGATGTAGATGCAGATGGTACATTTGAAACGTTAGTAATTAGAAGTAATAGTTCAATGCCAAGTGAAGATACAACACAATTTAAATTTAAGGTTAAAACAAAACAATCTAGCGTAGTCTCTTAATGTTTAATAGAAAATATGAAGAACGTCTCCATCTCTGGAGTAAATTTCGTGAGTCTTTAGAGGTAACAAGCACTCCCTTGCAAGACGTAATCGACTTTTATTCTCTTGCACCTACTATAAATATTTCTTTAGATCCTTGGGACCAAAAGACTTGGCCTGGTCCTTGGGAACTTATAGATGAGAATACTTATTGCGACTTTGCTCGTGTATTAGGAATGTGTTATTCCCTACAGTTAACTGAACGCTTTAAAGAGTCTTCATTCGAGATACATATCTGTATAGACAACACAAAGTCGGAAACTTATTACTTGTTGTATATTGATATGCAACACGTTTTAGGATATAAAAATCGGGTTGTTGATATTTCTGAAGTACCAGATACTTTAGTATCACAACTAAAACACACAATGCCTAGTCTTCAATAAATATTGAACTAGATTAATAATTTTTGAAAGAGGAAAAAAAGAATGTCAAACGGAATCGCTATTGTCAAAAGGAACGGTGACCGTGAACATCTTAACGTCAATAAAATTCACAAGGTAGTAGAGTTTGCTTGTGAAGGATTAGCAGGCGTAAGTAGTTCACAAATAGAAATGAATGCTAATATACAATTTTATGATGATATGAGCACTTCAGAAATACAAGAAATATTAATACGTTCGGCAAATGATTTGATTTCGTTAGAGAATCCAAACTATCAATATGCGGCGGCAAGATTGCTAACATATGGATTATATAAACAAGTATTCGGGCAATTTTTAGCGATGCCATTGATTGATATTATTAAAGCAAACATTGAACGTGGGGTATATGATCCTGCTATTCTTGAAAGTTACACTGAAGAAGAAATTTCTCGCCTAGACAGTTATATTCATCATAAACGTGATGAAAACTTTACATATGCAGGTATGCGCCAGGTTGTTGACAAATATCTTGTGCAGGATAGATCGTCAGGTGAAATTTTTGAAACACCGCAGTTTATGTATATGATGATTGCGGCAACACTATTTGCTAACTATCCAAAAGAAACACGTATGCATTACGTAAGGAGATATTATGATGCGACCTCCCTTTTTAAAGTCAATATCCCGACGCCAGTTATGGCTGGAGTCAGAACCCCTATACGCCAATTTGCAAGCTGTGTCCTTGTTGACAGCGACGACACTCTTGACAGTATCTTTGCTTCCGATATGTCTATTGGACGCTATACTGCGCAAAGAGCAGGTATCGGAATCAACTCAGGACGCATCAGAGGAGTAAACTCTAAGATTAGAGGCGGAGAAGTCGCGCATACTGGAATTATTCCGTTCTTGAAAAAGTTCGAAGCGACAGTAAGATGCTGTACGCAAAACGGTGTGCGCGGCGGCTCGGCCACCGTACATTTCCCGTTCTGGCATCAAGAGATTGAAGACATTCTTGTGCTAAAGAACAACAAAGGTACAGAAGATAACCGTGTGCGTAAACTAGACTATTCAATTCAGTTAAACAAAACAATGTATGAACGCCTCCTTAGCGGAGGTGAAATTACCTTGTTCTCGCCACACGATGTTCCAGGATTATACGAAGCATACTACGGTGATCCAGATAAGTTCCAAGAACTATATGAAAAGTACGAACGTGCTACAAGCATTAAGAAGAAAAAGATCGATGCAATGGAACTGTTCTCAGCACTAATCAAAGAACGTGCAGAAACTGGACGCATTTATATTATGAATGTTGATCATTCAAATACACACAGCTCATTTAAAGACACAGTTTATATGAGTAATTTGTGTCAAGAAATTACATTACCTACTAAACCACTTAATCATATTGATGATCCAGAAGGTGAAATTGCACTATGTATTCTAAGTGCAATTAATGTAGGTGTAATTAAAGAACTAGACGACCTAGAAGAATTATGTGAACTAGCAGTAAGAGCACTAGAAGAAATTATTGATTACCAACGTTATCCAATTAAGGCAGCAGAAATTTCAACAAAAGCAAGACGTTCACTAGGCGTAGGTTATATCGGCTTAGCACATTATCTTGCAAAACAACACGTTAAGTATGATGATCCACTGGCTTGGAAAGTTGTACACGATCTCACAGAAGCATTCCAATACTACTTGTTAAAAGCATCAAACAAACTAGCACAAGAGCGTGGTGCTTGTGAATACTTTGACCGTACTAAATACAGCGACGGCATTCTGCCAATTGATACTTACAAAAAGGACGTGGACACAATCGTTCCACATAAACTAAACTATGATTGGAATAGTCTCCGCAATGACATTAAGGAACACGGGCTCAGGCACTCAACTCTGTCCGCACAGATGCCATCAGAGAGCAGTTCCGTTGTGTCGAACGCAACAAACGGAATCGAACCACCTAGAGGATACTTGTCCGTTAAGAAGTCAAAGAAAGGGCCTCTTAAGCAGATTGTTCCACAGTATCAAACTCTAAAGAATCATTATACATTGCTATGGGATATGCCTAGCAACGAAGGTTATATCAAAGTTGTAGCAGTAATGCAAAAGTTCTTTGATCAGGCTATTAGTGGTAACTGGAGTTACAACCCAACACACTATCCAGACAATGAAGTTCCAATGAGTGTGATGTTACAAGACTTATTACATACATATAAGTATGGATGGAAAACTTCTTACTATCAAAACACTTATGATTATAAAACTGATCCAAGTGAAGTTGAAGAAGAAGCACCACAAGTAGAATTGGCATCTAGTGAAACGGAAGATGCTGAGGCTTGCGAAGCGTGTGCAATTTAATGGTTGACACAATAGAATAAGTAGTGTAATATAGCACATAGTTAAGGAAAGTAATAAGATGGCAAAAACTGTATTCAACAAAGATAAAGTAGATTTTACTAAAGAACATATGTTTTTTGGTGCTGATCAAAACACACAGAGATATGATGTATTCAAATTTCCTGTGTTTGATAAACTTAATCAAACTATGCTTGGATACTTTTGGCGACCGGAAGAAGTAAGTCTACAAAAAGACAGAGCAGATTATGCTAACTTCCGTCCGGAACAAAAGCACATCTTTACCGCTAACCTCAAGTATCAAACATTGCTAGATAGTGTACAGGGTCGAGGTCCTGTACTTGCTTTCTTGCCTTATTGTTCACTACCCGAACTAGAAGGTTGTATTGTTACTTGGGACTTCTTTGAAACTATTCACTCACGTTCTTATACACATATTATGAAAAACGTGTATCCAGATCCAAGTGAAGTGTTTGATACTATCTTAGATGATGAGAAGATTCTTGCTCGTGCTACAAGTGTAACTAAAAATTATGATGCATTTGTTGAAGCGGCCGAAGCATTTACTCATCGTAAAGAAGGTAATATGCACGAAGTCAAAAAGAAGCTGTTCCTTGCTATGATGAACGTAAATATACTTGAAGGACTTCGTTTTTACGTTTCGTTCGCTTGTACTTTTGCATTTGGTGAACTAAAGATGATGGAAGGTAGTGCTAAGATTATTAGTCTTATCGCTAGGGATGAAGCACAGCATTTGGCTTTGACTACTCATATTTTAAAGAATTGGATGCAAAATAAAGATGATCCGGAAATGATTAAAATTGCAAAAGAGTGCGAAGAAGAAGTTTATGATATGTGGCGTGAATGTGTTGCAGAAGAAAAAGCCTGGGCAGATCATTTATTTAAAGATGGTTCTATCATTGGCTTAAATGAAACACTACTACATCAATATGTAGAATACATTGCAAATCGTAGACTAAAAGCACTTGGTTACAATGCAATCTTTAATCAACCGGTTAATACAAATCCGTTACCTTGGACACAACATTGGTTATCGAGTTCAGGATTACAAGTGGCGCCACAAGAAACTGAAGTTGAAAGTTATATTGTCGGAGGCATCAAACAAGATGTAAACAAAGACGCACTTAAAGGATTTAGTTTATGATAGAAATTTACGGAAAACCAATGTGTCCATTCTGCGATAAAGCAAAAGCACTTTGCGAAAGACGCGAGTTTGACTACACATATAAGTCACTTGGCAGTGACTATACAAAAGAAGAGTTACTAGAAAATTTTCCTGGTGCTCGAACTGTACCTCAAATTAAAATTAATGGTACAACAATTGGCGGTTATGATCAATTTGTAGCCTACTTAGAAGACACTGGTTATAACGGCACAGGTCACTCACTATAGGAAAAAATATGTTATTAGAAACTCCATATAAAGAAGGCGATACCGTATCTTTAAAATTAAATTCTGGCGAAGAATTAGTTGCACGACTAGAAAAAGATGAAGACACTTTTTATCTTTTACATAAACCAATGGCACTAGTTGCACAACAGCAAGGACTAGGCTTAGCACCGTTTATGTTTTCTGTCGCACCTGATTCTAAATTTAAAATACAAAAAAATTCAGTAATGTGCATTCTTAAAACAGTTGAAGGACTTAGTAAAGAATATACAGCACAAACTACTGGCATTCAAATGGTCTAAGGAGGTAAAAACAATGACACTACACGAAGAAATAGTACAAGCGTTTAACAACTACCTATCAGAAGCAGAAACTTTTGATGACAAAGGTGTTAAAGCGGCCGCGGCAAGAGCCCGCAAAGCACTTGGTGATCTAGGCAAACTTACAAAAGAACGCCGTAAGGAAATCCAGGACAAAAAGAACGCAATGTAATGTGGGCATATTGGTGTAAAGCAATTGGCACCAAAGCCTACGACGACAATCGTAAAGCAGATCGGGTTGCAATTATTAGAACAGTTTGGATTGTTCTACATATTGTAACCTGTTTTGCTATTATAGTCGGTAACGGAAGAACATTAGGACTTTGGTAATGTATAGATCATATCCTGATAGTAAATTAATACGTTCAGTCAATGTTATAAACAGATATACAACAGTTCCTGCATATGTAAAAGATGCAGACCCAAAACGTTTTATGGCAGATGTATTCTTTTTATCTAAGAATGCACAAGATGTTTTAGGATTAGTTAACGTCCCTAAAAATGAAGTTGTAGGAAAGTATTCTTATGATGAAAATTTAGAATTTGAAAAAATTAAATATTGGGAAAAACATTTCTGCTATAAATTTTCAAATGAAGAAGAATATTTTAATACAACTAGAGCTAATCTTTTCATAGAAGACACTCCTAAATTATTTTGGTTATGTGATCATTTAAGAAAAGGCAATAAAATAGATTTTCCTATATCTCAAGCCTGGAATAGATATTATAATGAATGGGAAACTACTGTAGGAAATGCTAGACTTCCTGCAATTAAATATTTTTATAAAGAAGAAACTATTAAAGTAATTAGATTTAAAACAAATTATTGTAATAAAGAAATAGAATGGGTTACTACTTTTAATAACTTCAATGAACTACAAACTTATTATGATAATAGAGTGTTTTTAAATTTTAGAGCACACGGTGGCAGTCTTATACCAGGAGTGCATTTTTATAACTTAGATACTTATACTCCTATAAAACTCAAATACCATAATAAATTAGTTAAGTATTGTAAACGAAATAAAGGACTTAACTTAAATAAAAAATTAACATTAGGTGAAAATGTTGAAAGAATTTTGAAGGAATTATAAATGTCATTTTGGATTGAATATACTGTAGAACAAGGACCTAACAGATTTCGTGTAGTAGGTGACTGGGACAAAGAAGTTATGGGTTACGACAAAGATGGTAAAAAATCTAACACCAAAGGTACACTGTATAATCCAGGTGAAGTTTATATTGTAGGCGAAGATGGTTGGCTACACAAGTCAGATCACTTGTCTACATTAATGATGGCATACGAAGCAAAGAAAAATGAACGTAAGTGAAGGCGATTTAGCAGTAATAGTTTTTAGTATACGTCCATCAAACGTAGGACGTTATGTTAATGTAGCAGAATACATTGGCAAGTTTAAAGAAGGCGAACAGTTTGATTTTCGTGGAATGGTTTGCCAAGCACTTGTTTCAGATCATTACTGGTGGATCGAAGCAGATGATTTAGATATACAATTAGGTCCAAGTCCTCGTGCTTATATTGCAGACAGTTGGCTACGCAAGATTGTCCCACCAGACGAAAAACTTTCTAACAAACAAGAAAAAGAACTTGACATCTTAGCTTAA
>Ga0181572_10002554_pt1 | contig 12908 bp, 1 predicted proteins | sample 101ome_26_FD_133004 | JGI IMG/M metagenome (GOLD analysis project Ga0181572, IMG submission 133004) | Coastal salt marsh microbial communities from the Groves Creek Marsh, Skidaway Island, Georgia - 101408AT metaG (megahit assembly) | ecosystem: Environmental > Aquatic > Marine > Intertidal zone... | reverse complement strand
TGTTGAACCTATAAACGGGTACTATGAAATTCCTGTCGGCCTTGAAAGAAATCCGTTAAACGAAGATCTTACAACTTTTACTTTAGGTCAGGCAACAGACCACGTTGTAACTTCCTTAGAATTTGATGAAAGGTTTGAAGGTAAAATTCCTGGAAAGTGTAACTTAAGAGACTTAGGAGGTTACCAACAACACTCAAGACGTTTTATGAAACACGCAGGGTTAACTCCTCTTTCGGTTAAGTTTATTTGCGATAAAGAATATAATATTATTAAATCTTTGCAATACGCAAAACAAAACTACACAAGTTTTAAAAATAATTTCTTAAAACGTGCTCTTGAAATAGAATACATTGATAATATTGCAGATTTTACTGATGCTATTGTTAATAGTTTAACTGTTACACAAAGCATAAACAGTCCTTTCTCTGACAGCGATATGATAGGTGTTGGTGCCTATAATTCAATTGATTATGAAGTTGAAGATACAGGTATCAAAACATTTGCACTTTCAGAAAAATTTGATTTAACAGATTTAAGTAGACGTGCAGTATATGTATATCATAACGGAACACAGTTATTAAACGAAAGAGATTATGTATTTGATGGAACATTTGGTTTTGTGACATTATCAATTGATCTTGCTGAAAACGATACTATTCAAATTAGAGAATACATTTCCACAGCATTTTGTCATATTCCACCAACTCCGACAAAGTTAGGAATGTATAAGAAGTACCATCCTAGAAAATTCTTTGACGACACATACTTAGAACCAAGAGACGTAATTGAAGGACACGACGGAAGTATTACAATTGCATACGGTGATTTTAGAGACGACTTATTACTAGAATTAGAGTATAGAATTTATAATAATATTAAATTAGAATATCAGTCAGAAATATTCGATAATGATAAGGTAGTTTCTACAAATTATTATCAAGGGTTGTATACTAAAGAAGATTTCGATGATATCGTTAGCCGAGAGTTTTTGAAATGGGGAAGTACAACTGATACAAACTATACTTTGAATAATTTTTTCGATAGCGAAAATAGTTTTACATACACCTATTCAAATATGACAGATCCTACAAGAACAAAGAGTCTTCCTGGATATTGGAGAGGAGTATATCAACATTTTTACGATACTGATCGTCCCCATAAAAATCCTTGGGAAATGCTAGGATTTAGTATTAAACCAGAGTGGTGGGAAGATGAATACGGTCCTGCTCCTTACACCCGAGGTAACTTAATACTTTGGGAAGATCTTGAAGCAGGTATTGTCCGTCAAGGACCTACCGCAGGAATATATGATAGATATAAAAGACCAGAATTAGTAAAACATATACCAGTAGACGATGATGGTAATTTATTAAGTCCTTTGGATTCTGGATTAGCAAGAGATTTCACACTCATTAATAACAGGGGGAGTTTTGAATTAGGTGATATTTCTCCTGTAGAATATGCCTGGAGATCTAGTTCAGAATGGCCATTTGCAGTTGTCATAGCGATGTGTTTATTAAGACCATTTGACTTCATAACTTCAAATTTAAATCGATACTCAACAACACGAAATCTTGCCAATCAACTAGTTAATAAAGATACTTCAGAATATCAAAAAATATTAGATATCGAAGTTCCGATAGCAGGCGAAACGTTAGCAAGCGGGTTAATAAATTATATTGTATCTTATGTTAAATCAAGAGGAGTTGAGTTAAGTAAAATACAAGAAAATATTAATTATACCAATGTTTATCTATCTAACAGATTATCTGGATTTGTAGATAAAGAACAACAGAGATACTTATTAGATAGCAAGAACCCAAGTTCTTCGTCTAGTAGCATTTATGTTCCTTACGAAAATTATGATATTCTTTTTAATGTAAGTTCACCAATTAAGACAATAACGTATAGCGGAGTAGTTGTACAAAAAACCTTTGGAGGGTGGACCATTACAGGATACGACGATATACAACCCTGGTTTGAATATTATGAAGTGCAACCTAATCAGAAAGATCCTATTTTAAGCGTAGGCGGAATAAGTGAAAACTTTGTTGTATGGACCGCAAATCAGTTGTATAATAATGGTAAAGTTGTAGAATATAAAAATAATTATTATAGGTGTTTATCAACACACACGAGTCAAACATCTTTTGAAACAGACCGCTGGACGAAGTTACCTAAACTTCCTTTAGTTGGATCTGTCGAAGCACAAAAACGTTCCAGGTTCAATAAATTAAAGACTAAGCGTTTAGGGTACGGTTATCAATTAAACACTATACAGGAAGTGGTTGACTTTTTGTTAGGGTATGAAGAATACTTAAAGGGTTTAGGATTTATCTTTAATAATTACGATCCTGCAAATGCTTCCTCTCAAGACTTTACAATGGCTTGTAAAGAATTTATGTATTGGACTAAGCACAATTGGGCAATTAATTCTTTAATAACACTGAGCCCAGCCGCAGAACTATTAAATATTGATGTTCGTGTTGGTGTTGCAGATAATTTACTAGATGGTTTTTACGATTACAACATTAGAAAAGCAGACGGTGAGCCATTAGATGTACAGTATATCAATGTTAAGCGTGACTTTAAGAATATTAAGTTGTCGAGAACCAATACAGACGAAGGAATATACTTTGCAAAACTTCATCTTGTCCTAAAGGAACACGTAACTATCTTTAATGATAGAACGGTATTTAATGATGTTATTTTTGATAAACCGACAGGCTATCGACAAGAAAGAGTTAAAAATCAAGGTTACCGTACTTCGGATTGGGACGGAGATTATACATCTCCTGGTTTCTTATTCGATAATGTTAATATAGAATCTTGGCAGCCATTTGTTGATTATCGATTAGGAGATATTGTATCATATAAATCTACATATTATACATCTCGATATAATCATACAGGAGTTGAAACCTTTGATTATAACGATTGGACAATACTCGATAGCGATCCTGAAAAACAACTAATACCTAACTTTGACTTTAGAATTAATCAGTTCGAAGATTATTTTGATGTTTCAGTAGACGGAATTGGTAAAGATGAGAAAGACTTAGCCAGGCATACTATTGGTTATCAACCTAGAAGTTATTTAGAAAATTTAGTCGAAGATCCAGTAACACAGTTCCAACTTTATCAAGGTTTTATTAGAGAAAAAGGAACTCCTAATTCTATTACAAAAGTATTTGATAAGTTAAGTGTTAGACAAGGTGCAGAAAGTGTTAGATTAAATGAAGAATGGGCTTTCAGAGTTGGTCAACTCGGAGGAGCAGACCAAGTCAATGAAACAGAAATTCAATTGTATCTAGAGAACTTTGAGATAGATCCTCAACCAATATTAATAGTTAAAGACAATACCGAAACTTTTAATGATCGTTATTATAGAATATCGGAAAAGGATTTTACTGTTAAACAAACTCCATTTAGTACAGATATTATTCCTACCTCTTTAGATGCTTCTCCTAAACAAACCGCAGGTTATGTAAGGTTAGATCAGATAGAAAACATAGTTAGGGACAGAACTGAGTTGTTATCATTGAGTTCAACAGAAATTGTTGACGGAAATCATATATGGATAACATTTGATGATACTAAGTGGACAGTATTACGAATTCAAGCCGCTAGAGAAATTCTAGTTGAGAGTTTAGAACGAACTTCGGATACTTTAGTAACATTAACTCTTAATAGACCAACTAATATTGTCGTTGATGATATCGTTGCTATTAAAGATATTTTTAATCTAAACGGTTTCTTTAAGGTAACTGAAGTTAAAACAAGTACAGATATAACAGGATTGATAATAAATCAAATAGTTATTGAAGTCCCATCAGAAATAGATGATCCAATACTAGACGAGAGTACACAAACGTTCATTTATCTTGTAAAAGAATGTAGATATAAAAGTTATCAAGACCTAAACCCTCAAGATGCAGCACTTCTTTTTAATGGATCTAAAATATGGATCGATGATAACGGTGAAGATAAATGGGAAGTTGTAGAAAAAATCCAGCAGTATAAACCGAAGCGCATTATCGATTTTGGAGCAACAGATCCAGTGAAGACTGGTTATAAGGTTCTTTATAATAGTACTACAACAAATGTATTGGCTAGTATGCCCGGATCTGGGTTTGTTATGAGTTATTTACAAACCACTAACGGGTTAGTAATGAAACAGATTATTGCCCCTCACGATAGCATTGAATCGGCGGTTTTAGGTTCGTTTGGTGAAGGTATGGCATTGAGTCCAGATAATCAGTGGTTAGCAATAGGTTCTCCTAGAGCAAGCGGACTTGTTTCTTTCTATCAAGGATTGTTTGATCCAGACACTAATTATTTAGAAGATGACATTGTGTTGTACGGTGGAAGATTATGGCGTGCGACGAGAAACATAACCGCCGACGGCAGTACAATTGATGTGTACTCCGAAGATTGGGAACCAACAAGTGTTATTGAGGTGCCTACTAGTTTAGGAACAGTTTCCGAGTCAGGGTTCCGTGTTCCTAATCCGGGTTATACAGAACAAGGGTTAGTTGCTTTATACAAATACAATAACGAACAATGGAATCATTTTGTAACGATAATTGCAGGCGTTCCTGACGATTACGATCATTTCGGCCAAGAGATATCAATAGGAAAAACTTTAACAGGTTACATAATGGCAGTTTCTGCTCCAGGGTCTGCAGAAGGCAAAGGTCGAGTTTACTTATATGAGTATAAAGATTCTACAGGCGAATGGTTACTTGCTGAAGATCATAATTATAGAGGCAAATATGAAATGGGTACAGAATACCCTACAGGTTCTATAGTTTATGAAGCAGGAAGTCTTTGGGTAGCACTGGTAGATAACAACGGAGACGACGAAGTTATACAATTATCGTCTTATTGGCAAGAATTAGATCCAGTAGCGACACAAGCATCATTACCTCAAAGTCCATCGATTGAGGATGATGGGTCTACATTGGTATCTGGAGCATTGAATCCGAAACAAGTTGCTGAACTAGTTAAGGTAGGTGATAGATTTGGTACCTCGCTATCGATGAATTATGATGGTACAGTATTAGTTGTAGGCGCTCCTTTTGCAGATGGACAATACTTTGCAGATTATAAAGGAATATGGCGCCCAGACAGAGAATATGTTGAAGGAGAAGTTGTACAACTTGAAGGTCTTTACTATAAATTATTCAGTGACGGCCAGACAGATTCAGCATATGTAAGTTACAATCAAGATCCAACGGACACAAAAGTATGGCAAAATATTGGAGATAGTTCGGGAGAGCCAACAGGTAAAGTATTTGTTTATAGAAAAGATGAATTTGGTGTTTACCAGTTAGATCAAACAGTAACAGCGGCATCGCTAGATGAAGTTAACGATTTAGAAGGCGAAACAATTAGTTCAGGCGATGAGTTTGGATACGGACTAGCAATAGATGCAAGCGGAAATACGTTGGCAATATCGAGCCCAAGGTCAGATGCAAACTTTATACATCAAGGATCTGCTTATATCTTCCGCTATGATTCTGATAGTTCTTATTATCAATTCAGGTTAAAACAAAAACTTCAAAGTTACGAAATGTTTCCGAGTGAATACTTTGGTAAAAGTATCTCAATGTCTTCAGATACTGGAAAAATAGTTGTAGGAGCAAATAATGCTCCTTATATATCAAGTATAAGGTTTGATAATCATTCAACAACATTTGATAGCACAAGAACTTCTTTCTCTAATTATAGAGGATATGCCGGAGCAGCATATGTGTACGAACTTAAAGATGGAATCTATTTCTTAGTAGAAAAGTTACAAGATGACTTGTCTCTAAATGAAGAATTTGGTTCAAGTATTGATTGTTCGACAAATGTTGTGGTAGTTGGATCGCCAAGGTATATAGAACCTACAATAGAGGATACAGAAATATCATTTACAGGAGCCGAAACAGGTACCGTTAGGATCTTTAAGAAAGGTGCAAATTCAGATCCTTGGAATATAATTGCAACAAAAGAATCTTATGTGGAGTTAGACAAACTCAAGAGCATACAATTGTATGACAATATAAACAATATTAAAATACAAGATATTGACATTATTGATGGTGCTAAATTAAAAATTTTAAACACAGCAGAGCAAGAACTTACTTTCAAAACACCTTTTGATCCGGCAACATATACAGTAGGAACAGAAGATCAAGTAGTAGATAGTACAACTGCTTGGACTGATAAACACATAGGACAGTTATGGTGGGATTTAAGTACAGTTAAATGGATAGATTATGAACAAGGCGATACGTCTTATAGATTAGGAAATTGGAATTCATTAGCATACGGATCTAGTATAGATGTTTATGAATGGGTTGAGTCGCCGTTACTTCCTAGTGAGTGGTTCGGACTAGCAGACTTAACTGAAGGTTTAGCAGAAGGAATATCAGGAACACCTAAAGATTCTGATGATACAGTTTATAGTATTAAACAGTTATATAATCCTACAACTGGAGAGGTTATACAGACACTTTATTATTATTGGGTTAAAAATACCGTGATTGTTCCTACCGATGTTATCGGAAGAAGAATATCTGCTGCAGAAGTCACAAATCTTATTTCTGATCCATTAGCCGCAGGCATTACATATGCTTCTTTAATTTCAAACGATAAGTTCATTGCTTATAATTTTGATAGTGTAATTAAAACAGATACTGCATTATTGAATATTGAATTTTATAAAAAGTTAAGAATACAGAATATTATACATAATGAATATCAATTACTAACAGAAGGCATTGCCGAAAGCACCCCATCAACTAAACTAGAAGAAAAATGGCTAGATAGTTTATTAGGGTACGACATAATTGGTAATAGAGTACCGGATCCTAATTTGCCTGCTAAACAAAAGTATGGTTTGAGCTTCCGTCCAAGACAAAGTATGTTTGTTGATAGAATTCCTCTATTAAAAATGTTAGTAGATAAATTAAACACTATCTTTGACAAAGAACCATTTGCTACATCTATCAATTTTGATAGATTAAATTTAGTAGAAAATGTACCAAACGAAGCACTTAATCTTTACGATACAGTAGTTGATTCTTATATAGATTTACAAAATGTAGGTACTATAAGAACCAAAAGAGCTGAGTTATCTATTAATATTTTAGATGGCAGTATACAATCTATATCAGTTGTAGATCCCGGTTACGGCTACAAAACTGTTCCACCTGTACAAATAGATGGAAACGGATCAGGAGCCACAGCAGAGTGTGCTATAGATAATCAAGGCAGAATAACTGAAGTTAATGTAACTAATGGCGGAAAGAAATATACAATAGCATCTGCTACTGTAAGAAACTTTAGTGTGCTAATTAGAAGCGACGAAACATCAAACGGATTCTGGGGAATTTATGCTTGGGATGATAATAGAAAAGTTTATTTTAGAACTAAATCTCAATCTTATGACACCACAAGATATTGGCAGTACAAAGATTGGTGGAAAGAAGGGTATAATAACACTGATAGAGTTACGATTGAGTTAGGTACAATAACAGACGAATTAAAAGAAAATATTCAGTTAGGAGATTTAATACGCATTAAAGAGTACGGGTCAGGAAACTGGGCAGTATTTGAAAAAATTGCAGACGAAGCAGTTAATACATTTGACAACTATTCTCTAGTTGGAAGATATAATGGAACTATTGAGTTACTGTCTAATATTTACGATACTCAAGTTTCCGGCATTGGATACGATAACAGAAAATCGTTTGACACTGGACTTTATGATATTGAAAATTCTAGAGAACTAAGAAATATTTTTGCTGCATTAAAACAAGATATCTTGATAGGTGATTATAAAGTTTATCTAAATGATTTATTTTTTACTTCAATAAGATATGCTTTAACAGAACAACAATACATTGATTGGGTATTTAAAACAAGTTTCTTAAATGCGACACATACAGTTGGTTGTTTCTGTAGAAGACCTAATTATAAGAACGACGGATTGGATTATTTTAGACAATACATTGAAGAAGGTAAACCTTATAGAACATCAGTTAGAGAATATATCAGTAAGTACGAAGAAATTGAAGATGCAGATACTGCATTTGGTGATTTTGATCTTCCGCCATCATATGATGTGTCAGCAGGAGCAATAGTACCTATTGATGAATACAGTTATTTGCTTAATTCATATCCTTGGAAACAATGGAAAGATAATAATGGTTATTCAATAACTGACATAAAGGTTAGTTCTGGCGGTGAAGGTTATATAACTGCTCCTAGAATTATAATTGACGGCGACGGTCAAGGAGCAACTGCTAGGGCATTTATTTCAAACGGTAAAGTAGTTCAAATTGAAGTTACTGATAAAGGTAACGGTTATACTTATGCTCCTACCATTAGTGTTGTTGGAGGTAATCCTTCAGGGTCGGCAATTGCTAAAGGCGTTGCAATACTTGGAGAATCTAACACAAGATCGTTTAATGTTGGAATTAAGTTTGATAGATTATCTAAAACAGGATTTTTTAACAATTTTAATTTCGAACAAACAATTATAGGAAACAGTCAAACGTCTGTATATGACCTAACGTTTGCTCCGACTAGAAATAAAGATAATATAGCAGTTACAATTAACGGACAGGTTGCGTTACGTAGTGATTATGAAATTTCATTATATACTTCAAATACAACCGGTTATGATCTGCTAAAAGGAAAAATTAAATTTTTAACAGTGCCTCAAGACGGCGATGTAATAAATGTTGTTTATGAAAAGAATGATAATTTATTAGACGCTGTTAATAGAATTGACAAGTACTATAATCCAACAGTTGGGATGAAAGGTAAGGAATTAAATCAATTAATGACAGGTATTGATTTTGGAGGAGTTCAAGTTCAAGGAACTACATTTGATGTAACAGGAGGTTGGGATGCGTTGCCTTGGTTTACAGACGGATGGGACAGTGTTGAAGCAACTAGTGATTATTACGTTGTTTGCGACGGTAGTACAACTTTTGTCACACTTCCGTATACACCCGCTGATGGGCAAGCACTTAATATCTATCTAAAACGTGCAGGCGAAGGAAAATTTGGAACAATAACAAACCTTCAATACGACGATGATATTCCAGAACCGTTGATAAAAAGGATTGACGATCCAAATTGGACAAACCAATGGGACAGCACATCTGCAATTAATCCAAACGCTGAAATGCCAACGTTTATTGGTGACGGATCTACAAACACTGTAGAGATCGGACAATATATAACAACTAATGCAGGAGACATATTAATTTTCCGTCCAGAGGATTCAGATGGTTCTGTAACTATTACTGATGACAACTTACTTGATACTTCTATAAGCGGCGGAACTCTTTCAACAATGAGTAGTGCTTATTCTACAGCAACAGGAACAAGTGCAGAAGAAATTGTTATTGAAGGCGGAAAATTTATCAGCCCCGACCAAGTACAAGCACCAGAAGAGAATATACCAGGACAGGTGCTTGATAGTTTAAGTATTAAGGTTTATCAAAATTCTATATTTGGTGCTCCTGCCTTAAAATCGAAAATTTTACTTGCAGACGGAGAAACTACTCTTTATAATATAGGACAAAATATTTTAGAATCTAAGTCATTGTTAGTTTATGTTGATAAAGTTAGGAAAGAAGCAATAACTGATTTTGAATTAGATATTAAAGAGAACACAATAAATTTCTTAATACCACCTGTTGAAGGCGCATCGATTGAAATTTTATCTATCGGACCTGGAGGATTAGAATTACTTGATTATCAAGAATATGTAGCAGACGGCGAAACAAACCTTTTCTTAACAAATGCAGATTTTGATAATACATCGTCAATTTTTGTAACAATAAATGGTGTTGAAGTAGATGCTGGATTTATTGATAGTACTGGAGAAATAGATGCAACTAATAAAACATTAATACAATTTGCTACTGCTCCTTCCTTTAATGCTACTATAAAAATTATTTGTTTAGGTTCTGCATTAGATACCGATTCTACAGGACAAGCAATTGCTAGAATAAATGAACAGTCATTCACATATTCAGGTTTTAGAAATATTGAACTAGATAAATTTGTAGATTTATCTAGAGGATCGGCACTTTCGTCAGTTCTTATAGAGGTTAACGGTAAGTTATTACAAGGTGTAGACACTACATATTTTGAATACGACGGAAATACAAGAACATTTATATTAGGTGTAGATCCTGAAGAAACACCAGGAACAATTTTACCCGACAATATTGTAGTTTATGTTAATAATGAAAAGAAAATATTTATTACAGATTATATTTACGATGGTGTTGCTAAAGAATTAACTATCGATGAAGATGTGCTTAAAATTGGAGATAAGATTAAAATCGAAAATGATTTTAGAACTGAATATTCTATTCAAGGAAACGATATTATAATTGATGACAGTGTTACATTGGTTAACGGAGATGATATTTCTGTAACGTGGTTTAGCGAGTATCCATCATTTGATATAGTTTCAGATGAATATACAGGAGGAAAGGTTAATTATAAACTTGCATATGCTCCTCTGTCAGCTTCGTATGTATGGGTTTATAAAAACGGAGAACGTTTAGTACAAGAAGTAGATTATTCTGTTTCTCTTCCAAGAGGAGTTGTATACTTAACAAATGATACAACAGAGAATGATGAAATTAAAATAGTACTATTTGGATCAGAAGTTTATCGCCTGCCAAGCGCATTTGAAATACATAAAGATATGTTAAACATTTATCACTTTAAGCGTCTTGCAGTTAAAGATGTAGAATTAGCAAAAGAATTAAATTATTATGATTTAGTAATTGAAGTAAATGATGCTAGTGAACTCGATGAACCAAACACCGCTAGAAATATTCCGGGTATTGTAGTTATTAATAACGAACGTATTGAATATCTACAAAAAACAGGAAACATATTATCACAACTCAGAAGAGGATCGGGAGGAACAGCAATTAAAGATTATTCTGCTCCAGGAACTAGAGTAGTAAATGCTGGTATAACTGATTCTCTTCCTTATACCGAAACACAAGATCGATTGGATTTCTATAGTGATGGAAGTTCTGTTGAAATAGGTCCTTTAGGTTATATTCCTGAACAAACAGAAAACACCAATTGGTATAGAGATACAATTACAGAAGAATACGGACAGTGTGATACTATAGAAGTATTTGTAGGTGGAAATCGACTACGTAAATCCCCTATAAGTGTTTATAATGAATTGCTTGGTGCTTCTAGTCCAAGTGCTGACGAACAAATTGAAGCAGAATTTAGTGTTGACGGAACAACGCAGTATATAAGATTAACTACTGCTCCACCGGCAGGCACAAGAATTTCTGTTATTAGAAAGACGGGTCAAACCTGGTACGATAAAGGCGAAGCAACCGCGTCCGCAGGCGCCACATTGCTTGAAAACGAATCTGCTATTGCTAAATTCATTGCTGAAAAGACAACCAAGTTACCCGAATAAATACACTATGAATACCAAAGAGAAAGATATGCCAGATACAAATAATTCAAAACAACAAGAGAAAAAGCCTAACGAAAATGGCGGTTTTCACTTCGAAGGACATATTAAAATATTCGATCCGACTACCGGAGAAGTTCTTATAGATAAACGTAATGCTATTCATTACGAGAATATGAGTGTCGCAATGGTTAAGAGCTTGTCAAACCAAGGTGAAGGAACTATATACGAGATGGTATTTGGCACCGGAGGAACCAGCGTTGATCCTACCGGGCTAATTACTTATCTAACTCCAAACACAGTAGGTATTAATTCAAGTTTATATAATCAGACATTTGTAAAGGTAGTAGATCAAAACTCTGCAGATAATGCAGATCCGGTTCGTAATAAAATGGAAATTCGCCACGTTACAGGAGCAACTTATAGTGATATTGTTGTTAGTTGTATATTAGACTATGGTGAGCCTGATAAACAACAAGCATTTGACAATTCAGTTGATATGGACGGGGATTTTGTGTTTGATGAATTAGGATTAAAATCATTTGATCCAGCAGGGGACGGCAAATTGCTAACACACGTAGTTTTCCATCCAGTACAAAAATCGTTAAACAGATTACTACAAATTGATTATACAATCCGTGTACAGAGTTTAACAGGATTTACTGAGGTTTAAAGATGCCATATATTGTTAATTTTACAGACAGCGAAAACAAAACTCCAATAACAGTATACGACAATACTTCAAGTCAAGATACTTCGCTAACTTTCCCAGGACGTAATGTTACAGGCTACGGACAAATCATTGGCGAAAACTTTTTACATTTACTAGAAAATTTTGCAAGCGTTGACGCACCTATAAACCCAATTGAAGGACAGATTTGGTATGATACTTCTAATGGTGTACTACAATTATGGGATAATACCGCGTGGAAAGCAGCATCAAATATTCAAAAAGGTCCTGTAGAGCCTAATGTAGAGACATCAAAAACTGGCGAGTTATGGGTTGATACTACAAACCAGCAACTACGTATTTTTACAGGAACTAGATGGTTACTTGTAGGACCTAGTGAGAGTTCTATTGATGGATTACGTTACGGCCCAGCAGTTGAAAATATTGTAGACTCAGACAACGTTACTAAAGGTATTTTAGTATTTTATATTGCTGATCAACCTATTGCTATTGTCTCTAAAGATACTTTTACTCCAAAGACTGGTATACAAGGTTTTACAAGTATTAAAGCAGGTATTAATATAGCAACAGCAGCAACAACGGCTGAAGAGTTAGAATTTGCTGATATATTCTTAGGAGGAAATCTTCCTAAAGTAATCGGTACAGCACAGAATGCGGATGCTCTCAATGTTGCTGGCGTAGAAGTAGAAGCAGGAAAATTTTTAAGATCGGATATTATTAACACTACTGAATACGGTATCAATG
>Ga0181572_10002534_pt1 | contig 12951 bp, 4 predicted proteins | sample 101ome_26_FD_133004 | JGI IMG/M metagenome (GOLD analysis project Ga0181572, IMG submission 133004) | Coastal salt marsh microbial communities from the Groves Creek Marsh, Skidaway Island, Georgia - 101408AT metaG (megahit assembly) | ecosystem: Environmental > Aquatic > Marine > Intertidal zone... | reverse complement strand
TGCAAGAGCATTAGGGGGTAGATCAATTCTTGCCGATCCAAGGAATCCTAAACTGAAAAAAAGAATTAACGATTTAGTTAAAAAGAGAGAGGGATTTAGACCTTTCGCCCCGATGGTAACAACAGAGAGACAAGCGGATTTTTTCGAATCTAACCAAAACATACCGTACATGAATCAAGTGATAAAGGTTAAGGAAGAATATCGAGATAAACTACCTGCAATTACTCATATTGATGGTACTGCCCGAGTTCAAACCGTTAGCAGGGACAACCCAATACATTCATTACTTAGGGAGTTTGAGAAGATAACCTCTTACCCAATCTTATTAAACACATCTTTCAATATAAAAGATAAAACAATGGTGTTGACACCTCAAGATGCTATGAAAACATTTGAAGAGGTTGATATTGACATCCTAATATTACAGAATTTTATTATTTACAAACAATGAAGAGATTAATTAATTTTTTGAAAAGAATCTTTAGAAAAAAAACTAAAGAGGATAAAAAGTATAATGAAATAATGAAGGAATTAAAGAAACGTGATCCCTTCACATATAACCATTAAAGAAATGATTTATTGGATTACAGGACAGCCCTCATCGGGTAAAACAACTTTAGCATTACTACTAAAAAAACATTTAGAATTAGAGAAAAAAAACTTAAGGAAAGAGGTGTTCCACATTGATGGGGACGATTTAAGGAATCTAAGTTCCAACAAAGACTATTCACCAATGGGTAGGGTTAATAACATTAGAAACGCACAAATGATCGCCAAATTCATACACAATAAAGATTGTGATGTGGTTGTTAGTTTGGTTGCACCGTTTTTAGACCTTAGAGAAGAATTTAAAATAGATTTGGGTGACAATATAGTTGAGATCTACACCCATACCACCGAAAAACGTGAGAGAGACCACTTCCACGTAAAAGATTACGAACCACCAACCGAAAATTATATAGATATCGACACCACATTAGATTCTCCTGAAGAATCGTTATTGAAAATACTTAAACAATTATGAAAAAATACGCAATGTTCATCGGTAGATGGCAAACATGGCATTCGGGACATGAATGGTTAATAAGACAACAATTAGATCAGGGAAAGAACTGTTGGGTTGCTATTAGAGATGTTGAGGTTGGTGAAAACAACCCTAAAACAGCACACGAGGTACTTATGAGCCTCAGTGAGGAACCATTCTTTAAAGAGAATAGTGATAGGGTCCTACTATCTATTATTCCTGATATCGAATCCGTTAATTATGGAAGAGGGGTCGGTTATGAGGTCATTGAACACTTCCCTCCTGAGGATATAAAAGAAATTTCAGGAACTTCAATCAGAAATGCGAGTAAAAACTAACTCACTATTGATTTATAAAGTATTTATCTAATAAGAAAAAAGTACTTATTAGATGAAAATATTTGATCCACACATTACAGGGTCCCTCAACGTATCGGCATCGGCAAATATTCAAGGGGACTTAATCGTATCGGGAACAATTTATGGTTCCGCACAAATTACAGGACAAGTAGATGATGCTGTTAGTGCATCACACGCGGCGTCCTACCTATTAACATCAAGTTTCGAATCATACACAGGGTCAGTAGCAATTACAGGTAGTAATACCTTTATTGGGGATCAAACAATTAGTGGATCATTGTTACCTCAAGGAACACTAACCCACGATTTAGGTAGTGACAGTCAAAGATGGAGAGACATCTATTTGGCGGGTAATACCATTAATTTAGGTGGTACTAAAATCACCAAAAATGATGATGGTGATGTCGAAGTTAAAGATTCATCCAATAACTTAAAAAAGATTGTTGCCTCTGAAATTGAGATTGGGTCGGGTAATTCTAAAAAAGTACTTAAGGTTGATAACGGTAAATTTAAACTCATGGATAGTGCCGACACTAAAGATGAGGCGGCGGCGTTATCAGGATCATTTACGGGTTCCTTCGTTGGAGATGGGTCTCGTTTAGTTAACGTACCTGCAAGTGCGGTTCAAGGGTTAAGTCTTAACAAAATTGCCGATGGTGCGGTCACCGCTTCTATCGGTAACGGTAAAATGACACTCAACGCCAATTTCGAACCTGATTTAACAGATACTCGAGATTTAGGGTCACCAACAAAACAATGGAGGGATTTATTCCTTTCTTCAGGTTCACTTTACATTAATGGACAACAGGTCCTATCTACAACAGGTAACGAACTTAGAGTTACCACCGATGAGGGTGAATCAATTAAAATATTAGAAACGGGGTCAGATACCATTACATTACAGACTGAAAATGGGGATATAACCCTTACTTCATCAGGTAATGGTAATATAGAATTAGATGCACCAATTCAGATAGGTGCCGGTAATAAGATATTATCGTCTGATGGTAATTCAATACATTTCGGTAATGGATTAATAGTAACAGGAAGTATCGTATTATCAGGAACTGTAGATGGTGTAGACATTGCGGATTTGAAATCTAACGTGGATGCTATTTTGGCGGGTTCGTCAGCGGACAAAGATTCTTTCGCCGAAATCGTCTCACTCATTAATAGTGTTGATACCACTAATGATGAGGCATTTGCGTCCCACTACACATCAAGTAATAATAGGTTATCGTCTTTAGAAACCACAAGTGGTTCTCACGACGGTAGGATTGATAGTCTTGAAACGTTTAGTGGTAGTATAAACACCACAATTAAATCTAAATTAGATTCTGAAAATGTAGTATCAGGTTCTGAATTCGTATTAAATAGTACCACACCGATACTTCAGTACGTTGATGTCACTGTAACACAAAGTGGTGGTGTGTATTATATTGATGGGGTACAACAACAAATTGTTTCATTAGCGAAAGGATTAATATATCGATTTGATGTTTCTGATTCTTCATTATCAGGTCACCCATTTAGGTTCTCGTTACCTGATGATACACAATACACTGATGGGGTTACTGTCAATGGTACTGAAGGTTCCTCAGGGGCGTACGTTCAAATCATAGTTAATCAAGATACCCCACAAACATTACAATACTACTGTACCAATCATAATGGTATGGGTAATAAAGTTTTTGTTGGTGGTGCGGGAGATACTGACTCAATCACAGAAGGGTCAAACAATTTATACTACACAGATGGTAGGGTAAAAACAAAATTAAATACCGAAGGGGTAGTAAGTGGATCAGAACAAATAACTATCTCAGATACCACAGGATACAGTACTTTAGATGGTAGAATTGATTCCTTGGAAACTTTCACAGGAAGTTTAGATCTAACATACGCGAGTGACCAAGACGTTTCAGATCTTAGAGATGATTTAAATTCCTATACATCTTCTAACGATTTAACAATTGGTAATGTATCTAATGACTTAGGTAATCTTACTACAGATTTCAATACTTATACTTCATCGAACGATATTAATATAAATTCGATACAAACCTTAAATACCACACAGAATAATAGGTTAAGTAGTATTGAAACCAAGACGGGTTCTTTATCAAATGATATCACATCACACAACATAAGATTAAATTCTTTGGAAACCGTTTCAGGTTCTCATGATGGTAGATTAGATTCGTTAGAATTGAAGTCAGGTTCACTTGAGGGGGAAGACACACTCCAAAATCTTAGATTAGGTTCTTTAGAGTCAACCTCAGGATCACACGATAGTAGATTAGACTCGTTAGAAACTAAGTCGGGTTCACTTGAGGGAGAAGATACCCTTCAAAACCTTAGATTGGGTTCTTTAGAATCATTCACTGCAAGTATTGACGATACATACGCAACCGATAGTGATGTATCAACATTAAGGGGTGACTTTAATACCTACACATCATCTAATGATGATGCCACCGTGATTCAAAACGATAGGATTAGTTCATTAGAAAGTACAAGTGGATCACATAACACGAGATTAAATAATCTTGAAACCTTTGAGACCAAAGTTGATGGTGGATTAGAATTTACAGGATCCAACGTAACAATTAAGGGTGACCTATTAGTTAAAGGGACTGAGACAAGAGTTGATTCAACAACCGTTGAGGTTAGTGATAACATAATCTCTTTAAATGGAAGTGGTGCTGTTAATGGGGGTATCGAAGTAAGAGATACCACATCACCGGGCGTACTATCGGGTTCTTTATTATGGGACAGTAGTAATAATCATTGGATTGGTGGTACTAAAGGTAGTGAGGAGAGAATTTTAACAACTACCGACTTAACTTCTTTAGATAATGACATAAGTGGTTTAGATGGTCGTTTAGATTCCATAGAAATTAAGACAGGATCCTTAGACTCAACTAACACCACCCAAAATAGCAGGTTAACATCATTAGAATCATTCACAGGTAGTATTGATAATACATATGCGAGTGATGAAGACGTAACAGACCTTAGAAACGACTTAAATACCTATACATCATCTAACGATACATTAAACAATACACAAACCAATAGGTTAAATGCGTTAGAAACTACGAGTGGTTCACATGGTAGTAGAATAGGTAGTTTAGAAAGTGCTGATTCGGATCAAGACAATAGATTACAATCACTCGAATCTAAAACAGGTTCTTTAGATAATGACATTAGTGGTTTAGATGGTAGATTAGATTCTGTGGAATCATTTACCGCGAGTATTGATAGTACATATGCGACCGATAGTGACGTATCAACCCTAAGAGGTGATTTTAATAGTTACACATCATCTAATGACAGTGACATATCATCAATACAAACATTAAACACCACACAAAATAGTAGACTGAATAGTCTTGAGTCTAAGACGGGTTCTTTAGATGGTGATATATCTACGTTAGATGGTAGAATTGATTCGTTAGAAGTTGAGAGTGGGTCTATTAGAGGTACCTTTAATAGTTACACATCATCTAATAATACATTAAACACCACACAAAATAGTAGATTAACATCATTAGAATCTGCAACAGGTTCTTACTTAACAGAACACCCAAACATTACACCAGCGCCATCATCTAACAATAGTGGTCGAACTTATATACAGGATGTTCTTCTCGATTCAAATGGTCACGTGACAGGTTTGACGACAGGGACTGAAACTGTGGTTAACACAGATGAGTATGTAACAGGCGCGTCGTGGAATAATAATACTGCGGTCTTATCATTCACAAGAAATGACGGTGATACATTCAACGTAACATTATTAGACACATTAAGTGATGTTACAGTAACAGGAGGTACCTACGACAGTGGGACACAAACATTAGAATTAACCAAAAACGACGGATCAACAATAAGTGTTAGTGGTTTTGCTATTGATACAGACATTAACTATTACACTACAGGGGCAACCTTTAACAACTCAAATGGAGTTTTAACTTTAGGTATTAAAGGAACCTCCGATGTTACAGTTGATTTAGATGGAAGATATTTAACGGGTTACACAGAAACTGATCCAATATTCTCAGCATCTCCATCTGCTGGTATAACCAATACAAATATAAGTAATTGGAATACGGCATATGGATGGGGAGATCATAGTGTAGAAGGATATGTAACAAATGATGAGTATACAACAGGTGCGACTTTCAACTCAGGTAATGGTATTATCACATTTACAAGAAATGATGGTGATACGTTTACTGTTGATATTGACGGTAGATACCTAACATCATACACTGAGACCGACACATTAGATAGTGTTGCGGATAGAGGTAACACAACAAACCAATCATTGAATATTGGTGAGTATATCTCAATGTCTTCAGCACAACCTAAAATTAAACTTATTGAAACCGACACAACAGATAAGAATAAAGAAATCTTAGTTAGTGGTGGTGGTTTATACATAAGAAACTTAAACGACGATGGTTCCGTTGGTAGTAACCTTATCAATGTTAGTAATGGAGGTAACTTAAATGTTACAGGTACCATATCTGCATCGGGATATAATGACTCGAATTGGAACACCGCATACGGATGGGGTGACCATAGTACAGAGGGTTATTTAACCTCTTACAATAATGAATACACAACAGGGGCATCATTTAATACATCAACAGGTGTATTAACATTTACAAGGAATGATGGTGATACGTATGATGTTGATTTAGACAACAGATATTTACAACTTACAGGTGGTAGTTTATCAAGTTTAAACATGAACGGTGACCTTAATATTAGATGGTCAGGTACAGATACTACGAGTTATGAATTGTTCTTCTACAACCAAAGTTATCATGCGAAAATCTACTCTACGGGTGGTGATTTAATATTAACCAATGGTACGGGAGAGAAGATGAGAACAACATCTTCAGGTATAAGTGTAACAGGTTCGGTAACCGCAACAGGTGGTAACTCCTCACAATGGAATACCGCATATGGTTGGGGTGATCACAGTGTAGAAGGATATGTAACAAATGATGAGTATACAACAGGAGCAACATTTAATAGTGGTAATGGTGTAATTACATTCACAAGGAATGATGGTGACACGTTTACTGTAGACATTGATGGAAGGTACTTAACTTCATATACAGAGACAGACACATTATCGTCTGTAACTTCAAGAGGTTCCTCAACAAGTACAGCGGTCACATTTAGTGGTGGATTAACCGCAAGTGGTGGTATTAACGGACTAACATTATCCAACGGTATTTCAGGTACCAACTTCAATATCACAGGGGTTAATCAATTAGAGATTGCCGATCCGGGTGAAGGTATTGTATTCAAACAAGGATCTTCAGGTGATATAACACTCGCAATTGTAGATGATTCTAATGATAACATTCTAAACTTATCAGGTACGGGGGCTTCGTTCTCTATAAATGGGGCAACAGTGGCCACACAATCATGGGTTTCTTCGAGAAATTACTTAACCTCACACCCATCAATTGTAGGGGTATCGTCAAACAATAGTGGTAGAACATACATCCAAGATATCTTAACAGATTCTAACGGACATGTGACAGGAATTACCACAGCAACCGAAACGGTAGTTAATACTGATGAGTATACAACAGGAGCAACATTTAATAGTGGTAATGGTGTGATCACATTCACAAGGAATGATGGAGATACCTACACCCTTGATATTAGTGATACTCTATCAGAGATCACAGTAACAGGTGGTACATATAACAGTGGAACTCAAACCCTTACCCTTGTCAAATCGGACGGTAATTCAATAGATGTCTCAGGTTTCGCGGTCGATACAGATATTAACTATTACACTACAGGTGCAACATTCAATACGGGTAATGGTATTATTACAGGAACCCGTAATGATGGTGGAACTTGGACTGTAGATTTAGATGGTAGATATCTAACAAGTTATACAGAGACAGATACTTTAGATAGTGTCGCGGATAGAGGGAATTCAACGAATCAATATCTACAGGCGTCGTATTTCCAATCAACGGGGAGTCAATTACTAAGAAGGTACAGTTCAGGTTGGACATATACCACACATGATGTTGTTTATAATGGTTGGACCTCAAGTACAGGTGATTACACCTATTTGAAATCTGCAGGAAATAGTAGTGGTGGTCATGGTATTATTGCCGTGGGTGACAACGGGTTTTGGATTGGTAGAACTGATTTAGAAACGGGAGCATTAACCGATAGTTCAACTAACCCTATTGGATATACTTTACTTAGATCAGATAGTTCGGGTAATGTTACCATATCAGGTACAATTACGGCATCGGGGTATAACAAATCGAATTGGGACACAGCGTATGGTTGGGGTAATCATGCGAGTGTGGGGTATCTAACATCTCACCCAACTATTCCGGGTGCTTCGTCTAATAACAGTGGTAGAACATATATACAAGATGTACATACAGATAGTAACGGTCACGTAACAGGATTAACAACTGCAACAGAAACAGTTGTTAATACCGACACTAACTACTACACAACAGGGGCAACCTTTAATACAGGTAACGGTATAATTACCGGTACAAGAAATGATGGTGGTACTTGGACGGTTGATATTGACGGAAGATACTTAACTTCTTACACTGAAACCTCAACTCTATCTGATGTTGTTGGTAGAGGTAATTACTTTGGTAATTCACAATCAGGTTTTGTAACGAATAATACGTGGGGATCTGAATTCAGAAGAATTAAAAGAATTACATTCACAAGTGGTGGGTCGAATTGGGATACTGATAATCACGGTATCTTCTCAACGGATGCGAGTGGTAACTATAATGACTCTATGTCTGTTAACTCATTTAATGATTTAACATTCAGAGTTGATACCAACTCCAACAATAATACGAGTTATGTTAGGTTCATGCAACACTCCACAGGTGCGGGAACTGAATGGTTCAGATCAGGATTTGATGGTGGACAATACATTAACTTATTTAGACAGGGTGGTTATGTTGCATTTGAAGGTTTAAATCTCGCAATTTCAAACAGTAATAGTACTCATGGTTTCAATAACTACTTTAGAGGTGATAGTACACACTTAGTAATTGGTACGGGAGGTACACTTTATCTAAACTATGGACAATCCTCAGGAAATACAAGAATATATGGTAACATTTACTTAAATGATACTATTGTCCTTAACTCGAGTAGGGTTCTTCAGAATGTGTCAGGGAATATATCAATGTTCACCAATGATAGTGGATATCTAACCTCACACCCATCAATTGCGGGGGTATCATCAAACAACAGTGGTAGAACATATATACAAGACATACTCACAGATAGTAATGGACACGTAACCGGTATCACTACAGGTACTGAAACAGTAACCAATACAGATACTAACTATTACCTTAATGCAATTAGTTGGAACTCGAGTAATGGTATTATCACACTTGGTAGGCAAGGGTTAAGTTCATTAACTCTCGATATTGATGGTAGATACGCACAATACGGACACCAAACAAGTACAAATTCTGACTTTAATAATGTAAGGACTTCGGGTATCTATACCTTAGACTATGGTGGACAGGCAAATGCGAACAGTCCTGATGGTGGTGCATGGCACGCATTATGGCACGCAAGAAGTGGTGGAACAAGACAAGCACAAATCACCATACCATATAATAACGATAATATCTACTTCAGAAGAGCACATAACTCAACTGCAGAAACATGGTATGATTGGGTTAAGATATGGCACGAAGGTAATGATGGTGCGGGATCAGGTTTAGACTCTGACACATTAGATGGTCAACAAGGGTCTTACTACTTAGACTACAATAACTTCACTAACAAACCGACTATTGGTAATGGTACTATGACGATCTCCGCGGGTGGGGGTATGTCAGGTGGTGGGTCATTTACAGCAAACCAAACAGGTAGTAGTAGTGTGACAATATCTCACGCAGATACTTCTTCACAAGCATCCTCTAACAATAGTGGTAGAACATATATACAAGATGTCTTATTAGATGGTTATGGTCACGTAACAGGATTGACCACCGCAACAGAAACAGTTGTCAATACAGACACAGTAGATTATATAACAAGTGCAACATTCAATACAGGTAACGGTATTATTACCGGTTCAGGTGTGGGTAGAGCATCATTCAGTGTTGACATTGATGGTAGATACTTACCATATGGTGGAGGTACTATCACGGGTGATCTACAGGTTAATGGACACATTAGAGGTGGAGGTCAACAACTCGTCTTAAATGCGGGTGAATCACACTTATACGCTACAGGACAAACCGCTGAGTACATTTACTTAAATGCCGAACAAGGTCTTGAGATTAACTCTGAAACAGGTAATTGGTCAGGTGGATGGGCAGCAAGAAAGACAGCATATCTAAGAGGTGATCAATTAACGTTAGATGGTGAGTCATTAACCAAGACTAATATTCAAAACTTTAAGACCGCATATGGATGGGGCAATCACGCAACACAAGGTTATGTAACAAATGATGAATATGTAACAGGCGCAACTTGGAATAGTGGTAATGCGGTATTAACCTTTACAAGGAATGATGGAGATACATTCAACGTAACATTATTAAATACGTTGAGTGATGTGACTGTCACAGGTGGTACGTATAATAGTGGTAACCAAACATTAACATTAACCAAATCAGACGGTACTACTGTAGCTGTATCAGGGTTCGCGGTTGATACTGATGTCAATTGGTACACAACAAGTGCATCCTTTAATACGGGTAACGGTATAATTACCGGTACAAGAAATGATGGTGGTACTTGGACCGTAGATATTGACGGAAGATACTTACCACTTGGTGGTGGAACACTTACAGGTACAGTCTCTTTAGGTGAATTAAGAATCGGAGAACATGCGGTACATGGTGGTTATTGGGGTCTTTGGAACTCTGAAGCATCCACATCTACAACACAACAATACATGATCATCAGTGCAGGTACTGACACTTATATAAATGGTGATAATGTATACATTAGAGCGGGTAACAACTCAAATAGTAACGAAGTTAAGGTAACTACAGGTGGAACATACATTGGTGGTAACAAAGTTGCCACTGAAAGTTGGGTAACAAGTAATCCTACTCACCCATCGATAAGTGCGGCAAGTAGTTCTAACAATAGTGGTAGAACATACATACAAGATATATTATTAGATGGTAATGGACACGTAACCGGTATTACTACAGGTACGGAAACAGTAACTAACTCAAACTACTACACGACAAGTGCATCCTTTAATACGGGTAATGGTATAATTACAGGAACTCGTAATGATGGTGGAACTTGGACTGTGGACCTTGACGGTAGGTACTTGACAGCGGAGAGTGATACATTAGCAACTGTAACGGCAAGAGGGTCATCTACCTCAAGTAACATTTACTTGAATAACGCATCACCAACACTATACTTACAGGATACTGATAATAGATCTGCGATGATCCATGTTAACAGTAACTACTTCTATATCCTAAATGGTAGTGCTAATAACAGTACAAGTTGGGCTCAACAAGCAAACAGTAGATGGTTATTCCAAGGTAACTTAAATAATAACGATATCACATTTGGTGGTTCGGGTGACTTCGCCGGTGTTGTTACCGCAACAGGTGGTAACTCCAACAATTGGAATACGGCATACACTTACTCACAAGTTGGTCACTTACCACTTGCGGGTGGAACCATGTCGGGTTCGATAAGTATGGGTAATAATACCATTACTAATGTTGAGTCATTAACCTTCAACGATCCGGGACCAACTGAAGGTATTATATGGGCAGGAGGAAGTGGATTCAAGATTGTAGAATCACCAAACGACCTTTCAACAAACACAGGTGGTAACTTACAGTTTGCTGTTGGATCTACAAGAATATTAACTTTAGGTTCGAACGGTGAGTCGGAGTTTACTGATAAATTAACTCTAACATCTTCCACTTCAGGATCGACAATATTTGATATACAAGGTACAAGTGGTCAGTTGTTCTCAATTACCGATGATTTAACGGGAGACTTGTTCTCAGTATCGGACGCATCAGGTGTACCAATCCTTAATGTAAATGCAAATGGTTCGGTAACACTTGATCCACTTGGTTCTCTATATGTTGGTGATAATAAAGTAATCAACGGTAGTGGTAATATCGAGTTTGATGGTCCTGTAACCACAACAAACCAAGGTAGGGGTATCTATTGGACCGCATATGATAAAGAAGGAACAACAGACGCATCTGATACCGCACATATCCTACACACAACCAATAGTGGTGGATTATCAGGTTCCGTTATTGAGATTAAATCTCATAATGACGCTGCGGATGGTGTTAACTTTATTGTAAATGCGACGGACAGTGGTGTTAGAATTAATGGTAGTGCAATCGCAACACAGACTTGGGTTGGTACAAACACATTAAATCAAACTGAGGGTGACGCGAGATACGCACAACTCACGGCGAGTAACAGTTTCACTAACTCGTACAATGAATTTGGTAATAGTACGGGTAGTGTGTCTAACGATGGTAGTTGGAATGCAAGGGTTAACGTTGCTGGTAGTTCTCATGCAAGACTTGATGTAAAATCAGTAAGTGATGGTATTATCACTTCTATGTATGCACACACAGGACAAAACGTAGGTAAGATTGGTACATATTCAAACCACTCACTACAATTAATGGTTAACTCAACAGGGGTTGTCACAATTGACTCTTCAGGTAATATATCAACATCAGGTACATTAAGTGCATCAGGTTATAACAAATCAAATTGGGACGATGCGCATGGATGGGGTGATCACTCAGGATTATACTTACCTATTGGTGGAGGTACAATTACAGGAGATTTAGTTGTTGGTGGTGGAGACTTAACAATTAGTAAGGACGGTAACTACTCAACAATCTCATTCCCCGCACAAACTAATGACGCGGGATTCATTAGACATTATGAATCAAATAACACCGCAAGGATGGAATTCTCGGTGTCTGATGATTCAGGCACAACCGATCAATTCCACTTCGGTTACAGTGGTGATTTAGATAGATTTATTATTTACTCTAATGGTAGTTTCTTATCACGAGGTTCAGGTACAATTGCGGGTTCTCTTGGTTTACAAGGTGACTTAGATATGTCCGCAGGTACAACGGCAACACTTGCTGGTATCTCGGGTACAGATCAAGTGGTAGAAAATAATTATGGGGCATACTTACATTTAGGTGGATGGGCCGTAGGAAGAACGGACGCAAGTGCGGTGTTAGTGAATACGGCATATAGGGCGGATTACGCAACGAGTCTGTTCGATATGAATATCAGTAGATTCACTAATGATTCGGGATATGCATTAAGAAAATCAACAACCTTTACGAATCTAACCACAGTAACATTTACTCACGGTATTGGACACGATAATGTGATCGTACAAGTCTATGATGGTAATGGAGATCTGTTCTTCCCATCAAGAGTCAATGTTCAGGGTGGGGTTGTTGAAGTTAATTTTGAGGTAGCAAGATCAGGTAGATTAGTAGTAGTCGGATAAAAGGAAAATGTATGTTA
>Ga0181572_10002528_pt1 | contig 12969 bp, 12 predicted proteins | sample 101ome_26_FD_133004 | JGI IMG/M metagenome (GOLD analysis project Ga0181572, IMG submission 133004) | Coastal salt marsh microbial communities from the Groves Creek Marsh, Skidaway Island, Georgia - 101408AT metaG (megahit assembly) | ecosystem: Environmental > Aquatic > Marine > Intertidal... | reverse complement strand
ATTGAAATTACTAAAGAATCCCTTATAAGACTGGTATTCTCAATCGCCATAATAATTATATTTTTTTCTTGGCAATAAGATGTGAGCTGGAAATCAAATAATCAGAATTATTCTTAGTTAACTCTTTTGAAACTAAATTATCTGAAGATGAATAGGGATAATTTTCCTCAAAAACAAGATCAAGTGTTTCAATTTGACTTATGATTTCTTTGTGTTTTGAAGGTGTATACCTATTAAGCAAATAATCTCTTTTACCTCTGATTAAGAACCATAGAAATTTGGATATAAAAAAATGTCCATTTTTTGTTTTACAGACACCATGAGATTTAAAATCAATTATGTGAGTCATTAATCCTGATCGAGAAAGAAACTTTGAGAGAATTTTATATATTTTATCAGGGTTCTCTACATGCTCCATTACAGCTTGAGATATTATCAATTCAACACTAATTTCTTTTTCACTTATATCTTTATAGTCAATTATTTCAATAAAATCACCATGGCCATTTAGAATATTTCTGCGTATTTCATCCAGTCTTTCTGGGTTGAGGCTTTTTTTAAGAAAGCTTTTAGAGAAAATATCTTTGGGAAAATCTAGATCAGAAATTTTAGGCTTTACTCTGTTATGAGTAATAACCTTATCAAGATCGATTTGTTTTTGGAAAAATACTACTAATTGGTTAAAAATTTTCAGATTGTGAAATTTATCATAACTTGCGACTGCATCCACAGCATAATATTTTTTTGCTCCGCATAGTAATGCACAATAACCTATGCCATGGGAATCGCCAGGGCCAAGTTCTAGTAATGAATCAAAATAGCAACTATTGCTTGTATTTGCTTGTATCTTTTTTACATGTCTTAACCATATGGAATAACAATAGTCTGCATTGTCAGACCCTCCTGATTTTCTACTTTTGAGCCTTAAATAATTTTCAAATGGCAAAAATGAGTAAATACCATAAAGAAGAGGTTTAATTCTTATATCCATAAACTAACTCCTAAAAAATAATTGGGGTATTTTTGTTATAACTTTTAATACAACTACAAATATAGGAAAACGGAAGTGCTTTTTAGCAACAATATAATCTTCATACTCTTTTAAAATATGCGCGGAAAAATTTTTATTACTCAAGCCACCAGCCCTCATATGCACAAGCACTTCGGGTAAATAATAAAATTTACTTAGATATTTGTCCCCAAGCCTTAAGATAAAATCGTAATCTGATGAAATCTTATAAGATTCATTGTACAAACCCACATCTTCAAAGACTTCACGCCTAATGAACAATGATGTATGTGGGGGCATCCAGCCAAATTTTAATTTTGCTTTACTGAATTTTCCAGACCTCCAGAACCTGTAAACATTTGTTATATTTTTTTTATAAATAAGTATGTCTGAATATAAACCAGATATATTAGGATTGCTATCAAATACGTTTCCAACAGACTCAAGGCAATTTTTGCTGGACAATACATCATCGGAGTGCAATAAAAATATAATTTCTCCCTTTGCCTTTTTTATAGCAAAATTAATTGCATTGTAAACCCCTGATTTAGGCAAAGAGAAAACCCTTATCCTTTTATCTTTTTCGAAGGATCTAATTTTATTGGCTGTATTGTCATCAGAGAATCCATCAACAATAATATGCTCATAATCGCTGAATGTCTGATTAGAAAGATTATTTATAGTTTCCTCAATTGTTTGTTCTGAATTATGGCAAACAGTAATTATCGAAAATTTCATTTCAGCAACTCTTGTTTGTAGAATTTATCTAATAAAATTGAAATCCTTAAACATGTAAATTCTTTTTTTACAATTTCAAATCCATTAGATACTAATTTTTCCCTAAGTTTAGTATCTGATAATATTTTTTTAACTTCAGAAATACCCCCACCTTTGGAGAACTTTAACCCAGTTTTTCCATTAAAAATACTGTTTTTAAAGCCATATATATCTCTAGCAACTACAGGTATTCCTAGAGCGTAAGCTTCTAGGACGACTGAACCAAAACCTTCTCTATAACTGGGAAGGACAAGTACGTTAGCGCTTGATAAAATTTCCTCAATATGAAAATTAGTTGGAAAATGAATCACTCTTCCTTTGATATCAATGATGTTCTTTCCCAATTTAACAAATTCTTTCTCAATCGGACCTACTAAGACTAGTTTATATTTTTCATTGTCCTCATAAGTCTGGTCAATAAAATCATAAACTAAAGACGCTATACCTTTGTCATCATTGATTCTGCCAATATACATAATCAACTTATCCTCATTAGAAAAATTATTAATTTTTCTAAATGCCTTGTTCCAATATTCTTTCTTAGAAATATCAAATCTATCGAGATCAATACCAGCAAGTGACCCCCTCCCTAAAACTTTAATATTTTTTTCTGAACTTACAATACCATTTTCAATCAGAACTTTCACTTGCGCTCTTGAGTCAGTTAAACAAGCAGTATTAAGACTTACAATAATTTTCTCGGCAAATATATAAATCTTTCTTTTTAAGCTTTTTGCATGAAACCAATGTTGACCAGTAAAGGTATGTAATCTAACATTTACGCAAGCCATTCTTGCTGCTATTGAAGTAAGCAAACCAGCCTTAGGTGTGATTGAGTGAGAGATATCAACTTTATTATTCTTTAATACATTATAAATTTGAAAAATTGCCTTAAGATCACTAAAAATAGAAATCTTTCTCTTGATATCAATTCTCCTTAAACGTATATTAGGAATAACTCTAAGTCTTTCATCCAAATTCCCAGATGAAGTGAGAATTATGATCTCATAATTCATTTCAGCAAGGGCTCTCAACTGAGCCAATAGCTGCGTAACGACGAAAAACATTGAGTTTACAACTAGACAAATCTTTATTTTTTTAGTTTTATACTTTTTACCCATAAGGAAGGAATTATTTATTAAAAATTTCGACAAGTTTTCTGTAACTTTTTTCTATTGAAAAATATTCAGATCTCTTTATCGGACTTAAATCTATTTTTTGGCTAATTAAATAATCTTTAATTAAATTCGCAGCAGCTTTATAGTCCGAAATATTGCATAATACCCCACATTTATCTGACCCAATAATTTCTCTAGGTCCAAATTTACAATCAGTAGAAACTATATAAGTATTACACGCAAGAGCCTGAATGTGGGCGTTAGGCATTCCTTCCCATTTTGACATTGACAGAAAGATTTCTGCATTTTTAATTACAGGAAAAGGATTTGGCAAGAATCCTAAGAAAAAGACATTGCTTATATTCTGCTTCTGAACTAGTCTAGTTAAAAACTCTTCCTCTTCTCCTGTGCCGAGAACAACTAAATCGATTTCTAAATCTTGATCCTTTAATATTTTGAAAGTATTTATTATGGATACGTAATCTTTTTGCTTTGTTAGTCTTCCTACTGATACGATATACTTTCTGTCTTTATAGTTGTATGGAAGATCTAATTGAATTTCTTTGAGGCGGTTAATCTTCAACAGATCAACGCCATTTGGAACACTATAAACTTGACTTTGAGGAAGTCTGAATTTTTCAACTACAGCCTCCCTTAGACCATCAGAAACAGCAATAACTCCATCTGAGTATCTGTAAAAAAATTTAGCTAAATAAAAAAATATTCTTCCTAAGCTAGATTGCTTAAGAGAATCTATGTTGTTTCTTTCACTAATAAAAACTTTCGACCTAAAGCTCTTATCAAAAATTAAAAACTTTGTTATAAAAATAATTAATATATTTGCATAAATTAAAGCTGAATATATGAATTCTGGCCTGATATTTATCAACTCTCTTCTTATATCAAATAGAGATAGGATCGTTCTTTTTGAATTAAGCCTGATTATCTTGATTTTTGGTGAAATCTCAGAAAAATAGACATTACTTGTTTTGCTGATTAGTAAAAAAACTTCATGATTATTCTTTGAAAAAGTATTTGCTGTTTCAATAATTGACCTCTCTGCTCCTCCACCAGATAAAGATGGAAGGAAAAATAACACTGACTTAGACTTAATATTCATTATTTTTAAGACTAAGTTTCCAGACGGCTAAGGTTTTCTTATAAGTAATATCAGGCGAAGTAATATCATTTATTCTTAACCAAGAGGCATAAGACATTGAGGCTAAATCTTCAACTGAGTTGCTTAAATAGATTAGATCTTTTACAACATCAGCTGCATAGAATTCTTTGTCATCACTCGGATATAAAAAACCTGTGGTTTTATTTTTAATAAATGTCTCACTTGACCCACAAGCCATAACTGGCAGAGAGTATGCCATACCTTCAATAATATCCCTTCCCCATGGATTATTTTCACGAGTTAGTTTTATAAGGACATCGCATTTTTTTAAAAGATTGTCGACATTATCTAGGTGGCCATAAAAAACAAAAAAATTATTAAGCCGTAAATACTTAACATAGTCCTCAAAAGTTCTACCAGAATCCTCAAATAATTTTATTTCTCCAGATAGATTTCCCTTTAATTTCATGTCTCCAGCAAGATGAAATCTAATATTTTTAATTTTTTTATCTTTAAGAATCTGTGCAATATCAACTAACCGATCTAACCCGCGACAATGATGATAATTAGACAATGAAAGAACATTGAGCCCACCTGACTTCTTTTCAGTTTCTTTGGGGCTTAATTTCTTGAAAGAATTGTGAATGATAGAAAAATTAGAAAACGATAAATCAGATAACTCCCCAAAGAAATCTTTTTCATGTTTAGTTATGAAAATCAAATGATCAACACTTTTTCTTATAATTCTTGCCTGAAACTTATACCAGTGACTATAAGGCAATACAGTTCGAATGTGCATAACAACAGGCGCTTTAATTCGTTTAATCTTTTTAAGCCACCAAACTAGAAAAAACAAGGACTCATGATTTGCATGAACTATATCGATATCTTTATTAATCCTCGCTGTTAAATTTCTTATGAATTTGAATGCTCGAATAAATTTATAAAGGTATATAAGAGTGCTAATAAAATTTCTTGATGGACGTATTACAGGACTTCCATGAGGCATTCTAGGTGTATGTAATACTTTGATCTTCAGATTATTATATTTTTGAATTATTGGACCATTTAATCTACACCAAACCTCCGGTAAAATATCATTCTTATCAATTGCACTCAAAAGATAAAAAAGACTTCTTGAAGATCCTCCATAGCCGCCCTCAATATCAAGAAAAAGTATTCTAGTCTTCTTCATTGATACTATCTTTACCACTGACTATTTTTATGCAGCCTTTACTTCCGATATTGAATAATCCGTCAATAATACTAAGTCCAGGAACAAACTCTTGCTGGTTATTATTTTGGTTATAAATGGTGTTCCCATACTCTATTTTCTGTATTTTTATTCTATTATTTTTAAATATTTCTTCATCTTGATAATTTGACCCACCTGAGCCATACAAATATACAGCCTCAGAATCTATCTCTTGAATAAGTTGAGCTATTCTCAAAGTACTTGAAGTTTGGATATTGAATAAACTTGAATTAATAATTTGTGTATTAATATTGAGCAACTCTATAAAGTAATTAAAGAAAACCAAATTTACTTCAAATAAATATTCGAGAGACTTTGCTTCAGAATATAACTTTTCAAAGTCATCAAAAAAATCATCAAAAAAATCTGATTTAGAATATGCAGATTCAATTTTTCTTAAATGCTCTGATGTCCAATCTTTTTTTGAAACTGTAACAAGATTTATTTTTTTTTTGAAATAATCTCCAATAGGAACAGTTAGCCATTGAACTCTGCCAGCATTTAGAATTCTAACTCTATTTGTATAACTCCCCTTGGAAAATTGGACATCGTCATACATAACATGTATGTTAGATTTATGTATCTTGTAAAAATACCCTGGCCATGGAATAAAATTGGGCTGATGAATGGATATACTTTGATTCATCTATAAAATGAGTCTCATTACTTCGAAACACTCGGCATAGTCCACTCCAATTTGAGTCCCTCGAACTTTCGCCAACGAAGTAATAAAATCGCTTGAGAAGTATGATTTTCCAGATTGAGATTTATATGCCTTAAGAGCATCAATTTTTATATTTAAATTATCCATTGATACTTCAATAAAACATTCGGAATTAAATGAAATATTGTTCCAAATTAATTCATATCCAAGAATGCTTGTATTCTTAAAAGCTCTCAAGCCTTCCTGGGCGATAACCTCATGATCCTGATGTATATCATGTGATGAAGGCAAAAATACTAAGTCAAAATTATTTTTATTTCTAAGCTCAATAAGTATCTCAAGAACATCTTGACGAGAGTAATTTAACTTTCTAACTTCAAATCTATAAATTAATAAATCATTTTTTTGAATACCTAGTTTTTTAGCTGCGTCCTTTAACTCATTTACAAGAGTGCCATCCTGAAAGCCTTTTGGGAGTGATTGATCTGCAGTTGAAAAAGCTACATATGTTACCTTTGAGCCATTCTGAATTAATTTTGATATTGTTGCACCGCAACCCAATTCACCATCATCAGTATGTGGGGCTAGAACAAGCACATTTTTAAATTCTTTGTTCATTTTTCTAGTATTTCAATGATTTTTTTTATATTTTTTGATTTATGTATTAGATCCAAATTGCTAATTTGTTCTGACTCAAAAACAACACTCTTGTTTAACTCAAAAAACCTCTTCTGATTGAGAGGAAGTCTTATTAACGATTCAGGAATTAATTTTATAATAAAGTATACAATTCCCTGTTTCACATTAAGAGTTTTAACACTCGATTTATTGAAGAACTCTTTGGCAATTTCTATAAAGGCTTTCAATTGAATGTTGTGTGAAATATTGATAATTTTATAGCCTGAATAATCTTGATCATTTAAAGTTAAATACTTGATTATGTCAGATAAATCATCTACATCAATATAATTAATAACAGCATCTTTGTTGTCAAAGTAGAAGAATATATTTTGTTTTACTGACTTAAGTAAAGATTTCATCCAACCGCTTTTCATTTCTCTACCAACAATATTTGAGGGTCGGACTATAAGTATATTCATCGCCTTAGAGTTTGTTATTAGAAGGTTATCGGCCATCAATTTTGACATTTCGTAAATATTGCAAGGCTCCAATGGCGATGACTCTGAAATTACACCTTTATTAATTTTTTTGTAAACACCGATTGAACTTACTTGTATGAATTTTCTTATTTTTATAAGATGTGCTAGTTTGACAATATCATTTACTAAACCATAATTTGACCTGAACATCTTTGATGGATTCAACTCATCATAAGATCCTGCAGCATTAATAATATAGAAATCATCATAATTCTTAATCTTCAGTTTGAGCTCTTCAGAAAAGTTCTCATCTTCAATATTATTTTTAAATTGAGAATATTTGATTAATCTGACTTTAGATTCATTAACAAAAGATTTTATCAATGCTCTACCTAAAAAACCTTTGTCTCCAATAATTAGAATATCAATCATTTATTTTTCTTAAATTTCATTATTAAAAAAAGAATGCCTATTGAAGATATTATTAATATGTAAGGAAATTTCATTCTAAGAAGGGTTCCATAATTAGGCAAAATATAAGCATATAAGAACAGTAATGGGATTACAAAAATTATTAGAGGAATCAAATTTGGGTTTCTTATGTATCGAACAAAAAAAACTAAAAAAGAAACAATCCCAATGAAGGATATTAACGTTTCAATCACTAAAAAGTAGATATCAAGCATAGCTGAAGTCTTGCCATTAAAATTTAACACTGTATAAGGATTTGGCGCCAATAAGGCAACATAAGTAGCTTTAGGCAAGTAAAAAATAGCATCCTGAAATGTATGCAGCTGAATATCGTCTGTAGCTGTATTAGATTTGACATTAGTTCCATCTGATCCCATAGATTTTATAAATGCATTCCGAACTCTTAAATATTTATATATTTTAGATAAAAGTAAGGCACCACCCTCATCTACTGGATAGTTTTCTTCTGCTGAGTTAGTGCTGCTTTTAAAAGATGAGGATATGGGCAAATCTAATGATTCTAAATTATTAACATCAAAATCTTTATTCGGTGTTTTTACTGTTTCTATATGCCTATTTACTGTTTCTATATGCCTATTTGCTGTTTCTATATGCCTATTTGCTGTTTCTATATGCCTATTTGCTGTTTCTATATGCCTACTGATTTTTTCTATAGGAATTAAAATTGATTGAGGTGATTGGAAAATTAAAAATAATCCTATCAATACAGGAAAAAATTTATAGGACTGTCGAATAAAATTTAATTTATGCTTAATTATTGAAAATAAAATTAAAAATAGAAAAAAAACAAAAAAAAGAATCTTGTATAGTTCTAAATAATAGGGTCTTACATTGAACAACAAAAAGAGACAAGATGTCATAATAATAGCTATTGTTGCTAAATAAAATATGCTCGCCTTTTTTTTATCCAAAAGTATATTTGTTTGTGCAATAGAATAGTAAACAAAACCTACAACAGCTGGAACTACAAAACTATCCTTCATAGGTGCGGCAAGCCAAATCATGGATGATGGAGCGAAAAATAGAGGCAACAGTACCAAAGAATTTATTTTTTCTTGCTTAAATAAGAGGCAAGAAATCTTATAAATAAAAAATGCAGTGCAAGCATTGAATAAAGAAAATACAGGCAATAAGGCCAAAGGATCTTCCCATAATAAATAATAGATGAGTCCAACAAAATATGATGGCGTATACGCACTATCAATAGTGCTAAATGCCTCATACCCTAGATATTTTGCGTTTTCAGCATATATAACTCCATAATGATGAAAACTCAACCAATCACCGCCAATCATTAAGCCATTGCCAGCATTGAGTTCAGGGAACATTACTCCCAAAAAAATGACTTGAAAAAATGAAGTCAAGATTAGAGTGTAAATGAAAGTTAGTAAAAAAACTTTTCTTCCATTAATGCCTCCTAAATTCATAAATTCCATGCGTTTAAATAGCTCCGGGTCATTGACTCTATTGAATATCTTGATCCATTAATGTTTATATTTTTACTAACTTTGCTTTTTTTTAATTTTGAAATCTCATTTGCAAAAAGTTCAGCTGTTGCGTCGACTGGGAGTGTCTTTCCAAATTTTCCAATAATCAGACTCGCATCGCCTATATTAGTTGCAATAACAGGTAGATCAAAAGCTATAGCCTCGGAAATAACATTAGAAAAGCCCTCCCCATATGAGGAAGTTGAAATCATTAAATCTGCTAAAGGATAAAATTGATAAGGAGATCTCTCCCCAAGAAATATAGTGTTTTTCAATCTTTTCAGGTCATTAGTGCCTTTTCCGATAAAAATAAAACAATAGTCGGGCAAATATTTTGCAATCTTTAAAGCAAGATCATGATTTTTCATTGGATGAACTCTTGCAACATGAAGTATTATCTTTTTGTTAGCTAAATCAGGGCAAATATTGTTTAGATTTGCATGAGCCTGGCTTGTTTTGAATTTATTTAAATACTCATAATCTAACCCGTTTTGAATCACAATAGTTTTTTTAGTATTAAATCCCTCATTCTCATGCTCCTTGGCACCACAAAAGGAGTTATAAATTATTTTCTTTGGCATAAAGGATAAAACTTTTAATAGTTTTAAGCTTAATGAGTTAATTATTGATCCTCTGACGTTCATAAAGCTTGTTCTTACGCCCCAAAACAATTCAAGTTTTTTTAAAGAAAATAAATTTATTAATGAGACATATAGGTCTGCTTTATACATCCAAGTTTGTATTATATTAGGGTTTGTTTTATCAATATATTTTCGCAAATCATTCATCACTTCAAATGCACTGGGTTGATCCTTTAAACAAAAGGAAGGAAATACACCAATTTGTTTAAACCAATCAAAAAATTTACCTCCTGGCTTCAACGAATAGATAAATATTTCGATATTTGGCCTAACTTTCTTTAAATGCCTAATAAGATAATAAAGCTGTAATTCTGCACCTCCTGTTGCCAGTCCACTAGTGACAAAAAGAAGTTTATTTTTTTTCATAATCTTGAAATTAATGAATTAAGATTTTCTTCAACAAGAAAGTATCCAGGCACTATACCAAAGTCTTGATTAGCCCTATCAATCTCATATCCCCCCTCAGGAATTTTATTTGAATCATAAATATATCCAAACATTCCATTAGCGCAACTAACTAAAAAGAAAGGTGCATCTTTCTTCCTAATTAGATATTCAATAGAATTTAGAACCTCAGCACCAAAACATAAGAATTTAAGTTCATTATTCAATTTAAATAATGAAATGCTTACTTCATAAGAGGTATCTTTTATTTTTATTTTTAATATATCCTCTTTATTTGATGCATAAATCATCTGCTTTTCAGAATTGCCATTTTCTGTAATCACATGATTAGATATCTTCTGTGAAAAATTATTTATTTCTTCAGGCAAATGTTTTTTTTTAAAGGATATACAATCAGGAAAATTTAATAGATTTTTGAAACTTTTTTTGCATAAATTCTCAGTAATGTTAGGTTTTATATCTCCTGAAAAACCCTGAAGAAAGAGGATAGGTATTTCTTTGTCAAAAAAATCATTAACTTGCCTTCTTATAGAGCCAGGAAAATCACTATCAAACATTGATTCTCGATATAAAGTTGGATGAGACGGATAATTGATTAAAATACCAATTAGCTCATCTTGTTCATCAAAAAATTTAAAAACCGACAAAAATTCATATATTTTTGTTTTGTAATTTGGTCTGTTTCTGTAATTACCCTTCCAGTTAAATTTTAATAGGTTTAACAGAGTCAACACTTTCTTTCTTCTGCTTACAGAAAAATCAGTTCTTATTTTTTTTGAAGAAACTTTACAGGTTTTATAACAAAGATGATGATGATTAAAAAAGGCAATAATTTCATTTACAAGAAATTCCTCATATTTTACGTCGCCTGAATTAAGATTATCTGTTGAAATATTGGGAGATGCATGAGTATGTGTTGTTGTGATTACAAGTTGAATTTCTTTCTTAAGTTTTTTTTCTAATCCAACCTGGATTGAGTTTTTGATTCTTTTATTAATCCATATCAAATCTAACGATAATAGAAAAAACAAGGCTGTTCTAGAAACCTCAAATATTATGAAGTTACATTCTAATCTACTGGTGAATGCTTTAGTTGTATGTTTTACACCGTCAAGAGGATAAAGCTCTGTATTGAATTTTGGAGTAATATCGAACTTGCCAAATTGGCAATTGGAACTCTTTTTATTCATCTTCAATCCAATTAATTTTTCCCTTCAAATTGTTTTCTTTAAAATATGTTTCAACATTCATTGATAATGAATTTCTAATATTTTTGCAAATTTTTACATGGTTCAGAAAACTATATGGAGCAAATCTTTCTGCAGAATGTCCATAAAATGAGAAAAGCTTATAAATTAATTCTTTATATTCTTTTGAAAAAATTCCAACCCCCCTTGCCAAGTAGGGAACAAAGCTCATTTTCCCCGGCCAGTGAGAGACACTTGAAGACATATCATTGAAAATACCTTGATAGTTCCATTTAGCAATGTAATCTTTGTAGATTTTTTGTCCTATTTTATTTTGCAAGGGCGACATACTATATAAATTTATGAATGCTTTATCCCAAAGTGGAAGGTAATAATCATACTCAAAAAAATCATGAACTCTTTGTCCATGAACAACCCATTTTGACTGCCGCTCATGGAACTCCCAACTCTCATATTGCTCCCATAGCGAAATTGACGAATCTAAAAAATATTTTTCGAAATATTTTTGCAGATAATTCTTAATTAAATACTGAGTATTTTTTCTTCGGTGAGGTATTTGCCAAAGTGAAAAATGTTTTTTGAGAATATAGTCAAAAATTTCATTGTAGTTTGAATTTTTGATCTCTTCATTTACATGCCCTCCAGTAATAAAATCTCCTGATTGTCCATTTACAAAAAAATAATCTTCTTTTTTAAAATTCATTTCTTTTAGTTTAAGTAGTGGCATGAATTCTTGAGTATTGGGGATTCCGGTATAGTTATGAGAAAAATTCCAAAACTCTTTACGTATTGAGGAATTAAAAATGTCTTTATACTCTTTTCGACTAATAGTTAAATCCATTGTATCTAAGTCGAATTTTCGGGATAGATTTAAGGCTTTTTCTGCCTCAGAATTCCTCTTCGAGCCATATGATATATTTAAAATATCTTTGTAACCATGTTCTAATAATTTTGCAAGAATTAATCTTGAATCTAGTCCAGAGCTTAAAGATAAACATATTCTTCGACCATTGGCCTTCTTAATTAATTTTTCTATTGAGAAATCTATAACATCTTTAACATTATTTAAACCATTGTCATATAAAGGAGGCTTATTTATATTGTATCTAAAATAATTGGAAACGGTATATTTGCCATTTGTTTGATAAACAAAAGATCCAGCTGGCAGTTGTTTTATTTCTCTAAATGCGGTTCTATCGTCTACAGAGTAGCCAGATAAGAAAATCTCTATTAGATTATCAAACTCATATTCATTTGAGCTATTTGATTGAATATTTGTAAAAATCTCTTTATCAGAAAAAAAAATTGGATTTGATCTTATTAAATCAACCGCAGCGACAATAAGATCAGTTCTAATCAGAATGAAAGCACTATGATTTTGCATTTCATTACCAATTATCTTCTTAAATTCTAATTCTGTATTCTTGCTATTTTTTTTAGATATGAGTCCTTTTACAATTTTCTTGATATTTTCAAAATTACCAATATAAATAATTAAGTCTTCATCAACAAATCGTTTTTTCCAAGGACGAACAAGATTTTGCTTAAAACGTAACAATGTAATTTTTTGACTCTAAACATTTAACATTTAAGAAATCTACGATTTCTTGTGAAGAAAAGGTATAACAAGAATAACCATCAATTTCAAATTTACTAATTAAATGATCTTCTTCTAGATTCTTCCTAATTTTCT
>Ga0181572_10002518_pt1 | contig 12986 bp, 11 predicted proteins | sample 101ome_26_FD_133004 | JGI IMG/M metagenome (GOLD analysis project Ga0181572, IMG submission 133004) | Coastal salt marsh microbial communities from the Groves Creek Marsh, Skidaway Island, Georgia - 101408AT metaG (megahit assembly) | ecosystem: Environmental > Aquatic > Marine > Intertidal... | reverse complement strand
TACTAACAAAGAAAGAAGCGCACCCTAATAAAATTTCGCCAAATCTAAAATAGATAGAAAAATACTGGCTATCAGTATATGGTTTAGAAAAGTCAATATAAAATAACAATAAAGAAATAGAAAATAACAATAATCCAATTAACTTATTTTTATCCTTTAATACTTTTATTAAAACTATCAATAATAACGGATAAAACAAGTAGTACTGAAATTCAACCCCTAGAGACCACGTGTGCTCAAAAACATTGACTGAATCATGCAAAAAATAATCAGATTCAGCAATTTGTAAAAAAATGTTAGACGAAAAAATTGCTGCAGTAGCTGCAGTTAAATTTACTAGGGTAATATGTGAAAGTTGACCAAATAAGTAGTAAAAGACTAAGCTAATCAATAAACAAATTAACAATGCAGGATAGAGCCTCCAGAACCTATTCAAGTAAAACGAAGCTAGACCCCTCCCTGACTTATTAAGGTATTTATTAACTAATACTTTACTTATTACATATCCGCTAATAACGAAAAAAATATCTACACCAACGTGGCCGATATAGAATAGGTTGCTATCAAAGTGAAACAACAATACTAAAATAACGGCAATGCCGCGCATTCCTTGAATGGAATCTAGCCGTCCTATTTGATTTTTTGACATTTCTTAAAGGAGAGTCCTAATACAATAATAATTAAGAAAAGAATTAAAGTGTCATAGAAAAAAGCTTTAGCAAAATACTACTTAATCAAAATGATAAAAATTATATACAAATAATCATAATAATAAACTTCTCAAAGAAATCAATCCAGACTAAATTCTTCCTCTGAAGAACATCTAAAAAAAGTTAGATTTACTCAGAATTTTTGACTTACATGATTATATAACTTACCAAAATTGTATCACAGTATTACAGACAATCTTTTGACGAGAAAGCTGTTTAAAAACTCCATCATGTACAAGAAAAATTTCATGAATATACTAGAAGCAAAAGTGAACTTTTAAAAACTATATAACTTAGTTAATCTAAATTTAATTTTTAAAAAAATAGCTAATAATAAATTAATTTTGAAAATAAAATAGACATAAATCCTTAAACAACTTATACATGTTTCTTTTTACTGATCTTAAAGATTACACCAAATATTTTGAAGAATATAAACTTAATCAACTTCTTAATGTCGATCTTTCAGCTTATGGTGAACTAACAGAGAAAGTAAGTAGAACATCATTGACTGACACAGTAGAACACTTTGCTACTGGATACGAAAATGGGTTTGATGCCGAACTTGATGATTTAATTCGTCTTCATTTTCTTGTTATTTCTAGAAAGGTTTCAACTATTCTTGAAATTGGGACTGGCAAAAGCACAATCATCTTTGACAATGCTCTTGAGGTAAATAAGAAAAGACACTATGAGTACTATAAAGAAAATGTAAGATGCTCTAATTTATTTGAATGCCACACTATCGATGATGATGATGACTGGATAAGGTCTTTTATTTCAAAAAATAAAACAAAAAACACAACTTTCTATCATTCAATTGCCAATGTTTCATTATTTAATGAAAGAATTTGCACTCTATTTGAGAAATTCCCAAACATTTGCCCAGATTTAATTTACATTGATGGCCCAGCCCAATTCTCCCCTCAGGGAGAAATTAGAGGTATCCATACCAGGCAGTTGGATAGACTTCCAATGTCTGCCGATATTCTTGCAATTGAGCATTTTCTCTTGCCAGGCACTTTAATTGTGCTTGATGGAAGGACTGCAAATGCTAGGTTCTTGCAAGCAAACTTCCAAAGAAATTGGAATCATTATTATGTTGAGAAATATGATCAGCACTTTTTCGAACTTGCTGAAAAACCTCTGGGGTTAATCAATAAAGATAAAATTGACTATTGTCTCGGGGAAGATTTTTATAAGCGCATAAAAGAGCTTTAAGCTAATCTATTTATGGTGTTTCCTTTTAGTATAGGTTCATGGTTTGAATCTAAATCTCTCCTAGTTTTATCGATTCTAGTCAAACCTTTAATTTTTGAATTGCAGTTATCAAGCCAACTCGACATATTTTTTGGCCCATTTCTTTCTAGTAAAATTCTTAAAGAAACTCTACTCTCATCTTCAATTTGTGGCTGTGTCCCATGAAGTATAGCGCTATGCCAAAAGGACATATCGCCGGAATCGCCAATAAGAGTTTTATCATCACATTCAATAGTCTCCCCTGAATCATTTGTGTATAGGAACTTGCACTCAATTTTTCGAATGTTATGAGGAAAAGAAGAGCAACCTAAGGAGTGACTTTTTGGCAATATGTGAAGGGGTGCATGTTTGAGAGAAACTTTATCGAGGTAAACATATACAGTAATAAAATCTAATTCCCGATGTTGAAAGTCAATAATATCTTGATGATAATCAATTCCATGAAAGTAAGTTATATCTCGCATTTCGGGTTTGATATATGGACCCAGATTATTAATTAATCTATCTGAAATAATTTCTTTAACCCACTCCGGTAATTTAGATTTTGGAATTCCAGCAACAAATTTATAATCAAGAACTCTAAACCTATCACCTAAAACAGTTTTCATTAACTCAATAAATTTTTTCGAACCAAATATGAACTCTGTATCTAATTTCTCAGCTAGATTCCTTCCAGCTCTTGGATTGGTACCTGTCATTTGTTTATTTAATTCGAAGTCATTCTTTGACATAAAGATGTCATTAAAGTTTCTTTGACTTAAGATCTCGTCAAGAAGAGATTTGCATTGACTACTGGGGAAAAATCCAGGAAACGAAACAAACCCATCCTGAACGAAATATTTTTTTTCTTTAGTGTATATTTCCATAAATAATCATAAGGGTATATTTAATATCTTAAAACTTATTATATTTACATAAGAAATATCCTAGGATTTATTTATGGCAAAAATTGGATTCTCAAGTGACTTAGGTATAACAAAGGACCAGATCATTGGTTTTTATCAAGAAAACTGGGGGAAAGAGATAATTTTATCGAACAATAAATTCTATGACTGGCAATTTATTTGCCCCCCAAAAAATAACAATCTTGATTCTTGTGTTGTTGCAATTGATAACTCTAGTAATATTATGGGGGTAATGGGGTTAAATAAAAGAGATTTTTTTCTTGATGGTCAAAAATTTAATGGCGCAGAGTTAACTTCATGGGTAGTGAGTAAAGATTCTATTAACTCAGGATATGGCGCTAAGATATTAATTTTTATTCAAAAAGAATTTGAAATATTAATCGGAATGGGAATTACAAATCAAGCTATTCCAATATATCTTAAGAGAGGTTTCAGATTTTTCAGCCAAATCTCTCGTTTTGTAAAAATAATTAAAGATGAAAACATAAAACAGTATTTTCATTCAAATGAAATCTCAGATAAGATAACTAAAAAGTGGAAATTTAAACAAGAAAATAGAAACTATATTGTTAAAAATTTTTCCAAAGAGAGGCTAGAGGACTTGATTTTTGATTCCAGGTTTAAATTTAATCTTTTTTCAAGAGGGATTGATGATGTAAATTGGCGTTTTGAGAATCATCCCTATTTCAATTATAAAAAATGTTTTATTTATTCAAACGAATTAGAAAACAGCCCAGGAGCATTTGTGGTTCTTAGAGAAGAAAATTCAAATAAGGAAATTAGAATTCTCCATGTACTGGATATGCTTGGTATAGATGAGAGTCTTAATAGTGGAATTAGGTTTATTGAAGATTATGCATATGAGAATAATTTTGATTTGGTAGATTTTTATTCTACTTCAAGTTATGTCAACAGTTTCTTTTACGAAAATAAATGGTTTTCAATCAATGATGACCGTTATTTTCAATTTCCTCATCTTTTTCAACCTATAGAGTTAAGAGATCCGCCAACAACATCATTGGTAGTTTGGTCAAAAATTAATTTAAGAGAGCTGCTTGACTTTTCTAAACTCTACATCACGAAACAAGATTGTGACCTAGATCGACCCACTATCAATTTTTTAAAAGGCATTAATTAAAAATAATAATTAAGTTATTCTATAAAATTAAGACTTTTACTTTTAGCCTGAAACTTATGAAATGCATAGTTACTGGAGGAGCTGGATTTATAGGCTCACATTTGGTTGATTTGTTACTGAAAGAAAAACACCAAGTAATAGTTATCGACAATTACAGCACTGGCCATATTGGTAATTTGGAGCATGTTAAGGAAAATATAAAGATTATAGAGGCAGATCTTTCATTAAAGGGAGAATGGATGAAAGAGTTTCAGTCAGTAGATTGGGTTTTTCATTTAGCGTCACTTGCCGATATAGTTCCTTCAATTCAAAATCCAGTTGGTTATTTTGATTCTAATGTAACTGCCACCCTGAATACCCTTGAAGCTTCCCGTAAGCATAAGGTTAAGAGATTTATCTATTCTGCATCATCATCATGTTATGGAATTCCTAAAATTTATCCAACGCCAGAGAGTTCGAAAATTCAACCAGAGTACCCTTATGCTCTTGCTAAAAGACTTGGAGAAGAGCTTGTATTGCACTGGTGTAAAGTATATAAGTTACATTCTATCTCATTAAGATTCTTCAATGTCTATGGAACAAGATCGAGAACAAGCGGAACTTATGGTGCAGTCTTTGGGGTGTTTCTAGCACAAAAATTAGCAAATAAACCATACACTGTTGTTGGCGATGGTAGTCAGACAAGAGACTTTACATATGTATCTGATATAGCAAAAGCTCTTCTAGTTGCAGCAAAATCTGACAAATCTGGAGAAATCTACAATGTGGGTAGTGGCGAGACTGTTTCAATCAACAAAATTGTTGAATTATTAGGGGGTGAAAAGATACATATACCAAAAAGACCGGGTGAGCCAGATTCAACATACGCTGATATAACTAAAATTACCGAAGAATTAAATTGGAAACCTGAAGTTCCGATAGAACAAGGCGTTTCTAAAATCCTAGATAGTATTGATTATTGGAAAGATGCACCTATTTGGGATCCCGAGTCAATAAAAGTTGCAACTGAAGATTGGTTTAAGTATCTTGGTTAGTAATTCACTAGACTCTTTTTCCGTTATTATTCTAGCAGCTGGTAAGGGCACAAGATTACTTCCACTAACTGAAGAATGGCCAAAATGTTTGATGCCAATTAATGGGAGGCCGCTTTTGGAATACTGGCTTGATTACATAAACTTTCTAGGATTCAAAACTGTATTTGTCAATACCCACTTCAAGGCTGACGAAGTTTCGGCATTCTTAAAGAGGTCTAAATATAAATACAAAGTAAAAGAATTTTATGAGAATAATCTTCTTGGAACAGCTGGTACGCTGAGAGAGATTTCTAAAGTCTATCCAAACAACAGAACATTATTAATTCATGGCGATAATTGGTCCTGTGTCAATTTAAATGAATTTATTGATTTCCATTTAAATAATAGACCTGAGAATGTTTCTATGTCTATGATGGTTTTTAAAGCTGAAAATCCTTCAAACTGTGGAATAGTTGAAATCAATAAAAATATTGTTGTGAAATTTCATGAAAAAGTTGAGAATCCCCCAGGTGATTTGGCCAACGCAGCCATATATATTCTTGAACCTGAAGTTACTGACTGGCTGGTCAACAATCCTAGTTTAAATGACTTCAGTACAGAAGTAATTCCACGATGGCTTAATAAAATTGCTGTTTGGGAAAATAAGAATATACACAGAGATATTGGTACAATAGAAGACTTGGTCAAGTCTCAGTCAGACCATTGTAAAAAGCATCTAATTGTTACAGAAGATGAATGGGAGAGAAGCTTTCTTAGTAATCCTATACATCAAAAATTTAAAACTATGCAAAACTTTGAAGAAAAACAGTAACGTAATTTTTTTAGAAGAAATAGATATTTCAATTTCCATTGAAGAGGAGATTATTGATGAAGTTCTGTGTTATGGACACTTCAATATTATCCATCCTGGTCACATTAGATTCCTCAAATATGCCAAATCTCTTGGCAAAAAACTTGTTGTTGGCCTTATAAGTGACAAATCTTTATTTGAAGAAGGCATAAAAAATTATTTTTCAGAAATTGAAAGATCTGAAGGTCTTTCACACTTGAATTTTGTAGATTCAATTATTATCTTTGATTTAAAAGAAATCGAACAGCTTGTTTTGAAGCTTAAACCTAAAATTCTTGTTTTAGGTAGTGAACATGAGGAAGAAGCGGATAGTTTCTCAACTAAAGCAATTGACGCAGTTAATTCGATAGGCGCTTTAACAAGGTTTCATGCAGGACCACATAATCTTTATAATTCAGATTATTTGAATCAAGAACAATCTGTTTTAAAGCTTGAAAAGTTCAAGAAATTTCAATCGGCATGTGAAATACAAAAAATTGAACTTAAGAACCTTAAGCAAATTTTAGAAAAAATCAATGAAAAAAATCTTCTAGTTATTGGAGATACAATAGTTGATCAATATATAGCATGTGATCCTCTTGGTATTAGTGCAGAGGCTCCAGTTGTTGTAGTGAAAGAAATTGGGAAAAAAGAATTTATTGGAGGGGCTGCTATAGTTGCTGAGCATGTAAGTTCACTTGGTGCAAAGTGTCACTTCATTTCAGTAACAGGGATGGACAAAGAAGCCAAGATGGTTGAGAAATCTTTGAAAGAAAGAAAAGTTTTTCCTTTTATTATCCGCGATACTTCAAGGCCAACTACATTCAAGATAAGATACATGGTTGAAAATCAGAAACTCTTTCGCGTCAGCAAACTAGAGGAGCATAAAGTTGAAAGAAAAATAGAAAGCGAGATTATTTCAAAATTCGACTCTATTTCTGACAAACTTGATGCAATTATTTTAAGTGATTTCTCTTATGGAGTGTTAACTGAGAGAGTTATTGAGCATATCAAAAATATTGCTAAGAGGAAGAAAATACTTTTGTTTGGCGATGCTCAATCTAGCAGTCAAAGAGGAAATATAAAAAAATTTTCTGAATTTGACTTAATTTTTCCTACCGAAAAAGAAGCAAGAACATCACTTGACAATACAAACAATAGCGTCGAATGGATTGCGAATGAGTTGATTGATTCTCTAAATATCAACAATACTTTAGTTAAGTTAGGCCCTGATGGTTTCATTGCATACTCTAAAGTATCTAAAGAATATGTTAATAGACAACACTTTCCTTCTTTAGCTGTAAATCCTGTTGATGTAACTGGCGCAGGTGACTCCTTACTTGCCTCAATGTCATGTTCTATTGCTGCTGGAGCTAACTTGATGCAGGCTTCTGCAATAGGTACTTGTGTTGCTGCATTATGTGTTAATGAAGTTGGGAATGTTCCTGTTAAAATGGAAAATGTAATCAATATGATTACAGATCTTCTATCAAAGAGTGGAGAAACTAATGTCCGATGAATTTCTAATTGACAGTCATAAATTAATCTATCACCCTAAAAGGGTAGCTCAGTTACTTGATGTCAATAATGATTGGGAAAAGGCAAAAAACGTATATCCAATTTACCTAGAAATTTCTCCTATGGGAGCATGTAATCATAGATGCACCTTTTGCGCTGTGGACTATATAGGTTACAAAGTCAGAAAACTTGACATAGATGTTATGAAAGAAAGAATCCCTGAAATGGCAGAGTTGGGTATTAAAAGCATAATGTACGCAGGCGAAGGGGAGCCTTTGCTTCACAAAAATATATCTGAGATAGTTGAAATTACCAAGAAATCTGGAATCGATGTATCATTCACAACAAATGCCGTACCTTTAACAGCAAAGTTTATTGAAAGTTCTCTGAAATATATCTCATGGATAAAAGTTTCAATTAATGCCGGAACTCCTGAAACCTACACAAAAATCCATCAAACTAAAGAGAGAGATTTCCATAAAGTTGTCGAGAATCTGACTAGGGCTGTGAATTACAAAAGAGAAAATAACATTAATTGTGCCATTGGAGCTCAAGCACTTCTCTTGCCGGAAAACGCTGAAGAGATGGATAAATTAGCAATTCTATGTAGAGACAAAATTGGTTTAGATTATTTGGTCGTTAAGCCATATTCCCAGCACAGTTATAGTGAAACTCGATTATATGAAAATTTAGATTACTCTAATTATTTAAATTTGGGTCCAGAATTAAAAAAACTGAACACAAAAGACTTTAAAGTTATTTTTAGGGAAAACACAATTAGAAAATATTTAGGCACCCACAAGGATAGATATTCAAGATGTATGTCTACTCCTTTTTTATGGGGGTACATTATGGCTGATGGAGAAGTTTGTGGATGCAGCGCATATCTTTTAGAAGATAAATTTATGTTTGGCAATATAAATAAATCCTCCTTCAAGGAAATTTGGGAAGGTAATAAAAGAAAAGAGAACTTTAATTTTGTCAATGAGAAATTAGACATATCTGAATGCAGAAAAAATTGCAGAATGGATGAAATTAACAGATATTTATTTTCTATCCAAGAGAATACCGTACCACATATAAATTTTATTTAGATTATGAGTGAGTTTGACTTTTTCAGGAGAATTGAAGAATTTAGCAATATTCTCAATAATGCAAAGGTAACAAATAATCAGAATGTAAATCTTGATTTTTATCTAGCTATTGAAAATATAAAGGCAATGTTTACTGATGTTAAAGAAAATAAAAATCATATATACATCGTTGGAAATGGAGGCAGCTCAAGTATAGCTAGTCATTTTTCTATTGATTTATTGAATAAGTGTGATCTAGCCTCACATACTCTATTTGATGCTTCTGCATTAACTTGTTTATCAAATGACTTCGGTTATGAAAATGTTTTTTCAAAGCATTTACAAAAATGTATGTGCTCTAAAGATATACTTTTTGCAATAAGCAGCTCTGGAAATTCTCAAAACATAATAAATGCTGTTAATCATGCAAAGAGTGTCGGCGCAAAAGTTGTAACTTTGTCCGGTTTTTCTTCTGATAATATTCTCAGAGGTTTAGGTGATATGAATTTTTGGTTAGATTCTTTAGATTATGGAATGGTTGAGATTGGACACAGCTTTATTCTTCATAATATTGCTGACAACTCAATGCTAAATCGCTAACCTTTTTTCGCCTTTGGACTCAAAAATTCAAGACCCGCAATGTTTAAGAATTGGAATTGACCTTGATAACACTATAATTTCTTACGAAAATATTTTTCATTCAATTGCAAAAAATCATTTTTTGATTAAAGAGTCAGAGAACATTAAAAATGATTTAAGAAGTTTTCTAAGATCGAAGAAAAATGGTGAGATTGAATGGCAAAAAGTCCAAGCTGATGTTTATGGTAAATATATTCTTAAAGCAAAACTTTTTGAGGGGGTTTATAGATTTCTATATAGGGCCAAAATTAATGGACATAAGATTTTCATTATTAGTCATAAGACCAGATTTTCCAGTTGTGATAAGACAGTAAATTTGAGAAAAGCCGCTACAGAATTCCTGGAGGGGAAAGAAATTCTTAATAAGAGTTTTCAACTTTTTGATGAGCTAATCTTTTCAAATACAAGGGCTGAGAAGATATCAGAAATAAATAGACTAGGTTTAGATTTCTTTATAGATGACCTCCAAGAGGTTCTGAATGACCATAAATTCAATAACAATACTTGTAAAATTTTGTTTGGAAAACCTTCGGTTGATTCAACTTTGACAAGTTTTGAATTTTGGGGCGAGATTGAAAGTTATATTTTAGGAAATATTTCTAAAGAGGAAATACAAATAATCTCTAATAAATTGAATTTAATTCCTCCAAACAATCTCGAGAAATACCATAGTGGTTTAAATAGTTCAACATGGGGATTTACAAAAAAAAGCAAGAAATTTGTTTTGAAAGTATACTCAGAAAACAAAGCTAATTTTTCAAGGCGAGATAACGAATATTCTGCTTTAAAGCTTCTAGAATCGAATAATTTTAGAAATATTCCGAAATTAATATATACCAACGAAAAATTTGGCTTTTCAGTAATTTCGCATATCGAAAATACAAATCAAGTTTTATTAGATGATAAAAATTTAAATAAGGTAATAGTCTTCATAAAAAGTTTAAAAAATTTATCGAAGAAGTTGCCAAATTTTGACCTTGCTTCCGATGCCTGCATAAGTGGACAAGATATTGTTGACCAAATCCAAAGGCGTTTAAATATACTACTAAATGTTTCATCTACTTCAACAAACATGAATAATTTTCTGAGATGCAAATTTTTACCGACCTTTGATAAGATTGTTGAATTCTCAAAAAAAAATTGGCCCAAAAACTATAGTTTTGATCAACAAATTAATAAAAATCTTTTATTACTTAACCCCTCTGATATTGCCGCACATAATATGATTGAAAACAGAGATCTCTTTTTTATAGATTTCGAATATTTTGGTTATGATGACCCAGTAAAAACAGTCAGTGATTTCTTGTTACATCCTAAAAATAAATTAAATTCTATGTTGATAAAGAAGTGGATTTCTGAAACAGAATTAATTTTCAAAAAAGATGACCCTGATTTTTCTCAGAGGTTTAAAGCTAGTTGGCCCCTTTATGGTTTATGTTGGGTGTTAATTTTTTTAAAAGAATTTGATCCTAATTCTTGGACTATAAGGAAACACTTTAAAAGTTTTAAAGGTATAGATAAAGACTATGTAAAATTCAAACAATTAGCTAAAGCTGAACATCTATTAGATTACATTAGGTTGAGTTATAAAAATTTTCCCAATAAAAGAGTATGGATAAAAGATCTAAAGAACTCAGAAAACTAGTTCTCTCTGCTTTTAAGTCGGATAGAAGGGGGCATATAGGCCCAACATTTTCTTTAATAGAAATTCTTAGAGTTTTATTTGATTCTTTTCTAAAATTTAATCCTGAAAAACCTATCTGGAAAGACAGAGATAGACTTATTTTAAGTAAAGGCCATGGTTGTCTTGCGCTTTATGCCATTCTGGCAGACTATGGCTTTTTTGATAAAAGCGAGCTAGAAAAATTCTGTAAATATGATTCTATTCTTGGTGGTCATCCTGAGTATGGCAAAGTTCCTGGAATAGAAGCCTCAACTGGAGCATTGGGCCATGGTCTGGCTATTGGAGTAGGAATTGCCCTTGCAGCCAGAATAAATAAAAAGGCTTATAGAACTGTTGTAATTACAGGTGATGGTGAACTAAATGAAGGTTCAGTATGGGAATCTGCTATGTCTGCTTCCATGCATAAACTATCAAACCTTATAGTTGTAGTAGATAAAAATAATCTACAGTCCTATGGCTTGACTCGTGATGTCATTGATATGGGAAGCTTGAAATCAAAATGGGAAGCATTTGGTTTCGAGGTTTTTGAAATTGATGGTCATGATATCCAAGCTTTAGAAAAAATACTCAGTAATTTACCTCATACAGGTTCTAAGCCAATCACGATTATTTGCAACACAATAAAAGGCAAAGGTTTTGATTTTGCTGAAGGTAATGCCAATTGGCATCATAAATCATACATGGATGATGAGCTGTTAAACAAAATGTCTAAACTACTAGAATAGTTATGAGAAAAACCTGTCTTGATAGTGTATTTAAACTAGCAAAAACTAATAAAAAAATTATATTTATTGGTTCAGACTTAGGCCCAGGGACGCTAGAAGAGATGCGTAATCAAATGCCTGATAGATTTTTCATGGAAGGAATCAGTGAGCAGCATATTATTGGCATGTCGGCTGGTCTTGCATTGTCAGGTTTTATACCTTATGTGAATACAATCGCACCCTTCTTGACAAGAAGGTGTTATGAGCAGATTTTGGTTGACGTTTGTTTGCAGAATCTACCCGTTAGACTAATTGGAAATGGAGGTGGTGTGGTGTATGCCCCACTAGGGCCCACACATCTAGCTATGGAAGATATTGCCATATTAAGGGTTCTGCCAAATATGACAATCCTTGCACCGTGCGATGCTGTAGAAATGGAATTAATAATGAATGAGACAGTCACATGGCCAGGCCCTTTATACATAAGATTAGCTAAAGGTGGTGACGAAATAATTACTAACAAATCTGAAGTAAGAAAAATTGGTAAGGGAGTTGAAATAAAACCTATAAGAAAACATAATTTTATTTCTACCGGGGTTATGACTCAATTAACTCTTGATGCGCATAAGATCTTACTTGATGATTATGACATCAATGTTGGCATTATACATTTGCATACTATCTCACCCCTGGATAGGGATCTTATAAGTAAAACTCTTACTGACTCTCTAAATATCATAACTGTTGAGGAACACTATAGAACCGGTGGACTTGGAACTTCAATACTTGAGTTTTGTAATGATAATCATCCAGAGTATTCGCATAAGATTTCAAGAATAGGTATTCCGAACGAATTTCCAAAAAACTATGGCTCCCAGCAGGAACTTATTGAGGGATGGGGCATTACTGCAATTTCACTTTCAAAATTAATGTTAGCAAAAATAAAAAATGAATCAGTTTCTTAGTAAAGATGAGCGCAACCTTATTGATGAATATATCGAGACTGGTTATATTATCAGAAAGGTAGACTCTGATCTTTATGAAAAGATAAGGTTAGATATATCTAATGTTATTTATAAACACCTAAATTTGAATAGAAGTATTGGTTTTGATGAGATTCTTAATAATTCTCATAAGTATATTGATATTAGTAAGTTGAATGACATAAGGCTAAAAATTTTTAATGAAGTTAATTCTATTAAAGAATTTAGAAGAAATTACTATGAAATTTCGAAACCATATTTAGATACGATAGTTGGAAATGAGCTTGTAATGCAAAAAAAAATTAATTTAAGCATTCAGTTGCCAAATGATGACAGCTCGCTACTTGATGTGCATGCAGACACATGGTCTGGAGATTCTCCTTATGAGGCTGTAGTTTGGTTACCGCTTGTTAATTGTTTTAATACAAAATCAATGTTCATCCTTCCCCCTAGAAAAGCACTTGAGCTTGATAAAAATTTTCAGAAATATTCATCTCAAGGAAGCGATG
>Ga0181572_10002510_pt1 | contig 13000 bp, 14 predicted proteins | sample 101ome_26_FD_133004 | JGI IMG/M metagenome (GOLD analysis project Ga0181572, IMG submission 133004) | Coastal salt marsh microbial communities from the Groves Creek Marsh, Skidaway Island, Georgia - 101408AT metaG (megahit assembly) | ecosystem: Environmental > Aquatic > Marine > Intertidal... | reverse complement strand
TAAAATAAATGCAGTTGCAACATTGAGAAGCACAACCCTTGTTTTTTCTAAAAACTTTCCAAGCCAACTAAAAATAGATTTCAATGCATCCATATTTTTCTCCTTAAATTAAAATGCTAATAATTAAACCCATCAAACATAAGACTCCAACGATCACCATCGTGGTCACAACAAAAGTGAAACTCACAATACCAATAAGGATTGCAAGAGAGGCAATCAGAAGTCCAAACATTAAACCAAAAACGCTTAGGATAATTTCATGCAGAAACAAAATTCCTAAAGTCAGCATTAAAACGCCAATAATTATTCCCATATCTTTTTCCTTAACTTAAAAATAGTTTCATTCCTCAAAAATAAATAACTCTTCAAGTGATACGTCTAGAGTTTTTAAAAGTTTAAAAACTAGGGGAAGTGATGGATCAAACTTGCCAGTCTCAATCGAATTGATGGTCTGGCGACTGACACCTGTCTTGGCAGCCAAATCTTCCTGACTAAGATGCATAGCTTTTCTTAGTTGTTGAATGTTATTTTTCATTAACTTAAAAACTTACTGTGAAACCTTAGTCCGCCAATCACTGTTCCCACACAAAAAGCTAGGAAAAGTTCATAAAATCCAGGTTTAAAGCTTAGATAGGGCGATAAAAGTGACATCATCATCCCAAAACTTATAAAACCTATTGCACCCCAACTACCAATAAATTCATGCCATTTAATAATTAGCTCATCTTGAGTTTTTAAAAATTTAATGTAAAAAAAGGTTGCGATTGCCCACGAGATAACCACTATTAACCTTGCAAAGTTATAGATTGAAGAGGTTGCATTTTCAGTATCAGGTACATCATTAAAAAAACCCACAGACGCAAGGTGGACACCCCATGCAAAGGCACCAATCATAAAAAAAGCCATTGATGTTAAGTAGTTTTTTTTATCCTCAGGATTAAGTGAACTAATCTTGAGCCAGGTTCCACGGTGAGTAATTTTAGCCATAATTTATAATGTAAAGTTTATTTGACATGTAAAGTTTACTTTACATTTTAAAGTTGTCAATAAATTTCCTACTATTTACTTAGGCCAGGTAAGTGGGAATTGTTGTTGCGGGTTGAACAATCTTTTATCACCTACTGCAGGATAGGCTTTAGCAGCCATATCAATTTCTTTTTGGGTAATGAATTGACTTGGCATCATCTCAAAAACATCAATGCCTCGAGCAATTTCTGTCCCGTAAATTTTGCCCTCGTAATAATACGTTGACCAATAACCTCCACTGATGAGTTGTTCCTCAGAAATGGGTCCACGATCAAAATAACCTATCTCTATCGGATTTTCAGAATCGGTAAAATCCATAACTGAAAGACCACCTTGATACCAAGCTTGGACAAAAATATCACGGTCAGGGATAGGTATGATGGAGCCGTTATGAGCGACGCAGTTTTCTGTTTCAGTTTGTGGGGCAGGCATTTTGTAATGACTTTTAAAAACCAGTTTATTGTCAACAATATCGTAGATAGCATTTGCACCCCAATCCATTGGATCCCAAGCTCTACAACGTGGTCTGCCACCGCCGCCCCATTCATCGGTGAAGACAATCTTATCTCCAGCGTTATTAAAGGTAGCAGAATGCCAATAAGCAAAACCCACATCCGTTACCACATCCAAACGCCTAGGATTATAAGGATCTGAAATATCAAACAAAATTCCATTGCCTGAGCAGGCTCCGGCTGCAAGATTTTTTGATGGGAATACCGTTATGTCATGACATTCATCGGTTCTTGAGGTGTCTTGCGTATCATCTCCGTGATCTCCACCTCTCCATAAGCCAGCTAATGCGCCAGTTTCAGGATCTGCAAACACAGTCGGACTTTTAACAATTTTGGCTTGCGAGGGGTCGGCAACAGGAATCTCTATGACATCGATTCGAAAGAGGGCGGTACGATTGTCACCCGGGATGGCTTCAAAGCAGCTTTCAAGCTCTTCTTGATCTCTAACGCTTGAAGTCCCTGAGTTATAAACAATAATGATGCCATTTTCATCGGGACCACTGACAACTGAATGCGTATGCGACCCACGACATGTTTGGACTGCACCAACTTGTTGGGGTCTTTTTAAATCTGAAATATCAAAAATTCTAATGCCTCTAAACCTTTCTGGATTTGGTTCCGTACCTGCCCCTTGAAGACCGCAATCGATTCTTCCACGATTTTGCTCAACCGACATTATCAACAGATTACCTACAATCGAAACATCACCTTGACCACCAGGGCAAATGACCGAAGAGACCAATTCGGCATGACCTTGATTATCTAAATTGTAGATATTAAATCCATGATAACTACCAGCAACCATGACGTTACCGCTAAAAGCCATGTCTGTATTCGAGAAACTAAGCATTGGAGATCGACTGTTTCTTGAGCGTTCAGCAAGCGGTTTTTCTTCTTCATCCTCTTCATCCTCATTGGATAACCTTTCATTTAATGGGTTAGAGGGATCAAAAAAGCCTGCAGGTTTTTTTAAAGATTGAACAAGGTCTAAATTCAGAATGGCTTCCTCAGCATGGTACAGGCCGCCTTTGAGAGATGCTCTTGGATCTTTTGAAAGACCGGTTAGAAGAGTATTCATTCTCTCAATTTCAACACCTTGGTCATTAGATAAATCTGAAACAAACTCAAACATTAAAGGATCATAAGCAGAGCCAGGTTGTCTTTTAAGCTCCTTCACCATATCCAATGCACCTTCATGATGAGCAATCATTAATCTTAAAAACAATTCATCGAATTCCATGCCTTTACTGCTTGAAAGCTTTGCAATATCTTGATCGCTGGCCATACCCATCATTTTCATGTGATGCATGGACATATGAGCATGAACTTCAATATTTCGTTCTTCAAGCCAACCTTGCATGAATGAAATCTCATCCTCCTGAGAAACGTCAATTCTTCCAGCTAAATCTAAAATTTCTTGGGTATTGGTTCGATTAGGCGCAAGTCTTGAAAGTGTGAGCGCTTGTTCATGATGAACGATCATGTGATTCATGAAAACCGTATCATCTTTAGTAAATCCAGTATTAGCAATATTTATCGCTTCTTCGGAATTAATTTCTTTTGATGCAGCCCCAGGAAGTCCTGGCTGAATAATAAGTGGCTCAGCAGAGAGACTTACAGTAAATATTAAGATTAGTGGTAGTGATAATTTTTGCATAAAAGTGTTCTAATTTTTTTTAAAAAGGCTGATTAATTTACTTTACCTTTAGCGTCGATGCAATAAAGACGCTGTTCACAAAGAGAATGACAATCATCGAGACTTCAATAATCTCAAAAACGGAAACATTTGGAACACCAAAAACAGATAACGAATCAAACATAAAATACATCAGCAAAACAAACCCAACAGATTGGAAAAACTTTTTAGATGGATAAATCCATGAGATAAGCTCAATAATAAGCAAGGGGGTAACCCAGATCCAAAAAAGTGGACTCAATTGACTAATAATACTGGTTTTGATTAATGCAAAAAGGATAAAAAAGAGCATTCCAAATCTAAATAACTTCAAATTCGAAAGTATCATCTAAGTCACCTGCTTTATCGTGTGTGCCAATCTTTTACCAGCAGCTTCTGCTATAGCACGCTCATCATCAGTTAGTACCGGCCCCGCTGTATTTACATGACTTGCTCCATAGGGTGTGCCACCACTTTTCGTTTGATGCAGCGCATCAATCGAGTAGGGCGCACCAACAATCATCATCCCTTGATGCAGCATGTAAGTCAGGATATTCCATAAAGTAATCTCTTGCCCGCCATGCATCGAGCTTGTTGATGTAAATGCCATCCCTGGTTTATTTTCCAATGCATTCGCAGCCCATAAATCACCGGTCGAATCAAGAAAATGCTTCATTGGGGCTGCCATGGAACCAAATCTTGTGGGCGAGCCTATGGCAAGGCCTGAACAATGTTGGAGCTCTTCTTTTGTGCAATAGATTTCACCCTCAACAGGCTCTTCAGGCTCAGTTGCCTTTGAGTTAGGTGATACCCTGGGAACAGTCCTAATTTTGGTTGGCATTCCAGAGGCTTCAGCACCATCGGCAATTGCATGTGCAAGATTTTTTACACTCCCAGAAGCTGAATAAAAAAGTATCAAAAGGTATTGATCATTCATGCAACAATCTTACAATGCATCCTTTATGAATGGTAAAAAAATATCTTTGTGTACTGTTTTGCTCGCGATGCTGTCTTGCTCACAAGGCGACATTGATTTACATGATACCCGCTCAATATCTTCAGAATCTCTCAAAGGTCATTGGGTAATTGTGAACTATTGGGCTGACTGGTGTCCGCCATGTCTTAAGGAAATTCCCGAGCTTGCTAAATTTTCAAATTTAAATCCCGACATCAAAGTCTTTGGATTTAATTTTGATCGTTTGGAGGGTGAAGAGCTTGAGGAGCAGCTTGATCGATTTGGCCACACATATCCTTCGCTATTGACTCACCCCAAAACTATCTGGGGTATTGAGACCCCTCAATCACTGCCTGCTACGTTTTTTATTAATCCCAATGGCGAGGTTGTATTTGCAAGTAAAAGACCAATCGATGCAATAGCTATAGAAGAGATCTTATCTTCACTTCAATAGAGTTTTTAAAAAATCTTCTTCAATTAACCACTCAGGATTAATCTTGTTACCTTTAAAATAAACGGTCCAATGTAAATGGGGCCCTGTAACTCTTCCGGTAGCTCCAACGGTTCCAATTTGATTGCCTTGTTGAATAATTTTTCCTAGATCTGTGGTAATTTCATCCATGTGTGCATAGGATGTGTAAAGTCCCTCACCATGACTTAAAATCACCGTGTTGCCCGTATAGAAAAAATCACCAACCAAAACAACTCTGCCTTTTAAGGGAGCAATGATGGGATCCCCAGTTTTACCATTCATATCAAGTGCTAGGTGAACGGAACGTTTTTGCCCATTAATGTATCGCTGTTTACCGTATGGTGAAGTTACAATCCCTGCAACGGGTCTTATAAATTGAAATGAAGGCGTTAGGGTTGAATCATTTTTTGAAAGCGCTTCACGAATTAATACTGCTTCTCTATTTGCCCGTTGTTGGTCTGATGCACTTAGATTTACTTTCGAGGTGTCTGCAATGGTGATGCGAGATTCACCGAAGTTAATGTATTCAATCTTCATTGTTCCTTCGATATCCTCATCAGTAATGGTTTGATCATTTGCAACAAACGGGAAAGCTAGAATTTTTTTAATTTGACTATTTGATTTGATAAGAGTTCCAGATCCATCTTCTCCACTAATGCTTACAGCAGCCAACTCGCCACTTTTAAAGGTTAAGGTTTCAGCATTCATTGGATTTATGAAAGTCAACATAAGTAAAACTTTAAGATAGCACTTCACTTTGATACTTTCACCGATAGCTCGCCATCTGAAAGTTTTACAGAAAGCTTCTCAGAGGGCTTAGCCTGATTAACATTTTTTATAATTTCTTGCTTAGAGTTAGTAACAATTGAGTAACCGCGATCAAGAATTGAATAAGGGCTCACCGCATTAAGCCTTCTTTCAATTCCACTAAGTTGATTAAGGTCACTTTCAAGTCTGTGCGCAATTCTAGCTTTAAATTCTTTAGTCAGTTGCTTAAAGCGCAAACGTATCTCTTTAATTTTTTTTGAAGGCGTTAGTTGATTCAAGGAAATCTGATTAATCGAAATGGCTTGATGCTTGTCTTTAAGTGCATTTTTTATATTTTGAAAAATTTTTAGCTCCATAGAATCAATGGCCTGAGCTCGCTCTTTGATAATGGAAAGAGGTGATTTAAGTTGAGCTTTTAAAAGAGCAAGCTTTTGCTGTTCATTGTTGATGGATGTCTGAAAATATTTTTTAATTTTCTCTTGGAAGTCATTCAAAAGTTCAAGTGACTGATAATAGTATTCAGTAACAATTTCTGCACCTGCCGTGGGCGTGGGCGCCCTCAAGTCAGCAACAAAATCGCAAATGGTGAAGTCAATTTCATGACCCACCGCCGAAATAAGTGGAATGTCTAAACGATGGATCTTTCGAGCCAAGTCCTCATGGTTAAAGCACCATAAATCTTCAATTGAGCCTCCCCCACGACACATAAGAATTAAATCAAATGCATTGCTTGGGTTATTTAAATTAAATGTTTCTATTTGCTCGAGCGCATTGATTAAACTTCTAGGAGCTGTATCGCCTTGTACAGTGGCTTCGACGATGGTGAGCTGCGTATTTCTTGCTCTTCGTTCAACGGTAGTCATAACGTCTTGAAAGGCTGCTGTAGAGGAGGAGGTCACCACAGCTACATGGATTGGGTATTTTGGAATTTCGCGTTTCAGAGCATGATCAAATAACCCTTCTTTTTCAAGTTTGGCTTTCAACAATTCAAATTGTTTGGCTAAGTTCCCTTCACCGTAGGGTTCCATTCGGCTAACAATGAGTTGATAGTCACCCCTGGGTGCATAAAGACTAACCTGAGCTTCCACCGCACATAAGTCACCGTTTTCTGGAGCAAAGTTAAGGCGCATATTTTGATTTCTAAACATCGCACACCTCACGGCTCCATCCTCATCTTTAAGGGTAAAATACATATGCCCAGAAGAGGGCTTCGCAAGGTTAGATACTTCCCCAACCACCTGAACTTTTCCTAGCTCAGATTCGAGTAGGTGCTTGGCTTTACGGTTGAGTTCACCGACGGAAATAAAATTATTGTTGTCGTCCATATTTGATATTTTCTAAGCTAGTATATCGTGATGCAAATTCAAAAACATTCAGTTGCAGCCTTTTTAATTCTTGCATTAGGTGCGGCACTTATTGGGATTGCACCTATTTTTGTAAGACTTAGCGAATTGAGTCCCAGTTGGGTTCTTTTTTACAGAATGTTTTTAGCATTACCTTTTTTATTAGTATTAAATTTCTATCTAGACTCAAAAAATCCTTTCCGATTAAAAGAGCGAAAAACTTATTTGATTGCTGCAATTGCTGGGCTTGCCTTTTGTATTGATATGACCGGCTGGCACTGGAGTCTTGAATTCACATCTATTTCTAATGCTACGATTATGGTAAATACTGCGCCTATATATGTGGCGCTATTTGGCTTTTTTGTTCTCAGAGAAGCAATAACTGTTAAGTTAATTCTAGCAATGCTCATTACTTACTTGGGCGTCTTTGGATTGATAGTTGGCTCACCTGATCAAACTCCAAGCTCTGTATTTGGTGACGTCATATCCCTGATTGCAGCTTTTTTTTATGCAGCCTATTTGATCTTAATTTCTCGATTAGGTCATGAGAGCCCAACCAAAGTCATTCTGTATACGACTTTCTTCTGTGGGTTATTTTCTTTGCCTGCGGCATTTGCTGAATCCTCTGTGTACATGCCAACTGAAATTAACGGATGGCTCAACTTAATTGCACTTGCAGTTTTATGCCAAGTAGGGGGGCAATACTTTATTACTATTGGGATGCCAAAAGTCAAAGCATCCTTTGCCGCAATTGGATTGCTGATGCAGCCTATTACGGCTACCATTTTAGGCGCACTGATCATGCTGGAATGGCTTACGATCTTTCAATCGATGTTTGGTGTACTTGCTTTGACTGGAATATACTTGGCTAGATTGGAGTTAACAAATGGAAGCAAAAACTAAAGCACAAGAATTAGGCTTTTTATCAAGAGAATATGCCATCAGCAAAGACAAAGCTAAGTGGTTAGGTTTGTTTGCAGAAGAGGCGGTTGTGCAAGATCCTATCGGAGTTAGTCCTTTAGACCCTTCCGGAGAGGGACATAAGGGATTAAAAGCAATTGAGGCTTTTTACGATAACGTTATTGCTAATGGAGATTTAATATTTGAAATCAAAGAATCTATTCCGTGCGGTGATGAGTGTGCCAACTTTGCGCACATAACCAATAAAATAAATGGTGCTGAGATTAAGACAAAGATGATCGTCATTTACCGTGTTAATTCAGATAATAAAATAGTATCATTACGTGCTTTCTGGGATTACCAAGCAATGGAAAACCAGATGAACGAACTTTTTTCGGGTGATTAGCTCAGTTGGGAGAGCATCTCGTTTACACCGAGAGGGTCGGCAGTTCGAGCCTGTCATCACCCACCAGCCAAAAAAAAGCCCGGTATAAACCGGGCTTTTTTAGTTTTAACTAATCTATTAGTTATTATCGCTAACAGCAGCAGCCCAAATAACAATACCGAATAGGATTTTGTTAATAAAGTCTGCAAGGTTGTATACGAGGTTAAGAGTACCTTCGTTTACACCACCAGCTAAATAACCTAGGAAGTATCCTGCAGGATAAACAACCCAACCAATGATGATGATATACATCATGGTGTTGTAGGCGCTTTGAACAGCAGCATTACCAGACGCGTCTCTAGCAGCAGCTCCTTCTCCGCCCCACAGGGTATAAATCATGTAGAACCAAGCTAAACACCCAATAATGAATGCAGGCCAGGCTGCCATGATTCCAGCTTCTCCAAGATATCCAAAGATCAACATAACGAGTGAACCAACAAACAGCTTCCAGAATAGTGAAGCAGCAACGTCAGTAACAGCTCTTAGGATCAAATAGAACTCTACAATTAGAAGAGGTACAGTTAGCAACCAGTCAATGTATCGAAATACAGTTGGTGATGTGCCAGTTTCAACCCATACGCCTCTCATATACAAGTAATGCCATAAAGCAATACCTGTTACCAAACCAGACACTGTTAGAGATGTTCTCCATTTTGCGCTGACGTTATCTCTTTCTAAGAAAAAGAATACAGTAGCAGCTAACAAAGCAGCTGTTACTAACCAGAAGCTGACACCAACGTAATCGCTAGCATCTAAATCGCCTCCAGCGGCAGCAAATGAAGGAACAGCAATCAGGCCTGCAAGTAGCATAAATAACTTCATACTGATCTCCTTATTTAATTTAAATATTTAAGTTAAATGTAGAAAACTCCCCCTTTAGAAGTTTTTCAACTCTGACAGGATGTCAAATAATTGATAAAAAATCAATTTTTTCAAAATTTCATGCAAATATTTACTTGCAGAAAATTTTTAAATAGATATGATTCGAAAACTATCGCGGACCGGTAGTTCAGTCTGGTTAGAATGCCTGCCTGTCACGCAGGAGGTCGCGGGTTCGAGTCCCGTCCGGTCCGCCATTGTGCGCTGTATTTGGTATGGAGATATTAAAACTAACCATTGTGTTTCAGGCAGGAATTGTGTTGACGCATCTTGCTCTTACCACTCCAGTAATTTTTAGTGTGCTGGATGATGAATCATCCTCAAAATTCCTTAGAAAAATCTTCCCAAGGTATTACCTAGGACTATTAATTTTCTCTTTTCCAGTTCTAATTTACGCTTTGTTTAATGAAACAACAGCTTACGTTTGGTACCTATCTATTTTTAATGCTATCCATGCAGCTATTGGGTTCATCGTGATACCTGCAACCAATGCAGCGAGAGATAGGGATTGGTCTAGAACTTTTAGTTATTTGCATGGTTTAAGCGTTTATTGCACAGCAGTTATATTTATTTCATCGATTTTAATTTTCTTTTCCTTGTAAATTAACTTTGCATAAAAAACTTAATCTACCCTCCAAAACTTGTTTGCAATGCAACAAGCCTTTCAATTGGAGAAAGAAATGGGAAAGAGATTGGGATAATGTACAATTTTGCAGCAAAAAGTGCAGAGGTGAGCATCAAAGAGAATCTAGAAAGAGCTATAAAGTATTGAACTCATGATCTCAAGCACTATATAGGTATCAACATAGGGATAATTATGGCAAAACCAAAAACTAAAGCTTTCCAAACTGAGACCAAGCAGTTACTTCAGTTGATGATTCACTCTCTTTATTCAAATAAAGAGATTTTTCTAAGAGAATTGATTTCAAATGCATCAGATGCACTCGATAAATTAAGATTTAAATCACTCGAGGATTCCTCACTTCAAAGCGATTACGCAATCAGCATTAGTCTGGATCCAAAAAACAACATTATCTCCATTTCAGATAATGGCATTGGCATGACTGAAGCTGAGCTAATAGAAAACATAGGCACCATTGCAAAATCTGGAACTGCAAGTTTTTTAAGTAGTATTACCGGAGATAAACAGAAAGATTCACAGCTAATAGGCCAATTTGGGGTGGGTTTCTATTCTGTGTTTATGGTTGCAAAAGAAGTTGAAGTCCATTCGAAATCTGCAGTGGATAAAGAGGATGATGGACATTTATGGAAAAGTTCTGGAGAAGACACTTACGAACTCTCAAAAAAATCTAAAGATGATCATGGAACCACCATCATGATTTATCTAAATGATGAAAATAAAGAGTTTATTGATGAATCCAGAGTTAGTTTCATAATTTCAAAATACTCACAATACATTAATTTCCCAATCTATCTATCAGCTGAAGGTATGGAGAAAAAGAGATTAAATGATAATGAAGCAATTTGGCTAAAATCAAAAAGGTCCGTCAAAGAAGACGAGTATAAAGAATTTTATAAGTATCTAAGTCACGACTTTGATGATCCTTTGTTGTGGATTCATAATAAAGTTGAAGGCAAGCAAGAGTATTCAAACCTTCTTTACATTCCAAAGAAATCACCCTTTGATTTATGGAACCGTGATACCCCTAAAGGCTTAAAGCTTTTTATTCAGCGTGTCTTTATTATGGATGATGCAGCCCATTTCCTACCTATTTATTTACGATTTGTTAAGGGGGTCATTGACTCAAGCGATTTACCCCTTAATGTTTCCAGGGAAATCTTACAAGAACATCCCTTGGTTGATTCAATCAAAAAAGCTTTAACCAAACGTGTCTTAGATGCTCTAAAAAAACTTAAAAAAGATGACATGAGTACCTATCAAGAATTTTGGCATGAATTTGGTCTTGCGCTTAAAGAAGGTCCCGCTGAGGATTATGAAAATAAAGATGAAATTGCAAGTTTATTTATCTTTGCTTCAAGTAAGAATGATGATGGTGAAATAAATGTTGATCTAGACAGTTACATTGAGAGGATGGAAAAAGATCAGGATAAGATCTATTACTGTCTTGGAGATACCTATGAAGCAGCATTAAATTCGCCACATATTGAAAGTTTAAAAAAGGCTGATACTGAAGTTTTATTGCTTACAGATCGTATTGATGAATGGTTAATGACAACCCTTGCTGAATATAACGGTAAAGAGTTGGTGAATGCTGCTAAAGCAGATTTTGATGATGCAGAATCTAAACCCAAAATATCAAAAGATAATGAGAAGCTTATTGAGAGGATTGCTAGCAAGCTTAAAGATGAGGTTGCAGAGGTTGTTGTAAGCAGTAGGTTGGTCGATTCGGCCGCAAGACTGGTTACCGCAAAGCATGATCCCGGCATACAAATGCGTAAAATCCTTGAATCAGCAGGGCAAAAAATTCCAGATTCAAAACCTAGTCTTGAAGTTAACCTCAAGCATAAATTGATAAAAAAACTTGATACGCTCGAGGGCAGAGAATTTACTAACTTCAGTAAATTTCTGCTGGATTATGCAATTATTGCTGAAGGGGGATCACCCAAAGATCCTTCAAAGTATTTGAGGCAGTTGGATAAATTTCTGATCTAATAAGCATGAATAAAAAAATCGCAGTTTTAGGAGGTGGCAGTTTTGGTACCGTACTTGCCAACTTGTCTGCTTCAAATGGCTTTGAAACCTCCCTTTGGGTAAGAGATACAGAGCAAGCGCTTCGAATTAATGCTGAAGGTACCAATACTACCTATCATCCTGAGCTAAAACTTTCTGACAAAATCATTGCATCTGAAAGCTTGGAGCAATGCATTTCAGGCGCTGATCTGATACTGGTGGCAACACCAAGCGCAATCTTTGAAAATATTGTTAAACGACTAAAACCTCTCGTTAAGGACAACATGCATATTGTTTCATGCACAAAAGCAATAGCTAAAAATCCTATGCGAACCATGACAGAAATTATCTCTCATGAACTCGAGACAGTCATTGGCGATCAATTTGGGGTCCTAAGTGGACCAAATCTGGCTAAGGAAATTGCGAATAAAAAGGTAGCTGGCTCAGTAATTGCCTCCCTTAACTCTGAATTAAAAGCATTAATTAAGAATGCGCTTGAGAGCGAAAAATTTAAGATATATGAGAGTGCTGACGTAAAAGGGGTTGAGTATGCGGGTGCTTTAAAAAATATTTATGCCATTTGTTGTGGCATAGGAGATAAATTAGATGTTGGTGAAAATGCTATAGGGTTAATCATCACTAGAAGCATGACTGAGATGAGTAAGTTTGCTGTTCATAAGGGAGCTAACCCAATAACCTTTCTAGGTTTAGCTGGAATGGGTGACTTGGTAGCCACTTGTACCTCAAAACTCTCAAGGAACTTTTCGCTAGGAAGAAGGCTTGCAAAAGGTGATAGCCTTGAAGAGGCTAAAGCAGCAATTGGGCAGGTCGCCGAAGGTGTAAGAACGCTTGAAGTTATTTATGAAGAAGCTAATAAAAACAATCTACCAATGCCACTAGTAAATGCCTTACACAAAATAGTTTTTGAAAATGCAAACCCAAATATATTAATGGATGATTTAATAAGTCATCCAGACCATCTTGATGTAGAATTTGCAGGAGGAATTTGAAATGAATGAGATAAAAAAAGAAGAACTTTTAAAACCTAGCAAGTGGATCCGGCTGCTGTTTATGGTTGTATATTCGTTAATAATAGAAATCATCGCTCTACCTTTGATTCTAATCTTGATTTTCTTGCAGTTTTTATTTCATTTAATTGCTGGCTCACCAAATAATCAAATTAAAAACATTACCAACTGGCTAATTGATTTCTTAAAAGAAACTTTTGAATACTTAACCTACAAAACTGAACAGAAACCTTTCCCATTTGATCAGGATGATGAAGTAGAAAGCAATGATGATATTGATGAAGTAATTTCTGAATCCATTGATAATTCAACCTCAGAAGAAGAATCAACGACGTCAAATTAAT